>Ga0116227_10014519_pt1 | contig 11973 bp, 5 predicted proteins | sample S1TSphgellanicum_FD_89693 | JGI IMG/M metagenome (GOLD analysis project Ga0116227, IMG submission 89693) | Host-associated microbial communities from peat moss isolated from Minnesota, USA - S1T2_Fb - Sphagnum magellanicum MG | ecosystem: Host-associated > Plants > Peat moss > Unclassified... | reverse complement strand
CAACATGCGAGCCATCAAATGATTAAGAATCTCAAGTTGTTCATTCAAAAGGATGCCGGCCATTTTATGGTACCATTGTTTGGTGCCTCCTAGAATCAAATAGGTAGTTTTAATTTTCCTACCGACAATTCATATTTAGGACCTTGTGTTTTCTAGACGTGAAACAAGCCACACATGGGTATTGGGTGTATTGGATGGACAACACCAACCAACATTGCTCCCCAAGATTGCTAGATTGCTTATGAGTTTATACTCACATGGATGATGGAACCCTAGTTTGGACGTTTACCAAAATTCCCAATGGAAAGAAAAAGGATTTGGTCATGGCATTTCTATTCTTTTTTTTTAATTTGGGTTTTCTATTTTCAAATGAGATTTCTATCCCAATGAAAAGCTCCATTGATCAGAAAACATTACACATGCAAATGGTCTTAAATTTTTCTAGTGCAAAAGTATTGACATGTCATGACCAGTGTTGGGTGGTTCTCAAATCATCACTTGGTTTTTGACTTAGTTCTTAGCTCAATTCTCACAATGAGAACCAGTTGACACCATTAAGGTAGTAATTTTTATTTTTAAATTACACCTGGAACAACCTTGAAAATGAAAACACATATGATCTATTCATGAATAAAGTAAGAATGGAATATGAGCCTTTACAAGAACCTAAAACAAATGCAAACTTGTCCAAACATAAGGAAGTAGAAATCCAAAAAATAATGAAAAGAAAATGAAAGAAAATTTAAAGACATTACATGCATAAAGGCTATTTTGAAAACCAAATAGCAAAAATGCATTGTGTTGGGCATTTTACTATGTTAATGATAACAAAAAAGTTGGTTTAATAGCTTTGTAAATCATGCGTTGCATTCTTTATTACAATAGTCCAATTTTGAATTTAAATCCAAAAACTCAAGATAGGAAAGGATTAATCATATATAACAAAATTAGTGATATATTGCATTGAAAAAGTATGTAAACTCATATCATTATTAAAATAAAAAAAATTTGAGAAAGAAATTAATAATCCTTTGAAGGAAAATTAAAAACCACCTTTAAAAAAAAACCAGATATGTCTTTTAGTTTCATATCCATTTTTTTTTGTTACAAAGGAACCTTTCAAAACAAATGATTTGTATCAAAAGCAATTTTTGGAAGATTTGGGCCTTTTAATTATCAAAAACCATCTTCTTTTACATTTTGTGGAAAATATTTGGTTGAAACAATTTAGTATGCACTTGCGTCCAAGACTTGTTTTTCTTTCAAAAAATAATTTTCTCATGAATTACTACTTGGATTAGTGGGAGAAATTAAACAATTGTATGTTTTTATAGCTTTAGCAAAATGCCATTCTACAACTACAATCTTTGATTTGTCGATGTCAAAAGGTGAACATGATATTTTTGCATTGGTAATCATTTTTTTAGGAGTTGATTAACAAGAAAAACACATTACCCTTGACCTTTTTGAGGCAATAGATATTAGTGGATAGACCTTGGCCAAAAAATTACAAAATTATTGGACAATTATGCATTGAGGAAGAAAATTATTGCTTATGTCAAGGATGAAGGATCTAATTTGAACTCATGATTACAACCCTAAAAGCAATTGTAAGTTGTGACATGTTGGGTTTGCAAGAAAGGTTTCAAGGTACTTGTTTTGGTCCTGCATTTTTTTAAGTTTATCAATATCCAACAATAGATGAAAAAGTTTGCAAAGACTTATGATATGTGTAAATCAAAGTTACCCAAGGAGATTTATAAAAATGCATAACTTGGCCAAAAGAATCAAGAAAGGGTAGGCAAGAATGGGAAAAGGCATATGTCAATTGAAGTCTTCCCCCAAGGAAATTGAATATTCTAGTGAAGATAAGGTAAACTTTTATTTTTTCTAGACTTTTTTGTGTTTACTTTTTTTTTGTCAATTCTTGTCGTGCATAGTCTAACATTTTTGTTTTTGTTTTTGCATATTTGTTAGTAAAATTAACCTTTTCCAAGAAGCTTTGCAATTCAAATAAACAATTATATTATGTTATAATAGGCAAAATTATGTGAGAATGAGTGTAAGAGTACCACCTGCATTGACATGGCACGTATGTTAGATTATTATTGCTTTTTTTGGCCATGTTGTGTCTACTTATATTCTAAACTAATTTAGGGGTCATTGGTTATTAAGTGATGCATTAAACTTTACCATATCCATGATTTTAAAATTCAGGGATGAAATTGATTTTGCAACCTTTGACAACTTAATGGAAAAGTATGCAAATGTTGTTTATAAATTATCATGTTTAGCCTCCAACATTAAAAAAAGAAGTTGGGGTTTTGGATCCTTTTCTTCCCTTCTTAAAGGAATATGAAAAAAAAATTCCATAAGATGTTTTCTTTGATATTGGACTTTAGGTTTAAGACCTTTCATGTTGTGTTTTCACTTATTGGTTGTGAACAAGGGAAGGCAATTGTTGAAGAATATGATAAAAAAGTTTTGTTTCCTATGTTTTTTGAGTGTCATTACCATTTACATCTTTTAATTAAATCTAAATGGGGTATTGTTGATCAAAGGGTTGGAAAGGGCAATAGTTTGGATATCTTTGAAATGATAACCAACACAAGTGAATGAACAATAGAATTGATCAATAGAAAGTTCTTGATTTTCAAGCATTATCAAATGGATGTTAAAAATTTCAAATGTCCACTATCATTGTCACAAATGCCAACACCATGGAATTCAGTCATATGAATGTTCATCCATGATTTGCAATTAATTTGTATCTAACTCCTAATTTAATTTCAATTCACTTTTAATTAGCTTTTAGTTAACTTCCAATTAATTTTTATTTTACTTATAGTTATCCCTTAGTTAACTTCCAATTCACTTATAATTAATTCTTAGTTAAATTTTAATTTATGTGAATCGCAATTCACTTTTAATCAACTCATAGTTCATTATTAATTCCCGCATGGATGGACATGGGCCACACATGGGTGCACATGGGTCACACATGGATGAACATCAGCCACATGTAAGTTGGAAACTTTTCAAAAAACTTTTTTGAACTAAGTGCCCAATGGGTATAAATAAAAATACAATCCCACATTTCTTTCAGTTTGTTCAACACCAGTTTTGGGTACATATGTTTGTTATGATCTTATTATGTTATTGTCATGTTTTGGAATAAAGTCTTTTTGCATTCACATCATACACACATTGTGTTTTTGCTTTTGATTTTTTTATTCCATGACTTGGATTTAGAACTAGGCCTACCTTCATTCATGTGGTTTGGAAATATTGTTATTTAGTCCTTTTCATGCCCATGGTAGCAATGGTGGGAAAAACATGATAGCATATTTCCTTTAGTTAGCTCCTATGTTAAACAATTCTTCCAAATAGTTGGATCCCAAATTGAAACATAAAGAATTTTTTCTTAATTGGAATCATTATTAATTATAAGAAATGTCATTTATAATCAAAAAATTTGGAAAAATTGATCTTTGTCAATAAAAATTGGCCCAACGATAGACGTTGTAAATCCCTTTTAGCTTGGTAGATTTTATTAAAAATAATATTAATTTCAAAAAGGAATTAAAGGAATTTGAAGGAACTTTTGAAAGGGATGAAGTTATGGAATTTTGAATTTTGAACTAAAAACTTTTAAACATGTTTTCATATATTTTTAGTAATTTTTCAATGAAAAAATATTTTAATTAATAAAGAGAATAAATTATTTATTTTATTTTAATTTTTGGAAATGTAATAAACCAAGTTGTGAAAACTAGATTTGAAAATCAATTATTATTGTGTGTGCAAAAACCATTTAATTTAAAAACTAAGTGAGTTTTGAAAAAAATTAAAATTTATACATTAGTCGGTTTTATATATATAAGAGTTAATTAGGTCAAAAAAATGAAAACTACCCAACATTGGTCATGATGTCAACAAAACATCCCTCCCATTCCTTCCCCAAAAGTTCCCAACCTAGTTTTGACCCCAAAAAGACCTTTTATTATACCCCTTTGTGTAACTATCACATAAGCAAGTTACTACCTAGGAACAAACCTTAACAAGGCCATGCCATTAACATGTTATGACTAGTGTTGGCCGGTTATAGGCTTTTTCTTGGTTATGCATATGCATAACAACCAGATATGCATTAATGCATATCCAGCTTTTGTGTCAATTTTTGTAATTAGCGTTATTTGTAACTAGTGTTATTTGTATTTTGTATATATCCTTATCCTTTTCATATCCAGTTGGAACATATATTTCTTAGATCCTTATCATGTTCATAATCATTTGGGTGGGTTTCATTGGCAACGGTTATGATTTCGTGAAAAAAATATTGATATCTGCCCCCATATGGTGACAATTATGATCAAGTTTAGGGTTAGGGTTTAGGTCAGATGCCAAATGACACTATCAATTAGGGTTTAAGGTTTTAGGTTGTGCATACGAGTCTCAAGGAAAATGATATTGTCATTTGTGCTTGACCAACGTGAAAATGTTGAGTGCACATAGTGTCTTTGTTTTTGACTTGTTAGAGTTTCATTCTAGCTAGTTATAGTTTTCAATCACTTACAACTCTTTAAAGAAAGTTATACTTCTCATGGCTTGCATCTTTCTCAAGAACATTGATACTTGCTTTACTTCTAGTCGTTTGCTTTCTTTGTTGAAGTTCAAACATTGAAGGGGGGTCCAAAGAGGCAATCAACAAAGTGGGAAACAAGAAAGTAGTTGGTTTCCAAATCCAATAATAGAATCCACAAATTTTAATGGCCTAATTGTCAAAATACTCAAGGTTTTGATTAAGAAACTTGCAAACTCTTTTTACTAGTTTGTTCTTATCATCAATATTCTGCATTTTCTTCCCCCATTTTTGTGATTTACGTTCAAGCTTTTGACTTCAAAGGTTTCTAACATGGCGAAAGTTCTCTTTGATAGTGCAGAAAGTAATTGATTTCTACTATCCTATAACTTGTTCTTTAATAGGATAGAAATTTGGGCACTTGCAAGTTCTCGTTGGTGCATGTGTAGAGCCTTTTTAGGAGGAGCAAACTCTAAAAATCAAATTCATTTACCTCTTATGCTACACATATGATTGTCAAATTCCATCAAGCATAATGAACTTAACATACCCATAGTGAATTTTGCTAAACTCTGTCAAGGTGTCAAAACAATGCCAAAAAAATAAACAAGCATCATGGAACATCTTTTTAAGGATTGTGATGTAGAGTAGAAGGATAGAATAAGGGGGTCTAAACGAAATAACACAAGCCACACCCGCCTGCTTTTTGATTACTTTTGGGGAAATATTTTTAAAATATTCTTGAAAAAATCTTTGAATTTTTTTTTAAAAGTTAAAAAAACTCTTCATATTATTTTATGTAGGTTCATGTTAAAATTTTGGTAAAAAATGTCATTTTCAAAAAAATTGATATACATTTACAAATATTTTTATTGTTTAAAAGCAAGCATTACAGTGTTAAATGAGTTTTTTTGTTTATTTTCTATTCACTAAATTAATTTCAAATTAATTCACATGTTCCCATGATATATTTAAAATACAACTATATAAATAAATCTTATAATTTCAACATCAAATGAAATTACAACTTTAAAATTTGAAAAAATCAAGCAAACATTACACTTACTATGGTATGTGTTATTGTGATTGCACCCAAGGTCACGAACTAAGGGGAAAGAGTAAAGTACGAGATGATTTTGTATTTCATCTTTTTTTTTTTTTTTTGAATTGGTTCCTAGACATTAAACACTAATCTTGCTCCTTTTCATTTCATGTTCAACTTTCTAAAAACTTATTTACCCATTATCTAAGTTTTAGCTTAGGACTTTCCTTCCATTTCCTTTTTAGTCTTTTAGCAAAGGAAAATAGTTGCAAGGCAAGTTGTTTTCAATACCATAATTGTTTTTGTGTTGTGAACTCATGTGTAAAAGTTATTTTCAATCAAAGATAAAGAAACTCTAGAAAGGCAAGGTATAGTTCTCAGAGCTTTTTATGGGTTACAAAGATATTCTACAAATCTACACAAATCAAATTTTTGTTTTGAGGCGTTTCCAAGGAGTTTAGTCTTCCTTATGAACTGTTAATGTGTGAACTTACTTGTCAAAGTTGTACCACTCTTTCTCTATAGGTTCAAAACTTGAAAACTAAACTTGAAGGGCTACAAATTACAATTGTGAAGCAAGAAGCATCAATTGTCTCTTTACATATAGAACTATCCAAAAAAACAAATTAGCTTGCTTCTGTCACTAATAAAAAGGTAGAGTGAAACATCAATCCACAATTTTGTTGACATTAAGTGGTATAATTCAATAATAGTTTATAGTCTTAGGCTTGGTGATTTGTTATAGTTTATTTCTATATACATTCAATGAAAACACTAAATATTAAATACCCCCTATTGAGTTTTGTTTAGGTGTCAGAATAATGTCAAAAAAATAAAACAAAGTGTGCAGCACCATGCACAAAACCTTGTGGTTCTACTACAGGGATTGACTGCCATAGGCCCAATCAAAATTGGCTCTAATAAAACTTCCAATGGATTATAGTTGCGGGTTTGAATTTGCTATGGGACTATAGATTGCAGAGCATGTAACACATCAAAAAGTTGACTCTTGTGTTTATTGTTATTGTGAACATGCCTACTTTTGGCACAATCTCACATGTGATGAACCATTTTTTTCCATAATGGGACTCATCTTGTTGTCACTCTTCATTTCCTTTTTCCTTGAATTTTTGGCCTTGTTCTCCTTTTTTTAATAGACAATTTGTTATTTTTTTGTATTTTGATTTTGCAAATTTTGAAAGAGTCTAATGTTATCCTTTCTTTTGAATATGCAACAGTCTATTTTTATTTCTCTTGACGTTGTTGCTAAAAAATTACTATGGTAGAATAGAATGAAGTTATGATTCTTGAGAATGTTGGTGGTGTTGATGAAGATTTCTGTGGGCTTAGTGAGAATTTGATAGCCAATTCATTGGATGTTGAATACATCCACTTACAATGTGACAACAACCTTGTATAAAATGATGAGCTACATCTTGCAACTATCGCAACTAAAACTCAAAAATGGAAACCAAATAACAAGAATTCATATGTTGGGGGTTCTTTGCATTCAATGATAATTTTTTAGTTGATTTCAAAAACCCATAGATGTTGTGTTGCATCATTTGTAGACCAACACCATGTCAAAAAGTTGGTCACATTTTTAACCAAAATTTTGTTTTGTGTAAGGCTCTCATCAAATATAATAAAGCAAACGACATTACTCCCATGAAAACCCACATTGATGGTGCACATGCTCATTTGGTTGCAAAAATAAAGTTGAAACTAATTGTTATTGTTACAACGAAGCAACTTGATATAGATCATAACTGATAGTTAGGGAAGAAAATGGCTACACCATCTAGGTCTGCAATCACAACATTTTTTAGTTCAACAAATCTTTACAAGGATGATGATGAAACACAACAACATTTTTTAGAAGATTTGGTCCTTTACATTTGCAAAGGATACATGCTTTTATCATCATGTGAAAACATTTAGCTGCGCATGTTAGTTTTTTGTCAATGTCCTCATGTCAATTTTCCTTTTTGATCAAATCTTATAGAACATGTATTGCCTAAAATGGTTCAAAAGACCATGGATCTGCATGTGCTACCTAATATTGCAACTATAACCACAATTTTTATGAGTTTTGATATCTAGATGTCTAAAGGTGGGGTATACATTTTTGCATTAATGATTAATTATTTGGATGAAAGTTGGATACCACAACATGTTATTGTAGGATTGTTTAAAGTTCAAGAAACCAAAGGTAGCACCATGGCTTTGCAATTCTAAGGTTTGTTGGAAAATTTTGGACTAATCCATCATGTTCTTGCCTTTATGAATTACGAAGGCAGCAATTTGGGATCCATGGCTACGACATTGCAATCTTTGTTGATTTTGAGCATTTGAAGATGTTGTTAATGTACAAAAGTACTTGTTTTGGGCATGTCGTCTAAAGTTTGCCAATATGCAACCAATTATGATAAGGTTTTAGCAAGATTAACTTTAATGAGTGAAAAGTTCCCAGGTTGGATTGCAAAAATCCATTACATGGGCAAAGAAATCCACTAGTAGAAATTATGTCCTTTACAACCAAAGAAACAATGACTAGCTATCATGAATGACTCTATCAATGACCATAGTCATATATTATAACTTCATTATGTACATGGAATAACTAAGAATAATATATTAGTCATTTATATGATTAATGGATGAAAACTGACAAAATAAACACATTTCATCCATTTTCCATTGACCATATTTCACTCGTTATGGTTTTCGAGTGTGTGCTAGAGAATAAGACATCAATGTGGATTATTTAACTGTCATTTTTTCAAATAATGAAATACGTATATTTAGTTTACGACTAAATTTCGACTACTTCAAATGATGTGGAAAATATTGCCATGATTTCATGGCATATTTAATTAATTAGTTAATATCTTGTGTCATTGTAAAATGGGTCCCACTTATGTTCTAAACTTTGGAAACTTACAAGATGACTTATATGTGATTAAGTAATTACTGTTACATGGACAACATGGCACCTTGTATAACTACATAATCATTAACTTTAGATGATGTGGTACCCTAAGTGATCATACAATTATTTTACAATGATTCAAAACTGAATATTAATAATTTAATATGAGTACAAATGGACATAATTAACTACAACATGTAAGGAACTTATTTTGTTTAATATTATACATTGAAATAAAATTTAATGGTAAAAGTGTGATATATTATAAGTATTTTTTTATATCCCAATTTTAAAATAGAATAGAAGTGTAAGATGTGAGAAATATATAATTTATTTGTAGAGTAAACTTTTATCATAAATTTAAATGAAATTTTATATAATATATCTATAACAATAAATTTATTCATTTTACATGTGTAAAAGTGATTAAAATTTATAATTTCAAAAAATTATTTAATATTTTAATATTGATTTATATTATTCAAATTAAATTAAATTATTTAGATTGAATTATGTCTCATATCTAATTTGACTAATATAATTTTTTTAATATATACAGATATATTTGATTTATGATCCATTAATAAATATTTTATATGGATAAATTACATGGATTCATTCATGTAAATTAAAAGTTATTAATAAAATTATGATATATTATTAAAAAAATTGTAATATAAATTTTTAAACCAAATGAAGGCTTAAAATTTAAATATTTTATTTTATTTATTCATGTGTTAGCCATAAAGGTTTTTTCATTTACAAATCATGTGTTTGAATTTAAATTTTTCAAAGTATGGTCATTGAAATGTTATTCAATAACAAAATTCAAATAATTTTCCTTTGAATTAAATTTACATTTAAAAAAAATAAATTAATAGTTGTATACATTATTAAAGGAAACTTATGAATAAGTTTTCAATTTTTTTCATTTGGACAAATTATCAATAAGATACGACTTATTATATTTGAAGTTTTGTGTAATGTTTAAAAGAAGTATGGTCTAAATAGAATAAACATTAGATTATTTACACAACAAGTGGGGTGGCTTAGTGGTAAAAGAGTTAAATTCCATCCTAAGGGTCCAAGGATCAAACTTCACAAATGACATGTGTTGTGGTCAACATTGGAATATTAAGTGAATATTTCACACCTACCAAGACTACCTAGGTTAGGTGGTTACCTAGGCGAACCTAAGTGGGTAGATTAATGATCTACTTACCCACTTAAAATAGGTTTTAAACCTAATTTAGGTGGTGATACGTGTCAACAAATGATAAGATGAAAAATAATGAGATTAAAAATAATTGAAATATAATACATCCTATATTTATATTACATATAATAAATCTAATAATAAATATTATAAATTTTAAAAATAATGTTTCCCAAGTTTTAGGTCCAATTTGTATTTTTTTTTTAAAAACCAATCACTAAACTATCATTAATGACTTCACATATGTCCTAAATGACTATTGTCCTAAATGATTCATCCATAATGACTTTAGGGCTAATAGTCATTTTGTCCTTTATGACTATAATACTAGTAATAAATTCAGTCATATATTTGAAGATTTGTACTAATGATTGGGTAAAAGGAAGTTGGAATGGGAGAAGGCATGCATGGATAGTAAGATGTGAAGTTGGAAGTTAAAAATTCCCATCAAAACAAGGTTTGCCAGCAAGGTAATAATGTTTGAAAAAACCTTGGAATTCAAAGCTGCGATTCTATTATATTATGGTAGACAGAAAACATTGAGTTTTTAATAGTGAGTCTTGAAAGCCTAGGTGTGGGCCATTGTTGAAACTGTCATTGTGTGTTTGAATCTAGTGGTGATTACATGTGTGTTGAATTAATCAAAAGGTCACTGGTTATTGTTTGATGTTTTAGTGATTGTAATCAACCTAATTACAACCATAGAATCTCAACCATATTCCCTTATTGATGGGAATGAAACATGTGACCAATTTGATGTTGAACTCCAAATGTTGAGCAAAAACATGCGACAAAAGATGGTGAAGGTGATCAAACCTTTTCTACAGTTTTTAATGGCATTTGATTCTTGCCAGGTTCATAATATGTTGGCATTAATTTTCCGCTACAAATCCTTATGAGTTGTTGAGAACTATGTGGGGTGTGGGAATGCAATCTACATTGCATCTAAGTATGATTTGAAAGAAGTCATCCCATTTCTGATGACAATTTTTGAAAGGTTAAAACCTTCCATCCAAGTAGAAGTGGTTGTTTCAATTGATGGACTTCCTATTAAAGAAGAAACCAACATGTTTGGTGTTGGGGCACCTGTGGAAGAATCTTCACAGACATTGGTTATTGGGGAATTGTTTTTGTTTCAAAGGTTGGCTATACTTCCATCAATGTGTGCAAATCCACTTGTTTAGTGGAAGACCCATGAAGGTCAATTTTCGAATGTTGGCGTCCTTGCCAAGTAGGTTTTTAGGATTTTAGGGTTTTAAATTGAGATTAAAAAAGCATTTAGCCTTGCTAGTGTTTTGATAGCTTTGAAGCACTGCCACTTACAAGTCCAAAATTTGGACCAGATTATCGCTATAATTAATAATTGGCCTAATGACCCATGCCAAAATTGCACATCAAATGCAAACCTAAAAGACTATTTGAAGGTTGAAATTATTCTAGTTGAGGAGAATTATGAGTTGATCAAAGGAGCTAAATTTTTCAAAGAGTTGCAAGTTGATGAAGATCAGGTAATTAACCTAAACCCTAAACCAAAATCTTTCTCTTTCTGTTGTTTTTGTCCAATTAACCAAATGACCCTATTTTTTTATTTGATGTGGCAAGTTTGGTGATTTTTGGACAATTTTTTGGACCTCATCAAGTTGTTGGAATTTTTGGCTTCTTGAACTTCTATTTTGTGGGGTTGGGATGGTTTGTTGTTTTGTTTTTTGTAAGTAGCTTGTGCTATAGTGGGCAGAATTTTGTAAAAAATTGGGGTTCACTTCCCTTGCAAAGTTATTTTATGTTCTTTTGTTTACACATAATCTCACATGTTCAACTTGATGTGCATATTTGCAAGTTATTATGACTTTGATAACTAGCAAATGCATATCCGATAATGAACCAAAAAAAATCATGAATGCATAACTGACAATATGAAGAAACTTTGGTGGGATATCCGAATGCATATCCTTGTACTAGGAGGATTTTTAAAAAAATTCTTATTCATATTCATAGGATAGGTCTAAAGTCCTATAACCGGCCAACACTAATTATGAACCCCATATGTACCCTTCAACAAGTTCAAAATCTTTCACTTCTTATTACCTAATTATAGGGTGAAAAATTAATTATACCGAGCAAAAAAAAAAAAAAAAAAAACAAAAAATTAATTGAAATTAAAAATTTGGTTTTAAAATACATGCTACTACAAGTTCTACATT
>Ga0116227_10014518_pt1 | contig 11974 bp, 12 predicted proteins | sample S1TSphgellanicum_FD_89693 | JGI IMG/M metagenome (GOLD analysis project Ga0116227, IMG submission 89693) | Host-associated microbial communities from peat moss isolated from Minnesota, USA - S1T2_Fb - Sphagnum magellanicum MG | ecosystem: Host-associated > Plants > Peat moss > Unclassified... | reverse complement strand
CGTCCCTCTTGGCCGCGGCGCCTAGATGTTCATGATGGGCTCGGCACCAAGGATAGCTCCAGGTATTACCTTTTACGGAACGCAATACTTGCCATGTGGAATCTGCAATTACGGGCAAGGGCCAAGCGACCTGAAGCGATATCTGTGGCCCGCTCTCATGGTCGGCCTGGCTTTCGGGGCGATGAGCCGACCCGCACCCTCCGCCGGCGTCGCCCACGTCTCGGACGCCGCCGTCGAAGCGCAGTGCAGGCCGTATTTCCACGACGCGTGCAGCGAAGCGATGGGGAGATGGTTACCGAGCTTCGGAGCCAGTTCGGTGTGGTGGGATCGCGCGACGCGCATCGATAAACGCGACGGGTTCATCTACGGCAACGAGCGCCCATCCTCGCCCTCGTTCCTCGGAATGCAAGGCCCCGACGACGGATCGCGTTTCGTCTACGGCACGGCCGGGCCCCCAAGGGGACGCGCGGTCTACGACCGCACGCACCGCATCGCATTCTATCAGCAAGGCTGCTGCGGGTGGAGCGACGTCGTCGCGGCTGCCGACGCGCCCGCGCCACCGAAGCTTCTGCTGTCGCGCGATCTGCGAAACCTCTCTACCGTCCGCGGAGTCCGCTTGGGTCAGACCGAGGCCGAGGTCATGGCGACGTACGGGAAGTCGACGCCCCAGCCGGTCCCTGGGCATCCCGGCGTCAGCGTCTTGCCGTACACGACGTGGCCGCCAAGGAAATCCGTTACCTACGTCCACACACCGTGCGGACAGTTCCAGAACTTCTTCTTCCGTAACGATCGCCTCGTCCTGATTCAGCTAGGAAACGGCTGCTGACGGAAAATCCAAATCGTAGGCGATCGTGAGCGGCGCGTGGTCGGAGAAGCGTTCCTCGCGATAGATCGAGGCGGATCGGACGAAAGACGCCAGATCGGGCGTCACGAGTTGATAGTCGATGCGCCAGCCGAGGTTTCGTTCGAAGGCGGCGGGCCAATTCGACCACCACGTGTAGCGCTTCGCTTCGCGATCGACCTCGCGGAAGGCGTCGACCCAGCCGACTTGCTCGATGACCGTGTCCATCCAGGCGCGCTCGTGAGGCAAGAAGCCGGTGACGGTGGCGTTGCGGACGGGGTCGAACGTGTCGATCGCCTTATGGGCGATGTTGAAGTCGCCGCACAAGATGTGGCGGCGGCCGTCGTGGCGCAGTTCGGCTAAGAACGCGGCGAAGCGCTCGAGGAAGCCGTTCTTGACGGCTTGGCGCACCGCACCCGACGTGCCCGAGGGCACGTAGAGCGAGGCGATCGAGAGATCGCCCCAATCGAAGCGGACGAAGCGGCCTTCCGCGTCGATATCGGGCATGCCGAAACCACGCCGGATCGCGTCGGGCTCGCGCTTGGCGTAGATCGCGACGCCGCTATAGCCCTTTTTCTGCGCGTCCACGAACGCATAATGATAGTCGGGGAGATCGAGGGCTTCCGGCGGAAGCTGATGTTCCTGCGCTTTGGTTTCTTGAATGCAGAGCACGTCGGGCGATTCGCGCCGCAGCCAGGTGAAGAATCCTTTGCGGGCCGCCGCGCGAATGCCGTTGGCGTTGAAGCTGGTGACCTTCAGCGTCGGGCTCGACGCCTGGTGACCGACGACATCGCGCGTACGAGGTCGTCTCCGGTAATATGGCGTTGCGGCTCAACGCGCGTCGCGGCGATCTTCACCGCGCGATCGACGATGCGGCGCACGTCCCGCGAGAGCCGCGACGAGCGAACCTCCGCGGGAGCTCCCCTCCTCACGGCCGCCGGCAACGCCGAAACGGCATCCGGCGCGCGCACGAATTTGACGCGCGCGACACCGAGCTCCTCGACCACGGCGCAGTAGAGGTGCTCGACGCCGAGCCGCGGGGCGCTATCGTTGGCCGCGATCGCCAGCGCTTTCTTGAGGATGCGAACCGCATCGGGAGCGAAGGGCTGCCACGTAGACACGGCACGCCTCACCTTGCGGCCTTTCGGCCGAGCAGGCGCACAGTATAACATGAACGCCGCTCCGCGACAACGGCCCGCTTATACGGTGTGCCGGCCGCGGTTCGTTCGATCGATTTTTTCGGTTTGTTCGCCGCGTTTAACGGCAAGGAGCGCCGTTAGGCGAAGGGCTGGTCCACACGGGCCGGGATGCTTCTCGGTTTTTCCGGGATCGTGAGCGCTTCTTCGAGCGTCGTGCAGAGCGCAAGGGCCTCGGTCAACTCTGTGATTTCGAACGCCCGCCGGCCGGCAATCCGCGAGGGTCCTACGATCGCGAGCCGATCGCGCAAGCGCCGCTTGGCCCGCACGAGCACGCTCAATCCCGTCGAGTCACAATATTGGCAGTCGACGAGATTGACCACGGTTCGCTGATAGGGCATGTGCGCGGCTAGCTCGATCGCGGAAGCGAGTGCCCCGCTCGAGGCGATGTCCAAATCCGCGGCGACCGCGATGACGTTGACCCCACACTGCTCGGAAACGTGAAACATGGTCCCTCCGGGCATCGAACCCCCGTCAGCGTTATCAAGCGTCAATAAATCATACCTAATAGCTTCTGCTGCGGCTGATCACGATTATTTTTGCCCGGCTTGCCGCAGGTTAAACCTGGCGGGCAAGGGCACGTCGGGGGCTCGGAGCCGGGACCGGGGGGACTTAGTGGTAGGCGGCGAGGCCGACGCTTGTCGCGCCTAGCGCTTGCGCCAGGTCGTAATGGGCCTGAGCGCTCGCCCGCTCGTCGAATCAGTCGCTGAAGTCCTCGACGAGCAGTTCGCCGTCGTTCCCGCGGACGAAGCCGATGCCGACGCGGGTGTAGTGGCCGTCGACGATGTTCGCGAGATGCTCGGGCGACCCGTAGAGGTCGTGGTTGGCCGAGGCTAGGCTATCATCCATGGCGATGTTCTCGGCGGCGTAATTGTAATTGTAATGCGCGGCCGACATGCGTTGGAACGGATCCATGCCGTTCGGATCGTTGTGGCCGAGGTAACTCTTGGCGAGCATATCCGCGGCGTGGGCTTGAGCGATCGCGCTGAGCGCGACGCTGACCACGAGCGCGCCGACGTGATCGCCGCTTCGCGTGGCGTTCATTTCCGTGACCACCGAGGCGATCCCGGCCGATTGCCCCCCGACGACGAGCGAGCCGGCCGGCGCGGACATCTTGGTCAGATCCTCCCCGATGTGGTTAACGACCAGCAGCCCGGTGAAACTGCCCGACACGCACAGGACCACGAACAAGATTCTGAGCCGGTGGTAAAGTTGAGCGTTCATGATTAATACTAGGTCGGTACCCCGGCCCGAAGAACGCGCTTCACGCTCGCTCGGAACGCCGTTTTCTCGGCGCGCGCCTCGTGGCTGACGACGCAATGTGTTCGGGCTCATTGGGGTTCACGAAGGGTCTCGACCGGCCCCGCGCTCGCTCGGCGCTTCAGCTGGGCGGGAACGTAGCCGTCGTCGTTTGGCGGGTGGAGGCGTTGAGGGTGGACCGCCGTTTACCGGGCGGGCGAGATCTAGCGTAGGGTATTTTCTTCACGGCCGTCGTCATTTGGAGCCCACCGCTGTTTTTCGGTCCGCGATTCGCGAGCGGCCCCTGGTGACACGTGAGGTGTTCCTTGGCAGAGACCGCTCGGCAGCGCGCGGGCGTCATCGAGAGCCCGGCCGTCACGATCGCTCGTGCCGGAAGGCTCGTTATCGCGCTCGCGAAGATCATAGTCGAAAACGTCGCCAGTACTGCAGCGACGGATGGCACTCGGTTCAAATTTCATTTACCTCTTCAAGTCTTATGCGCACTCGACAAGCAGTTCACTCGCCCGGCCGGTGTGTTTTCGGACACTATCGACCAAGTAAGCGCGACGGAAGACGACCTCGCGGAATCAAACGCCGCGCTCAGTTCGTTCGAACGCTGCCGCTAGTGGCGCGGGGCCGAATCGTCGGGCTCGGAGACCACATCGTCTTCGCTCGAACCGGCGCGGCCTTGCCGTGCAGCCCAACCGAAGGTCCGGGAGCCGCGACCGCGATAATGCTCTCGCATGACGTTCACCCGACCGGTCCTCGCGCTCGCAGCCGTCGCCGTCCTCTGCGGCGCGCAAACGGAGCCGGAACGCTATGCCGTCATCGTGCCGGGCGGCGCCGCGACGACCGAGGGCGGAACGCCCGTCGTAACCGACGTCGTCAACTCGCGCGTGCCTTCCCAGCCGCTCGTCGTCCGTGTGGACCTGGGGACCGGCGCCCCCGTCAAAGCGACGGTCCATTGGAGCAGTCCGAGCGGCAGCAACGATTTTGGCCCGCTTTTTCAGTTGGTGCCGTCCGAGCGAGAACCGCGCTACGACACGACACTCGATAAGAGCGTCGCGGTCTATCGCCACGCCGATGCGCTCGGAGGTGCGGTCGTCGTCGCCGATGTCGGGCCTCCGGTCGATCAGCACGCCACATTATATATCGAGAATCGAGCCGGCATCGGTTTTGGCTGTTACGGGTTTATCAGAGATGGGCCATCGGTCCGCATCGTCGCCGGCCTGGCGCAGCGCGCGTCGCTCGCAACGGCCGACGTCGCAGTCGTCGGCCCCGGTGAGCAGACCGAGGGCCCCGCGCCCGAGTGTTGGGGCGAGAATTTCGATCCGCATGCGACGACATATCGCCTCGTCTTCGCGAAAGGCGGCCGCGTGGGAAACGACGGACCCTTCCTCAAGGAGATGCCTTTAGAGGCGTTCGATGCCGGCCGCCCGCTCGAAGTCGAGGCTGCGGACGGCAGGACCTACAGGATCCACGGCCACCTGTACGCCGGCGCGTATATCGACGGCTGGATCGAAAGCCCACAAGATCACCCTGATCGGACCTGACGCCTCCGCCGGTGTCGTGGCCGTCCGGATCGCGGACTGACGCGTAAGCGAAACGAACGATGTGACGACCCGGCAAGATTAGCGACGTCGAGCGTCAGCTCATCGATTGACTAATGCGCGCGCAGGCAGGTGTCGGCGGAGACGGTTGTTTTCCCACCGGAGCGCACCGTCGCGTGCAGCGTGTACTCAGTCGCCGAGATGCGGTCGAACGTTTCGGCGATGCTCGCGTCAGGGTAGACGCTACGGTAGGGGATGTGGTTCGGATCGCTGCCGGTCCCGCGCATGATCGTGGCGGCTCCTTGGTCCTCGAATATGACCGCCCTCCAGCCGCCGTGCTGGCCGTCATACGCGAATAATTCTTCGTCGCCGCCGCCCTGCCACGAAGCGGTCTCGCGCAATGCGTGCCCGTCGCGATCGTACGCGTACGTGGCATCGTAAGCGAAGCGTGCCGCCCCCGCGCGGTACGTGCACTTCCACGTACCGATGAGATAGTGCAACCCGGCCAGCGGCGTCGCTTTCGCCGGCATCGCCGCGGCGAGGACGAGGCCCGCGAGCGTTACGGCAAAACCCACTCGTGTTGAATTTCTCATAAGAGCGAGCATTTCGACGTCAGGTCGCTCGTTTCCAGCATTCGTGCGCCGGCACCAATTTCGCCGTTTGCGCCGGGGCGGTGCGGCTCCCTCGCCACAGCGATGGAACCGTGTGCGCCGCTACGCGGGAGCCGGCTAGCGAACAGCAACTGTTGGAACGCGGCGGGAACGGCTTGGGGATACAATTCTTCTCGCTAGAGAAACTGCGATCGCCTCGGAACTGCGACCATGCGGAAGGCTTAGCACCGTACTACGCCGGCGCGACGTGTTTGCGTCAACGGATCCGCTGGTACTCCAAGCGACGGGCGAGCCAACAGCCGACGGTCAGGCCGGCGACATCGCCGTTATCGTTCCGGCGAACTAACAGCGTCCAATCACCGGGCGCGGTATGGTCGAGCGCACGCGGACACGGGAGCGCCATGACATCCACCCCGATCGGCTCGAGCAACTCCATCCGGCCGTTGCCGAGAAATCCCGAAAAGCCGCCGTAGAAGACGCCCTTCTCGCCGGTCACCGTTATCTCGGCGTCTAACTCCTCACAACGATAGCGGCCGGCGAGATCCGTCGCCGGACCCTCCACGCATGGATCGAGCAGAGAAATCTGGTTGTCGGCGGGGCGGTCCATCCGCAGGCCCTCGCCATCGGCGCGCAAGCGGACTTCGTTGTCCCGCCCGGCCCCGGACTCTCGATAGTCCAACACTTCGGGCATCTGACCGAAACGCAGACGCAATCCGTCCGTTGCAAGGTCTACGCGCGCGGATAACTCTGTCTCCGGCTCGATATAGGAACCGAGCCAGGCCGGCGCCGCGCCGAGCGGCGGCCGTGTTGGTTGATCCTCGTTGATAGCCGCCGCCAACAGCTCCATCGCGGCGCCGCGCGCGTCCGCCATATGATTGAACGCGACGACCACCGACACACGGTCCGCCGCCGAATGGAGCCGGTGGCAGCTCCAACCGCGCAGCGCGCCTCCATGACCCGTGATCTGACGGCCCATGGCGAGCCGCCGATTGAGTCCGAAGCCGTACGCCGCCGGGCGACCGTCGTTAAAGGTAACGGGCGCCGACAACCGAGGATAGAGCGCGCCGGGATCATCGCGGGTCGCATCAATGTGACGCTCCCAAGCAATCATGTCGTCGAGACTGCCGCCAATGCCGGCGTCGCCGGTCCAAACGATTCGATTTTTCGCGACCCGGAACCCGGTGGTCTGCGTCCCTTCGTAGCCTTCCGTTCCATCCGGCAGGGCGCGGGTGTCGGCGGCGAGCAGCGCGCTTTCCATCCCAACCTTGTCGAAAATGCGTGTCCGTAGCAGTTCGGCAAACTCGACGCCGGTGCGCGCTTGAAGAATATCCGACAGCATGACGAAGTTCTGATTGGCGTACGAATAACGGGTTCCAGGCACGAACTGCAGCGTGCGTGTCCGACCGATGATCCGCTCAGCTTCCTGCTTCCCGAAAGACTGCTCGGGGAGCGCACCCAGGAGCATCGCTACCGCCCAGTAGTCCCGCAACCCCGACTGGTTATGGCATAAGTGCCGCGCGCTCGGCGGAGACTGTTCGAGTTGCGGTAAACGCGACCGCACGTCATCGTCCAGCACCGAAGGGTCGGGAAACGCATCCAAAATCAGACCGCACGTGAACTGCTTGGTTATCGAGCACATGCGAAACAACGTTTTTCGCGTGAAGGGAATGCGCCGCTCCGCGTTCGCCCATCCCCAGGCGCGCCAATCCACCAACTCGCCTTCCCGCACGACGGCTACCACGCCGCCAGGCCCCTGATAACGGTGCGGGAGCGCATCGAGCGCACGATCGAGCCGCGAACTCACGATAAGCGTCGCATGGTGGCCATCCGCCCGTGCGTTCGCCGCCGCGCGGCGCCGTTCCGGTCAGCCGCCCAGTTCGCGTAGTTCGATCAGATCGTCGACGTTCGTATCGGTATAACCGCCTGCGCGCAAATGCGCGATATACGGCGGCCGAACGCCGACCTCGGCGAGCCCGATGAACTGTTCGAGCGTCGGATGATACCCGTAGCTTTCGATCGCGGCAATTTCGTCGGCGTGGATCCCGCATTCGCTCAACAATAAGAGTTGCGAAACGGTCTTCGTCTTCGCCGGCAACTCGACTGCCTTCAACACGAAGCTCGGATTCGCATCGAGGTCGGCGAGCCGCTCCAGTTCGTCCGGGGTCGGCATCGCATAGAAGTGTGCCGCGAGTTCGTCGAGTTCGCCATCCTGAAAGTGCGCGATCGCTAGCACGAAGAGTCGATCGCGCGTGAGCGAGCCGATTCCGCGCCCGCGGATACGATTTAGGAACGCGCTCGACGGCACGCTTGCCGGCGGACGCGCAGCGCGCGAGCGTCCACGTTCCCCGGATAACGGCGGGGGCCACGGGAGTTCCCAATGCGTGGACGTGCATGTCGACGTCACTATCGCGATCGCCCGCCTGCGACGCCGCCGGCGGTGCGGAGACCGGACACAACGACCCGGGCCGGTTCCCCGCACCGCCCGCGAGCAACCGAGCGCAGGTTCGGAACGCCTTATCGCCTATCAATCCCCTGTGGCAGACCCGCTCTTCCGCGTCCGCCTGTTCGGGGACGTTAGCGCGGACTACGGCGGCGATCCGGTGCGGATCGCGGCCCGGCCCCTGTGCGCCGTTCTGCTGGCGATGCTCGTGGTGAAGCGCGGCGAGCGCCTTCCCCGGCGCGAGCTCGCCCTCGAACTTTGGCCCGACGAGAGCGACTCGGGGCGCGCCAGCGGCAACCTGCGCCGCCACCTGCACGCGCTGCTGGCGGCCTTGCCCGGCGTCGAGGCCGGGGCGAGCTGGATCGAATCCGACGGTGTTTCGCTCGGGTGGTCGGGGCGGCAACCGTTCTGGTGCGATGCGCTAGCCTTCGAGGAGGCGTTGACCGGACCGGATCCCGCTCCGGACGCGCTGGCCGAAGCCGCCGGCTTCATGCGCGGCTATTCGCACGATTGGGTGCTGGCGCAGCGTGAAAACTATAGCGCGCGCGCGATCGACCGGCTGTTGACCTTGTGCGTGGAACGACAGGACGACGACCGGCTCGACGACGCGCTCGACTACGCGGCGGCCGCGCTGAAGATCGACCCGCTCTGCGAAGACGCAGTGCAGTTGGCCATCGACTTGCACCGCGAACGCGGCGAACCCGCGGCGGCCGGCCAGGTCTACTCCGCCTTCGCCGACCGCCTTCAGCGCGAACTCGATGCCCGGCCCAGCCCCGCGACCGTCGCGGCGATCGAGCGCGTCCGAAGCTCGGCGAACGCGCAGCGGGACCGGCTGCCGGGCACGCTGACCAGCTTCGTCGGGCGCACCGAGGCACTCGAAGGACTCGAGGCGACGCTCGAACGGGAGCGGTGCGTCACGGTCGTAGGTCCAGGTGGAACGGGCAAGACGCGCCTCGTGCTCGAGACGGCCCGCAGGATGGCCTCCCGCTACATCGACGGCGCCTACTTCATCGATCTTTCGACCGTGGCGCCCGGCGGCGACGTGGTCGACGCCGTGGTCCGTGGTTTGGAACTCCCGACGGAATTAGCGAGCGCGGGCGCGAGCGGCATCGGGCGCTTCTTGCGGCACCGGCGTACGCTCGTGGTCCTCGACAACTGCGAACACATCCACGACGCCTGCGCGGCGCTCGCACACCAGCTCTTGGAAAGTGCCCAGCGTCTTACCATCGTAGCGACCAGCCGGGAAGCGCTCGGAATAGCCGCCGAGGCCGTCTATCGCCTCGGACCGCTTTCCGAAGGCGAGGCGCGCGCGCTCTTCGTGGAACGAACGCGCCGCAGCGGAGTGTCGACCGCGATGGACGCGACGGCCCTCGCCCGCGTCGACCAGATCTGCGCTCTCCTGGACCACTCGGCGCTCGCGGTCGAACTCGCCGCGGGTTTGTTTCGCAGCATGGGCATCGCCGACATCGAACGCCGGCTCGTTGATCGCTTCGCCATCTTGAAGACGAGCGACCCCTCCGTACCGGCCCGCCATCGCACGCTCGAAGCGACGATTAGCTGGAGTTTCGAACTGCTGGAGCCTCCCGAGCGCCGGCTCTTCGAACGGCTGGCCGTGTTCCCCGGATCGTTTAGTTTCGATGCGGCGCTGGAGATCTGCGGCGAATCCGCTGATGCCCTGATCGCGCTTATCGAAAAATCGATGGTGCAACGCGACGAAACGCATCCCGACCGTTATCGGCTCCTCTTTTCGCTGGCCGAGTTCGCCGCCAGGCGCTTCGCCGCTGACCCCGAAGCGCCCGCCGTCCGCGAGCGCCACGCGGCACGCTTCGCGACCGTCGCCGCGTCCGCGGATTCGCCGGACTACTTTCGCGGTGAAGCGGCCTTCCTGCGCGAGATCGACGTCGAGTTGGAAAACGTGCGCGCCGCGCTTCGCCTGCTCTTGGCGGAGCCGGCCGCCCAGGACCAACGCGGCGTGCGAATGGCGATCGCGCTGCAACGCTATTTTCGTTCGCGCGGCTATAACGCGGAAGGCCTCGCATGGCTGGAGGCGGCACGCGCAAAGGTGCCGCACGGGTCACGGGATTACGTGCGCGTATGCATCGGAACCGGAACGCTGCTCCTGCAATTGCGCAGAACCGGCGAGGCGCTCCGCGTACTCGAGGAAGCGGTGGTCCTCGCTCGGGCCGGCAATATGGCGAAAGAACTCGCACTAGCGCTCGCGGAACTGGGCACGTTCGGCATTCGTACGGGCGATATGGCCCGGGCCCGCGCGTACCTCGACGAAGCGTTGCTGCTGGCCGAACGTGAAGGCTTCGACGGCCTCAAGGCCGTGGCGCTCGGAAACATGGGCATCATTTTCCTCGCGGCAGGCGACGTGGAGCGCGCAGGCATCTGCTTCAGCGAGGCAGCCCTGCTTTTCCGGCGCCAAGGCGATCGCGCGCTGGTCGCCCGCATGCTCGACAACCTCGCCGGTAACGAACACCACGCCGGACGGCACGCTGAAGCGTTGGCGCTCTTGGAAGAGGCCCTCCCCTTGGCGCGCGGCGTCGGCGACACGCCGCTGCTCGCGGAAGTGCTAAACGATATGGGCGACGCGCTCCTCGAAGCGGGACGCACGGCGGAGGCTGCGGGCCGGTTCAACGAGGCGCTGACGGTCGCCGCGCCGCTGGGATTGGCTTACCCGATCAGCAAAGCGTTGCTCGGATTCGCCGCCATCGCGGCGGCGGCGCGCGACGGCCGCAGCGCCGCGCGCCTGATCGGCGCCGCGAGCAGCGCTCTCGAGGGCGATCTCGCGTTGCATGCCAACGAAACGCTTTACCGGCGCACGCTGGCCGCTGCGACCGCGCAGCTAGACGAAGCGGAATTCGAACGCGAGCGCCGCCTTGGCGAGTTATTGGAACTCGACGCCGCCATCCGCCTGGCCAACGGAGCGAATTCGATGCCGTGACTCTCCAACGAGCCGTGGCGAAGGAGAGCGCATGAGGATCGCCGTTTACGGAGCCGCCGGGCATACCGCACGATTCGTTTAGGAGCATCGGATGAGCGCCGCCGGCGATGGGGGCAGATCTGCTAACCGGACGCGGCGCTCGTCTTTCCGGAGATCGTGTCCTTCAACACTCCCAATACGGAGATGGCCACCGCCGGCAGCGTGAATAACCCGGCGCCGCTTAGTCCGAGCACGACGCTGATCGCAGTCGAAGTCACGGTCGCGGGGTGTTCCTTGAAGTAAGCGATGGCTTTTGAGGCAAGGTGTCCGGCGGTAGCCTTGAATCGCGCGCCGGGGGAGGTCAACTCCCGGCGCAGGAATTCGAGGCGCTGCTCCCTAGGCTCGCTCGCCGACTCCTGGACCGTGGCGGCAATCGCCTTGAGCAACCCGAACAGGCTGTCTTTGTCCCAGTCGGGGATCGGGCGGACCACCGCGGTCCGGTCTTCGGGGTCGGTAAACAGCACGAGGCACGGTAACTGCTCGATGGTCAGCGGCGGCTTGAAGAGGGAAATGTAGCCGTAGGCCGCCCCCGGCTCCGGAGGTGCCTGCCAGTCCTTCCAGGTGGAGTCGAAGTTGTCGCCCAGTTTGTTCTGCCAGTAACGCATATAGCTTTGGGTCCACTCGGTGGGCCGGTCAAACACGAAGAGCGCGAACTGGTCGCCGGTCATGTTGCTGATCTCCGGCCAACGCTCGCTCACCAGTTGCGCCATGGGATGTTTCGGGTCACCCAGCAACAGCATGCCGTAGGCGGCGACGTTAGGGAACTGCTTCATCAACTCCAATGTGGCATTTTTCTCGCCTTCGACAATCGGCAAGCCCGGCACTAGAATTCTTTCGTCGACCTTCTTGAGTCCCTTGGGGCTTTCGTAGCTCATCGTTCCTCCTCAACCTCGCAAACCGTATCTGTCACTAGGTGACTTTCCAAACCGTACCTGTCACTAGGTGACTTTCCAAGCCGGCTTTTCAATAGTTTCCCCACAGGCAGAACGGCGCCCAGAAGTACGGGTCGTCGAAGCCATCGTCGGTACGGCGCCGCACAGCCAATTGCGCCTGGCGAAGCGCTTCGGCCTTGCCGGCGCCGTCCGTTTTCAAGGCAGCGTAAAACGCTTCG
>Ga0116227_10014517_pt1 | contig 11975 bp, 5 predicted proteins | sample S1TSphgellanicum_FD_89693 | JGI IMG/M metagenome (GOLD analysis project Ga0116227, IMG submission 89693) | Host-associated microbial communities from peat moss isolated from Minnesota, USA - S1T2_Fb - Sphagnum magellanicum MG | ecosystem: Host-associated > Plants > Peat moss > Unclassified... | reverse complement strand
TTGCCGCCATACGACTTATACATCGATGTGGGCGTATTGTTCACCAGCGACAGCATGGTGTCGTTGCCCTGCATGGGGAAGTTATAAGTGAGCCCGAATCCGCCGGCGGTTCCGGGAAAGTTCGGATAATAACTCTCGATGGTGGTATTGCCAAAGGAAAAGTGCCCCGCCGGATAGAGGGGTTCTTCCACCGAGTCTCCCGCCGTCCAGGCGACATTGTTCGGACCCAGCGTGAAGGTGTTGCTCAACCCGCCGCCCTGCTGCACCGAAGTCACTTCCGCCATGGGATAAAGCACATATCCGTTGGCCGAACTGGCGTCAAAGCGGCTGACCAGTTGCTGATAGCTGCCGCCGCCAGCCACATAGAGCTGCAGCGACCCGCTGGAAGTGGAAGCAATCGCCGGCCACGCAAAACGCAGCGTGCCGCCGATGTTTTGAAGCTTATTGGGGAAGGTGGCGTTGGTGGCGTCATCCGCCGTCAGATCCAGCAGATAGCCGCACACTCCGCCTGCCGCGATGGTTGCGGCCGCCGGATGCACCTTGGCAAAAGTCGCGGTGAATGCCGAACCCGACACGGCCGAAGGATAAACCATCTCAAACGCGCCCTGATCCGCCACGCAGATCAAGGTGGAGGTTGTAATCTGCGTCATGGAACCTGCTGTAAAAGAGGCCGGTGTCACGGTCGCGCTGCCGGGCGTGCTCACATTGGTGCCCAGCGTGGCGATCATGGTGCTGAGCGGCCAGGCGGTGGACGACCCCGTGATCGTCGTCAATCCGGTTCCGGTACTGGTGATTGCTGAAATGGTGCCCGCCGTGATGGTTCCCGCGTTCATCCGAATCAGGAACCGTCCCGCGCCCTGCGTGTTTCCCCCTTGCGTGACGTTGATAGTGACCGAAGTCGCACCGGTAGACGGTGAGCCGGTGAGGGTGCCTTCAAAAGCCGTACTGCCCATGTAGACCTGGTTATCCTGCAGTTCGCAGCCTTCATCCGCCTGCGCGTTGAAGCCGCCCCAGCAGTACACATAGTTCGCGAAGCCAAGCGAGTCTCCAATAGAGAAGCTCTTGGTGGTCAACCCCATCCCAATATGCTGTCCGGGTGTGTGCGAATAATTCGTCAGCACCAGCGGCGCGTAGGTTGTCTTATTGAAGTATCCGAGCGAAGAAAACTGATTATTGGTGCCGCCATCCCACGAATTCTGAAGAAGGTAAAACGGCGCAATGATCGCCAGCGGCTGCTGTTTCGCATAGTAGTTGTAAACCCAGCCGTTCGGCGACGAGATGACACCATCGGTGTAGCCGCGGGGGTTTATCCCCATGCGCGCGTCGCCATAGCGCTGGTCGAAGATGGTGACGTTTCCCGGCGTCGAAGCCGCGGATGGGGGATTGTTCGGATCCAGGCCGAATCCGGGAACCAGTTCCATCGTCGAGTAGCTGGGCGGAATGACAATGGCGCAGGCGGTGGTGGTGCCGCAGGCGGTAATCGCCCCGGTAATGCCGCCCGAACCATTCACTTCATGATCCACGGTGCTGTTGATATCGCGCAGCAGCGTATTGTTTGTGGCGCCTTGCACCGCGCCTTGCAGCGAAGGCAACTGATTAGGAGCCACTTTCGTTTGGGCATGCATCTCTCGATTGGCAGATGACATCACTAGAGTTGCAATCGAGATAACCGAGACCACCAGTTTGCGCAGATATGGTCTCACCCCAACTCTTTTATTCACTCACTTTCCCCACTGCCATACCTCCGCACGTGTTTCGCTTGGAGCGAACCAAGCCCTTCTTCTCTTATGCAAGGAATGGCGAACTTCTCTCCAGCGGAGCAAGCCACAAAAGCTTGCCACAATGATGAGAATAACGGCAGTAACTTCGATTGATGCGGCACTTAGATCCATATGTGGGTTAAGTGTATGAGACAAGCAAATTAGATCAATAAGACAAACCCGATGATCTGTATACAAAAACGGCATTGAAAACGACGGTGCCGCGAGCGATTCGCCGTGTGCAGTACCACCACTCTTGTCCCCTGGATCACTAGGGAGCGAAGTAGCTGGAAATATCCAGCACGAGTTGAGTGGGATTAGAGGCGAAGGCGTTGACTGACCCGTTGACAGTCGGAACAATGGCCATGTTGGAAGTGACAACACCGTCTACCGCATTCAGTGTGGCAACCAGCGGCTGAGACTGGCCAGCCGCCCACATAATCAAGCCGCCCAACGGCCCAGTTGGAACGACGGTGGCGCTGAACACAAATGCCTGCGCGGAAGACGGCACGCTGCAAGGACTGCCGGTCACATTGACCACCAGGGTGCCTGTGTAGAGTCCGCTTGATAAACGGGTGTCGAGCACGCGGCAAGGCGTCAAGGTATAAAGCGAAAGGCCTCCCGTGGCGGGTGCCGCAAAATAGCCATTCGCGTCGATCACCAAATCCGTGTCGTTGCTGGCCAGGACGTTAATCGCGCCACCCGTGCCCCCCTGCACTACCGCCGCGTTGCCAGTTGTGACGCCATTGACCGCGTTCAGCGTGGATGCTAATGGCTCAGTCGCACCGGCAGGCCAGACCGTCAGAGCGCCCAGCGGTCCGTGTGGCACAGCCGTAACGTTAAGGGAATAAGCCAACGCAGTGGATGGAAAGTTGCAGGTGCTAGAAAGAATCGGGAATGAACGGGCCACCCCCGCGCTTAGGTAAGGAGTACCGAACGCACCATTGGCGAACCGGGTATCGGCAACACGGCACGGAGTCATCGGAAAATACTCCAGCGCAGCGCTGTTGCCGGCAACAAAGTAACCACTGATGTCCAGAACCAGATGAGCCGCCTGCGAGACAAGAGCATTAATTCCGCCGCTCAAGCCCGCCACCACAATCGCCGAGTTTGCCTTGATGCGCCCGTCTGACGTCAAGGTCGCTACCAGCGGCTGCGAGAGCCCTGTCGGCCACATGGTTAGCGCTCCCAGCGGGCCGGTTGGGACGACTGCCGCGCTCAATAGAAAAGCCGCCGCATTCGCAGGAATATTGCACGGCCCGTTCGGAATCACAAAACTCCGCGCCACGCCGGCTGCCAAAATCGGCCCTCCAAAAGGACCCGCGGCATTGCGCGTATCCACCACCCGGCAGGGAGTTACCGGAACAAACTGCAGCGGTGTCGCCGGCCCCGTGCCTGACAAGGCGACCGTGTGCGGCGAACCCGCGCCATTGTCCCCAACCGTCAGCGTGGCCGTCCGCACCCCCGCCGCGCCCGGCGTGAACGCAATCGACAGCGTGCAAGACTGCGAAACCGCCAGCGTTGCTCCGCAGCTTGTGGTTAAATTAAAATCCGTCGAATTCGTGCCTGACACGCTGATGCCTGTCAGCGTCAGGCTGCTGGCCCCGATGTTGCTAAAGGTCAGCGATTGCGGGTAGCTGCCGCCCGCCAGTACCGGGCTGAAATAAAGGCTTGACGAGCTGAGCAACCCAATAGGGCCAGCGCTGCCTGAGCCGGTAATTGGCACCTGCTGCTGTGATGTGCCAGCGGAATCAATCAATGTCAATGTAGCCGCATAACTGCTAGTTGCCGTCGGAGAAAACGTCAGGGTAATGACGCAGGTCGAACCGATGGCCAGCGATGTCCCGCACGTATTTGACTCTGAGAACACCACACTTCCACTAAGTGAGATAGACGCAATGCTCAGGACGCCGCTTCCCGAATTAGTCAGAGATACCGGAAGACTCTGAGTGCTCCCCGAGGCAACCGAGCCAAAGTTTATCGCAGAGGCGCTCAGCGACGCTCCAGGACTGCCGCTAACACCCGTACCGCCTAAACTGATCATCTGTGTGCCTACGCCGTCGGTTACAACAAGAGTGGCGGACACCACGCCCGTCACCCCGGGAGTAAATGACACAGAAATGGTGCAGCTCGATTTAGCTGCCAGGGAACTCCCGCAACTATTTGTATTCGTAAAGTAAGAACTGCCGCCGCCGCTCACCGCGACTGAGCCAATACTCAAACTGGCCGTTCCTGCGTTACTCAAGGTGGCAGTAAGGGCTGTGCTGGTGGTGCCCACAAGTTGATTACCAAAAAGCATCCCCGTGGATGGAGACAACACGGCCGCCGCAATACCGATTGCGCTTCCATTCAATGCCACGACCTGACTGGCGCCAGTCTGCCCACCTGCATTATCCGTTATCGTTAGCACGGCAGATCTCTGGCCGGTGGCCGCTGGCGCAAACGCTACCGAGATTTGGCAAGCCGAGCCATTTTGAACTGCGCCACTGCACGTATTCGTTGCAGTAAAATCGGCTGGGTCTGTGCCACCTATAGAGATCCCCGCGATAATGAGCGGCGAGTTGCCAGTATTCGTAAGAGTTATCTGCTGAGCTCCGCTGATCGTCCCCACTGCCTGATTCGCAAAAGTCAGGGAAGTCAGCGACAATGATGCTGACGGCGTGGCAGCGATGCCTGTACCCCCAAGACTTACGCTCTGAGTGCCAACATTATCTGTAACCGCAAGGGTGGCAATCGCGCTGCCCGCACCAACAGGAGCGAACGTTACCGATATCGCGCACGTAGCACCGGGAGCGAGAGTATTGCCGCAGTTATTGCTGCTCTCAAATGATGACCCATTACTACCTCCAATGAGTATACTGCTGACCGTCAAGGTGCTGGTTCCTAGATTACTCAACGTCACGGTCTGCGCACTGCTTACCGTCCCTAAGACTTGCGATCCAAATGCGAGCGAGCCGGAAGGACTAAGTGTCGGCAGGGCGACACCAATACCAGTCCCAGTCAGGCTTACTATTTGAGTCGAGCCGCTGATGCCTCCAGAATTATCAGTGATTGTCACGGTGGCATTGCGCTGCCCCGCTGCGGTCGGCAGAAACGTTACTGAGAGCGAGCAACTCGCTCCGCTTGCAAGCGAGCCTTGGCAGGTACTGCTAACACCGAAATCACCGCTGTTGGCACCGCCCACCGAAACACTCGAAATGCTCAGCGCTGCGCCCGCACCAACATCACTAAGGAAGACCACCTGCGCAGGGCTTGAGGATCCGAGGGCCTGATTGCCAAAGGCCAACGAAGTCGGAGACAGTGAAATGGTCGGTACGGCCGGCACTCCGTTGCCAGCGAGAAACACAAGTTGCGTCGAACTAGAGATATTACCGGCGTTGTCGCTTACAGTCAGTGTGGCAGTTCTAGCCCCCAGGGCTGTGGGCGCAAACGTAACATTGATGCTGCAGACAGCACCAGCCGCAACACTGCCATTGCATGTCGTGGTGATGGAGAAGTCCCCTGGATTGGCACCCCCAAGTGCAATCCCAGTAATGATTAGGCTGGCGCTCCCGGAATTACTCAGCACAATCGCTTGAGCGCTGGCGCTGCTTTGAAGCGCCTGGGACCCAAACGCCACAGTCGTCGGCGACAACACCGCAGCCGGTCCAGCAGCCACACTCTGACCTGATGCTGAATAGATGCTGCTCGTTGACTGGTTTAAGGAATTGTCTATAACACTCACTTGCCCAACCTGAGCACCGCTTTGGGACGGACTGAACACAACACCAAACGTACAGACGCCGCCAGGCTGCACAGAGCCAACTGTACAGGTCCCTCCAGGCAGGACGGAAAACTGCGATGTGGAGCTGATACTCGATATAATCAGCGGCTGGTTGCCGGCATTTGCCGCGGCGAATGAAAACGGACTACTAACCGAATTCGCCGTTGTTGTTGGAAACAGCACCTCTGCAGAGTTAAATGTCAATTTGTCAACCACCGAGTTCGCGGCGTCTGCAACCCACAGGGTATCGCCGTCGATAGCTAGTCCCGCCGGCAAACCTAGACTCACTTGTGAGGACAGCCCGCTTGCAGAAAAGCCACTTCCCGATGCAGAGCCAACCAGCGTCTGAATGTTACCGCTGCTGCTCAGGACCAGCCGAACGACGAAATTATTGGCATCCGCTATGTAGAGGTTGCCACCCGCATCAACGCTCACAGCAGACGGCGCATTTAGCGTGGCACCAGCAGCCGGGCCACCATCCCCGGCATATCCAGACACATTTGGCGTACCCGCAACACTACTGATAACCCCCGTGCTGATATTGACCATCCGAACAATATGATGATATGTATCAGCAATGTAGAAATTTGCCTGCTCTTGATCTAAGGCTATTCCGGTAGGGTACAGCAAACTTGCCGAGGTAGCGGACAACCCATCACCCACTCCGTCACTGCCACCTAGACACATTCCTTGCTGACAACCGGCAACCGTCTCAATAATTCCGGTCGACACGGTTACTTTGCGGACGAGGCTGTCAAACGTATCAGCGATATAGAGATTTCCCGTCACATCTGCCACGACAGCGCTCGGCGAGTTCAGCACAGCATTAACAGCGAGGGCCCCGTCTCCTAAGGGGTCAGTGCCGGATTGTCCGCTTCCGCCTCCGGCCACTGTCGCAATCGTTTGGTCGACCGCACTCACCACGCGAATCCTGTTATTCCCCGCATCGGCGATGTACAAATTACCTTCGGCATCAATTGCCAGCCCACTCGGCGAAGCCAATTGGGCCGCTGTTGCTGGCCCACCGTCACCTGAAAACCCGTACGAGCCCGTTCCAGCGATAATCGCTATCGCAGCCGACTGGGGGTGATACTCAATGACCACGTTCGCACTCGCATCCGCCACGAATACATTCCCATTTGAGTCGAGGAGGACAGCCTGAGGTGTTTCGAGCGATGTGTTCACGCCAAGGCCGGGAGTAGGAGGGCCATTGTAGCTCGGCCCTTGACCGATAGGAATCGAAAGAGTACCGGGCTGGATTAATGAAAGAGCGGCCGACCCAGTTCCCGCAACGGGCACGACGGCGGTGAGATTGCCGTTGGAATCGTTCACGTTGATGTGTGCTTCCCTTAGACCGGCGTTCAGAGGACTAAAGACAATGCCGATCTCGCAGGTGTTTAGTTGAGTGCAATTCACTATTGCCGCCGAAAACTCCGCACTGCTAGAGCTTAACGACGGGGCGACGGTCAACGCCTGAAGATTCAGCGTCAAAAATGCCTCTGCCGACTGAGATCCGACCGACACGCTCTGAAACAGTACCGGCGCCTGCACTGTACCAGCAAATCCGGCGTGCGGTGCGATCCCGGAACAAGCAGCAAGCACAAGACTTATTGTCAGCATCCGACTATCAGTCATAGAGATGCCGTCCTCGGCAAGAAACTCCCGGGCTGACATCCGCCGAGCTATCGAGCGCTAACAAGTCCAACACGCACGCACAATACGGGTGTCGCTTGTGCGGCGCTGTGTCACCTGTGTTGTTCGCGCGGTGGATCATCCCTACTTCAGACGACAAGTTAGTGGCGAACGTCCCGTTTTTTCTCTACCGAAGCCCGATGCAGAAGTGATATGACGAACCGGCAACACTGGTCTCCTGGGCAAGGCACGTTAGCCCCGCTGGCAACCGTGAAACTCCTGTGTTCTTATCTCTTGTGAGAGCACGTTCTGCTTCATAAGTCCATTCCGCCAAGACGTCTCCGACGGAGTTAGGACTTTTCTTGGCCGTCTATGATGGGCCTTACTAATGATGGTGAGAGCTTGAGCCGATACATTTATTGTCGGGTGACTAGCTCATCTCCGTGTATCTCCTCCTGGAAAGGACAGTCTGTTTTTATGAACCGCTCAAAGCGAGGTGCATATTCTATCTGGTCGCAACTGCCCATCGTATCTGTGCTGGTGTTATTCGTCTCGACTACCGCCTGCAGTGTTTCGCCCCAGACCGTTACGGCGCTTGAGGCCATCGCCAGTCAGCTGGCGCAAAATAAGTCTCTCATCGAACAGAGTGTTCGTGACGTTGCCGCTACCAGTCCAGGTGCCAGAAGCATCAGCCAGCTTAGCGACGACTATGAGGACATGCGGGACTCTTACAACCGCTACCTGGATGCACTGGAGACGAGTGCGGACAATGATAGCGCCAGTGCTGACCTAAAATCACTCTCGGCAGAAGTGAAGCGGTCCGCGCGTGCATTTTTTAAACACGCGACGCGAGCCCTAGGAGGTTCCGAGAGAGACTTGCGTGCAGCTGACAGCGATGACATTTTGAGTCTGCCCGGGCAACTCCCGCACCTTCTTAAGCAACTTCCCAGGCGCGAGAGACTGGTGCTGAGCAAACAATACCGGTCTGACTTGGCGCTGAAGCCCTGGCGGCAGATTAACTAAATAAAGGGTGGTGAACAGCGTGAAGTACCTATCCATTATCAGCCTGACTCTCATCGGCAGCGCGTTTGTCTTTGCAGGATACTCGGATGCGCAGTTAGCAACACAAAGGCTGCCGCTGGATACGATCGAAAGACCGCGAGGCTTAGTCGATGGCCAGAACACGGTTTTCGCGCTCCAGTCCATTCCAGACGCAGCCTATCCAATGGCAGTGTTTATAAATGGCCGACCACAGGGGTCAGTTAAGATGACCGCTGGTTCGAAGCAGGTAGAGATAGATCCACCTCCGACACCTGGTGATCAGGTCCTGATCCGATACCGGGAGGCGGTTGGAAACAGGCCTCTGCCTGAAGTGCGGTCGCTGACCAACGTTCTGGGTGGATCAAGTGACGTTGTTCGTCAGCTTGCGGCTGAAGCCCTGGAGAGAGAATATGCTGCTCTGGTCAATCAGAGCGCTCCATCGCGGCTCCCTTCTTCAGGCTCATCGAAGTCTCTTCAACTGCTTAAACAGCGGCTTCCCGATACAAGACAGATAGATCCTTCTGATCAGGAGGATCTATCGTCGACAAGGTCTGCTGCAACGATTGCCCGGTCGGTGGAGTTGTTACGTCGGAGAGCAGCCGGGAAACGTGCACTTTTAGAAGGCAGTTTCGATGGCTTGGGGGACGTGGATGAATGTGATCAATCTGCGTGTAATACCGACAAAGGATTGCATGAACGTCACGGTGACACCAGCATCCCTGCTTCTCTGCAGAGACTGAGGGCCATATCGGCCGCTCATTCTTCCGGAGCGGACAGTAATGAACCTGGGACGGCTCAGCCGCGAGGAGCGAATCATGAGTAAGATCACCCGAACCGCTCTCTTGTCGTTGTTGGCGGCACTTCCATGCTTGGCAGCCCAGCGAGCATTAATTATTGGCAATGACAACTATCCAGGTCAGGAGCTGTCGAATTGCCGCCGCGACGCTGCGGGCTTCGCGACAGCTCTGAACGGTCTGGGATGGCAGACAACGCTCTTGCTCGATGCTACTAACCAGAAATTTCGGGACACTCTCAGCAGCTTTGTCGAACAGCTGTCATCGGGCGACATCGGGCTTGTGTATTATTCGGGCCATGGCATGCAAGTGTCCGGTATAAATTACATGCTTCCGGTGGACTTTCGATTAACAGATGAGAGCACGATAAACACGCAAGCTATTTCACTGAACGACTCATTGGCAAGGATGCAATCTCGTCATGTTAAAGTTAGTGTTTTCATACTAGATGCTTGCCGTAACAATCCGTTTCCGGCCAGAACAGCAAGAGCGATCCAACAGTCTGGATGGGCGGCTATTTCCGGGCCATCTGGGACGTTCTTGGCGTTCGGCACGGCGCCCGGTTCGACCGCTAGTGACAATCCAGACGGAAACCATGGTCTTTTCACCCAGGCGATCCTGGACAATCTGCCGAAGAATGCCAGCTTAGACTTGGATAGCTTTTTCCGGACGGTTCGTCAAGAAGTGCTAGTTTCTTCAAGTGCTCTGCAAGTGCCATGGTCCGCAAGTTCACTTACGGGGGTTATCTCGTTCGCCGGAACCGGTTTATCTGCGGAGTCAGCCATATCAGGACCTAATCAGGCTTTAAACGGAGTCGGGGTGCAGTCCGGCGGAAAATCAAAGTCAATTCAGCTTGGTCTTATGCAGGATGATATCCGGGGCGCAGTCGATGCTGATGACGAAGGATTCGACACGGGTATGCTTCTTAGGGGCATCACGCTCCTAAGAGCCAACAGAGAAGACGAGGCAATTAAGAGCATCAGCTCAGTTCTCGCGAATCATCCGCATGCCGCCATGGTGTTGAGAATTTTGTCGTTGATCTTTCAGTTTGTCGGGCGGTCAGTAGATGGTGTCAAAGAGGCGGACTTGTCAATATCTTCGGATCCAGGCGGTGCACTGGGATATGCATATCGCGGGTTTGGAGAAGTAGAGACTGATCCGCTTGGCGCGATACGTGATGAGCAGGCAGCCCTCGGTATTGATCCAAAAATACCGGGGGCTCATGAAACTCTCGCCTTGGCTCTGCTTGCGCTGGGTAAGACGGATTCGGCACTGGCCGAAGCACAGAAGGCCATTGAGCTGGATCAATCGAGTCCTCTTTGCTATTCAACGCTCGGCAAAGTTCTGCAGGCGCAGGGTGATTACTCAGGCGCCGAACGTGCTTTTACACGGGCAGTAGAAAGGAGTTCAACGACCAATCGCGGGGAAATAGCGCACTAGTCTGGCGGCGATGAGCCGGGCATTCTCTCGGCGGCGGCCATCACAAACCACAACGGCCCGAAGAAGTTCAGGAAGGGCTTATGATCCGATTTGTGGGGGCCGGAACGCGACGCTAACGAAACCAGCAGACGCAGGACAACACCGCAAAAGCGAACCCGAGGCATAGAATCTCAATTCTCAGGGACTATTATCCGAGAGGCCTCGCCGCGAAAAGCTAGGACCTTGAATGACGATGGGAGCAGCCTTGCCACGACATCCGGAACGGAAAATCAGCACGGTGCGGCGGATATGGACATGCGATGCAGACGCGAACGGCTTGACGTTCATAAACGGGTCTGCTGGTGACGGCCCATTTCTCGATGCCGCTTTTGATGCCGGCCTTTTTCGTTCAATGAAAGGGCCCCGGTCTTCTTTCCAGCCATTTCCAGGAGGCTGACCACCAGGCTCCCGGCATTTGACATTGGTCACTTTACGCAAACTCCCACCCGGCCACCTTCCGAACTAACGCGGCATCGGGCCGGACGTTGCTGGAACCGCTGAGTCCATCCTGACTCTGCTATTGCGAACTGTTCTGCCTGTCCGGCCCAGGCCTTTTCGGCTCAGTCCCTTGCTGCTCCATTCTTTGTCATCCTTGCTTCCCACCCTTCACTTGGCACGGCTTCGGGCGTAATCCTGCGCTCCGCAAACGCGCTCCTTCTGCTTTCCACGGCCCCACCCAAAGAATTTTGCTCGCCCCCCTCGCCAGAGACAAAAATTCTTTCGGTCCCCCATAGAATGCAGTCGCGTGTTTTTGAGAGCAGGCGCCCTCGCTATTTCGCGCCCAAGTGAAGGGCAGAAAGAAGGATCTTCAAAATGAATTTCAATCAAGTGATTATCGCCGGATTTATCGGCCGGACCCCCGAGCAAAAAACACTGAACAGCGGCAAGCCAGTGCTCAAGTTCAGCGTCGCCACCAACAAGTTTTGGACCGGCGCTGACAGCGAGCGTAAGGAAAAATCCGAGTGGCACCAGGTGGTTGCTTACGGTGATGGATTTTCAAAAATAGCCGCGCGTCTCGCCAGCGGCAGCCACGTCCTGGTGCAAGGCGAGATCGTTACCCGCGAATACGAACGCGTCATCAAAGTTCCGAATGGCAAGAAAACCATCGAGCATAAGATTCAGCAGCAGGTTGTCGAAATCAAAGCCAATATTATCCGCGTCCTGGATCGCGCGCCCAAAGCCGAATCCGGCCACGCCGACACACAGCTTGAAAATACGGAGGACATTCCCTATTAGGGCCTCCGGCCCTTCCACAAGGTGCCGCTTCGCGCTTCGTCTGCCCGCTATAGCGGCCTCCGCCAGAAGCGGTGTCCCCTGCTAACAGGCATGAGCGGACTCTGCCGCGAGTTCCGCATTCAGAACCGCTTCTTCCAAGATTTCACCGCGCAGGTATGATGATCAGGTAGTCCCAAAAAGTCAAAAAAAATTAAGTCCTTCACTTTCAATGGCTTTGCTTGATTCCCGCGCTTTGCCGCAACAGGCGGCTTTCACACTCGTATCCGAAAG
>Ga0116227_10014516_pt1 | contig 11977 bp, 3 predicted proteins | sample S1TSphgellanicum_FD_89693 | JGI IMG/M metagenome (GOLD analysis project Ga0116227, IMG submission 89693) | Host-associated microbial communities from peat moss isolated from Minnesota, USA - S1T2_Fb - Sphagnum magellanicum MG | ecosystem: Host-associated > Plants > Peat moss > Unclassified... | reverse complement strand
GGTGGGGGGGGGGGGGGGGTATTTAGCGTCTCGCTATTTCCATCACCTACCTGCAATGAGGCAAAATCTGTTTGGCCACTGTGCTGCAAAAAAATCTCATCACTAAATATAGAGTCAGTAGGTGTTCTGATCCAAGAACAAAATTTGTCCAGTGCAAACAGCAAATGGTAAGTGGGCAGCAAAATTGCTTTTAATTTTACCCTTGTAAATACCCATCACCCACGATATGTATGTCAACGGTGAACACTAAGACAGCCTAAAACAGTAACATATGTCAATATTCTTATCAGGAAGGCAATCATCCAAATTTGCGTGCTACATGTGATTGTTACTTGTGCTCTCCCAGTATTGCCAGATATGGCCAGAGTGATCCAGCATCCACCAGCACACCAGCTGCCAAATCCTCATTCTGGGTTTTGAATGAGCACTGGTTGGGTTGTTGGTGAGTTTACAAAATAAAACCTCAAGGCCAAATTTTTTTTTCCTTCATCCCTTTCTTCTTCTTTTTTTCCCCTCATCCTTCTTTTCTTTTTTTTCTTTCTTTTCGTGGCCCCTTATATTCTTACCTACTAACATACTCACTACCTACTATTGACTTACCTACCTACTGACCCTAACCTACTTATTAACCTATCTTACCTACTAACATACCTATTAACATAATCTATTAAGCAACTAACTAAACTACTAACTTCACCTGCTGACCTAACCCTAAACTAAGAAGGAAATACCGGCCAAAAACCAGGGCGTCTTTGTTGCGTCATCTCAAAATAAGTTTCTTTGAAACTCTTTTTGGTTTTTTTTTTAAATGACTTTTGGGCATTATATAAGGTTCTTTTAACTTTGTTTTGTCTTTTAAGTTCATTTTTTTCATTCTTTAGTCTTTTGTAAGATCAAAGGTATTGGTTTCTTGATTTTTTTGTATTGCAACAACTCCTACAACAAATGTCATCTCTAGGTAAGCTCAAATGAAACTCCTTTAGTCTTCTTTCTATTTTTTTTTAAATGATTTTTTAGCATTGAAAAGAGTTTTAGACATTGTTTTGTCTTTTTTTTGGTATTTTTGGAACTTCCTCTTTTTAAAAATATTTTTTTTGTCTTTGTTTGTATGTTTTCTTGTTGGAGTCATAAATTGATTTTTTTGGTTCTATTTTGGTCATTTTGGTGTTTTCTTGTTGCAACAAGAATAGAAGGTGCAAGAACAATTGTTTTTAATAGTTTTTTGTGTTTTTTCTTGTGGCAACAAGAGTAAGAGTAGGAGGCACAAGATTTTTATTTTTATTTTTGGTATTTTTTGTGTGTTTTCTTGCTACAATTTTTTTTTGGTTTCTATTTTTAAATGTTTTCTTGCTACAAAATGGATATGAACTATAAGAATTTTTTTGGTCTTTTTTTTTTTTTTAAATTTTTAAAGGGGATATGCAATGCAAGAATGTATTTTGGTTTTTACATTGTGTTTTCTTATAGCAAATGATTACAAAGGGCAACAAAAAAGGGGTTTGGGTTTTATTTTTAATGTGTTTTCTTGCAATTGTAAGACTTGGAGGTGCATCTATTTTCCTTTTCGATTGTTGTAAAAAATTAATATTTTTTCTTAATGTGAATGTAGGACTTGTGACAACATGGTTGCTAGGAAAAGGCATCATTTACACCAAGTTGGATGTTAGGGGAACATGAAAGCAACATAAGGACTGGACAAGTAGGAAAGATGGGATGGGACAAGTAGACATATTTACAATTGGTTCAAACAAAGACATATGATAATTAGTTTTGAATTCTTGACATTCCAATTGGGGATTTCGAAGGAAATCGGACACCATTTTTCCTCCTCCCTACTTTGGTTTTGTACCACTTTTTGTTGCAAGTTTTTGGAGTTTCTAGAATCATTGAATGTGTGTGGCAGAGTAGGTAAAATTTTATGTAAAAAACTAAGAAGGAATTTAGGTTGGCATACAAGATTGAGTTTATACTTGCAGGTAGAAAACTTGTTAGGATTATAGAGTTCAAAATATTGTTAGCAAATCTAAAAACCAATAGCTAATTGATCATTTTTTATACATGTTTTGTTACATTTTTTATACATGTATAAAACTAGGAGTTAGTACTTACCATTGGGGAAGCAAGGTCAAAAGGAGTTGTAGTTCCAACTAAGCAAGATGTTGCTTCATTAGAACCATTAGTTGATGAACAACATGTTGTTTCATTGAATGTAATGCTAGTTGACCCACAAATGTGTGCTAGAGGGGATGATCAAGCACAAGGAGTTGATTATCTTACATATAGTGATGCAATTTAGTTAACATTGTCTATTTTTTGTTACGAGTGTGCTTTCACAAAAAAGTGATGAAACCAACACAATTACCCAAATGATAGCTGGAATGTATAAAGAAAAAGTGGTAATATAGTTTTCATTTTAACGTATACATTATATAAATTTGCTTATTAGGCATCATTTGTTTTAGATTTTTTTCACACCTTTATGAAGAAATCTTTGAAGCAAAATGTGAACATTTGGATTTAATCTTTCATTTCATGCTCGTGTTGTTTGTTATTATAGTTATAATTCAAGTTTTTAAGGGAAATACTCCAACCTCCATCTCACAATGAGATGGAGGTTGGGTTCTTTTTTAGATTTATTTTTGATGTGATACGTAAAAATGGTGGTGGCAAATAAAGTTAAAGGTTTAAGGTTTGTGTAATACTTGCATTGATGTTAATGTCGAGTAGACATTAATTATTTTTTTCTCATTTTTATTTTAGTTGATGGTTTAGGAAGGGTAATTAGAAGAGCAAATGAAACCCTTAAGCACCCAATATAATCCAAAAGGATTCAAATTGGGATAAGGTGGGGTCGAAACAAATGTGCAAAGCTGGCACATGCTTTGGTTCCATATGCCACCAAGTGGTTGTTCACCCAACACCTTAAGAAGGTGCATGACCTCATGGTAGAAAAAGTTAAATTTGGTCATCCTTTGACTCGTGAAAAGGGGCCACATCATCAAGACCATGTTCAAATGAATGCACACATCTTAAGTGATGTGCATGTAATCCCATGATGAAATTACCAAAAGGCAACTATTTGAATTTGTGCAAAGGTCCATGCAAAATGGGATCACCTTTAGTGATTTACAAAAGGGAAATTTGATGTTCAAAAAATCCTTTAATCCAATTAGCTTTTGATCAACTTTTGTAGGTCTTGGGCATTAAATATTGGGGTATTGGGAACATCCCACACAATGCCTATAAACACATAAAAAAGGATGAGGACTTACAAACCCTCATTTGCACAACCTATAGCAAATGAAGATGGAAAGTTTTTAACATGGTTTTGTAATGGAAACATGATGTTAATGGAAACTTTCACTACTATAAAAAAATGAAGATGGAATAAAATGGCACCTATTGGGAGCGGGAATGCAACAAGAAAATTTAAAAACAAAAAATCAACATTGTCATCAATTTCCATGGATTCGAAATGGTTCATGGATGATATGCCATCATACCCACCCATTTTGTTTTCCTTCTTTGTTTTAAGATTTTTTTGGAGTGTATGTGGTAATTGTGGGGTGTTACTTTAAAGTAAAATTCATTGGGATTAATAAGGATGAATTTGTGGTGATTGCAATTTGTCTCCAATTAGAACATTGCCACATTTAAACCCACCACCATGTGGAGAATGTGGCAAAGGTGGCAATAACCTATCAATAAGCGCATGGGATGGGCAATGTGGATTACAGTTTTAAAAAGATTTGTTTTGGATAGGGATTAGGACATCTTTAGGCTTGTGTGTAGTGAAAGTTTTTAACATGGTTTTGTAGGTTAGCATTTACATATGAAGTCATCATCCTCTATGACATTTAGACATATGTAATCCGATTTTGATTTTTGATAAACATTTTTCTTCTTAGTTTAAGACAATCTTCTATTGTTAAATTGTATTTTCACATTTGCTTTGTTAAAACTTATGGTTTTTAAAAACAATACTACACCACTATGCGTCCAAGTTCACTTTATGCTTCAATAAATTTTGAGTGAAATTGAACAAATTTACCATGATGAAAGTGAGCAACCTTTAGTAAATAGGAACGAGTTGTTATGGATAGGTGAATTCACTAATAGTTAATTAAATTCATCAATAATTAATCAAATTCATTAATAGTTGAATCGTTAATATTAAATTCACTAATAGTTAAATCATCAATAATGAATTCACTAATGTTAATTACAAACCTAAGCTAGGCACTTGGGAACCTTCACTAGGTTACCTAGCCCAAACTAAGAACCTAGCCCACTTCACCCACCAACCTAAAGTGTAAGTGTGAAGGTTTGAACCCTTTGGCTCCTTTGGCCTCCATGATTAAGGACCGGAACAAGTCTTTAACCATTGAACCACTATTTAAGTTAATAAATTTTTTTTTCATCACATATTATTATGCACTTTTTTTTTAACCTTAGGCCATTTTTAGCAATTCTTGGTTATTCTACCATAGGTTATTTTAGGTTGTTTTATAGTAGGCCATTGTTGGTTATTTTACGTTATTTTACTAGGTCATTTAAAGCAATTTTTGGTTATTCTACTATAAATTATTTTATGTTATTTTATCGTAAACAATTGTTGGCCATTTTACAATATTTTACCATTGGCACTTCTTGGTTATTTTACCATAAATTCTTCTAGGCTATTCTATTTTAGGCCATTGTTGGTTATTTTACATTATTTTACCATAGGTCATTCTTGACAATTCTTAGTTATTTTACCATAAATTATTTTAAGTTATTCTATCGTTGGCCATTATTGGCTATTCTATGTTATTTTACTTTTGGCTATTGTTAGTTATTTTAGGCTATTGGTGGCTATTATATTATCGAATGTTTTATTGTAAGTTATTGTTGACTATTTTAAGTTATTTTACCTTAGTATATTCTTGTTTATTCTATTGTAGGCTATTTTTGGCTATTCTATTGTAGGTTATTGTAGGCTATTTACCATAGGTTATTGTTGGGTATTCTATCATAGGCTAATATTGGTTATTCTAGGTTTTTTTAAGTTATTATATGTGAAGATAAAATAATTTATAATAACTTAAAATAACATAGGGTATAAATAGTCTAAAATAATTTAAGGTATTTAAAACAACAACATAAAAATAAACTTATTTACCATAGTAAATAATAATAATAAATTATGTCAACTAATAATAAAACATGATGTTTACATGGTGATGGGTTATATTGAAATAATTTTAACTAGGGTGAAATCACTAAAGTGTGATGAACCTATTTCATTTTTAAGGTCCCATAATGATTTAGGCTTATAAACTACACTTCATTTTTGTACTAATGATAATTTCAAATATTTCTTTCAAGAAAAAATGTTTTTTACTATATAAAAAAATGCAAGGCTGCATTTTCATGAAAATTGGATATGTTATTATGTTTTGTATGGTTGATTGTTACCCTATTTTGAAATTTGCATGAATAATTGCCAAATTATGACCTTTAATGCAAAATTTGGTATCATAAATACATAATTTACTAATGAATACATGTTATTTGTTTTTCCAATAGGAATTTTGTTAAATATTGTAACACAATATGCCAAATTAGTGTTGTAAAAAATATTAACATTGAACAACACTTTATAATTAATAATGTTTTCACCAAATGGATGATAAATATAATATGCAATATGTTTCTGTTTAATTTTGGGAAGCTTTGTTTGGTAATGTGGAAACTACATGAGTGTTTTACAAAAGAAAAAATACTCTAGTCTCTAGACTTGGAATGGGTGGTTCCTATTAGCGTATTTGGACCCAAGATGAATATGATGAATGTTAAAGTGTGAATTAGGTTAGTGACCAAACATTGACTTCAATTACTTTTGATAACTATGTCTTCTTCATTTTGTGTCCTTTTTGAGCAATTTAAATAATTGTGGGTGTGTTAAGTCAAGGTCTAAAAAATCCTTTTACATTTGAGAGGCAAAAAAAATTGTATTATTATCTAAAGTTTTATGAGAGCTTAAGTGTTTGTTCATTGGCATGTCTTGTAGTAGTTGCAAGTGAATTTTAAATGAATTGTAATTAGGATGCAATTAGTTTTTTTATCCCATATTGTTTGTTTTACCTTTCAAATTTGTAAAGTATATAATTAAGTGCATTAAAAAATATTTCTAAATAAGTAAAATTTGGAATAAATCAATAAAAAAAGATTTGACCCTAAATGTAAAATAAAATAGGATTATCCCAAATGACCTACCTACCTAGCCTAGGAAATGTAGATAATAATGTCTACTTGCCTTGAGCTTATTTACTTATTGACCTAAGTGCCACATGTCAACATCTTATTAGCTTTAAGTTGAATGATATAAATTGAACTCATAAAAATTTTGAACATTCAAATGAATTTAAAATTACTACATTTCCATTCATGATTTGTTAACACATCATTGCCACGTCAACACATTGTTGCCTACGTAGTTAGAATGCTTTAGTTGCAACATAATTGCACAAGTTGCATACGTATATAAATTCATATATGGTGAATTGTGCCATTACAACTTTTGCAACTTGTTTAGTAACATTCATGTTGTAAAAATATGTTAAGTCGCAAATGATTGTTGCAACTCGAAATTGCAACTAAAATTTAATTGTAAACCTAGTTGCAAAACACTTATTTTCTCATATTGATGAATGGTGAAAATGCAATACCCACATTACAAATTTAAAAACCCACTACCTATGGTCAATGAAAATGTAGTACTCACATTACAAACTAAAAAACCCATTGCCTATGGTTGGTGAAAATGCAATACCCACATGACAAACTTAAAAACCCATTACTTATGGTTGGTGGAAATGCAATACTCGCATGACAAACTAAAAAACCCATTGTTTATGGGTGGTGAAAATGCAATACTCACATTATGACCCTAAACCCACACTATTTATGGGTAAAACCAAAATTCAATATCCATATGTCAAACATGGAACATTCCTAATGCAAATATTTGTTCTTGTTCAATCCATCCAAGGAAAGAAAATTTTCTTAAATTAAAAACAAAACACCAAAAAAATTAAAAAATTGATTGAAAAATAAATTCATACCATTGATGTTAAAAGATAATGTGATGGTCAAAGGAGTCCTAGCCTAGCTTGAAAACACAATCCTAAGTAAATCAACATACATTTCATGAAACTTTTAAATTCAAAACCCTAAATAATTTTAACGGTAGATGTCCTTAATCTTAATGATTATATAAACATATGCACAAATGGAAAAAAATTTAATTAATTAAATGTATATATATAATATTTAATTATGCTATGAGTTTAAAAACTAATTGAATGAAAAAAATTAATAAATGAAAGAATTAGCCATAGACTTTAAAGCTAATTAACCCCAAAAAATAAATCCACAAAACTTTAAATAATCATACTAATGGATGCCATCAACATTGACATCTAAATAAACATATATAAATGTAATTTTAAAATATATGCAAGCTTACATTTAAAACCTCATTAAGGGTCCAAATTATTTAAGGTGTACTAAAATCTTGTCACAACATCACCCTTTTTTGTTTTTTTAACCTAGTTTTTTTTTACCATGTAAAGACACATTTATGGATGATAATGATGGAAACTAGAATTGTAATGGTCTAAAATATAGTCCTTTTGAAAATTTTGACAACTTTTGATTCTTTATTTTTTATGGGAATCAAAATATAGGGTAAAACAGGATTCCATTAAAGACTAGGCCCTTTTTGTCTTATGTGGTACACTTCAAAAAAATTTCACCCTGAACTAAAATTAAAAAATGAAAGATGGTGCATGTTTATTACCTCTTGTATAGACTTTCCAAATTGAGATTTTTTCCTTTCCCCTTCAAAAGAATAAATAAATTGAATGTGTTTTGCTCCATACATATTTAATTAAAAAATTTCCCCCCAAACTCCAATCTTGGGTTCATTTGAATGAATGTGAAAAGATGCAAAAGTTATAATTATTTGTTAATATATCGAAAAACTAAATCTGTATATTCATATTGCTTAAGTACATCATTAAAATAAGTCAATCAAATTGTTAATTTTATTGCATGTTGTTTAATTAAATTATGTTAACAAAAACTAAATGTACACTTTGCATTAAATAGTTTAAAGGGGTAAAAACATAGTCAAAGGAGCCATGCACTCCTTAAAACTACATTTTTGTATGTTTGAAAAATCATAAAAGAAGGATAAAATTTTGCATTGCCATTAAAAAATTTGGAATATTTTTCATTAATTGCAAAGTTTACATGTTCAAAGCTTGACACAAATCAAAAATGTTTTTACATTTCCAAAGCATTCAAACTTTGAAAGTGGACAATCCTATTTTTTTTAAACGTCTTTTTTTTTACCAAATGTGCACCATTCTTTTTGAAAATTGGAAAGGATTTTACCATTGATGATTAGAAGAGCAAAAGGACATCAATTCATGAAAATTGTTTTGTAACCGTTTTGAACACATTTGGTTCAAAGGTGTTTTTGACCTTGAAAATTATGGATTTTGAAAATGTGGCCTTAAAAATTTATGTAATAGAAGGCATGAATGTATAATATATGATATAAAATCAATTTGTAGTCAAAACATATTTATTTTTTACATGTAATGTTAAAGTAAGTATCCAAAATTTATAAATTTTAAAATATAAACCAATAGGAGAATTGATATATGTCATGTGTAGTCCTTGGAAAATGATTTTTATCTTGTGCCCTTGGCTCCTTTTACCATGTTTTCACCCACAATGGAGGTGGATTTATTAAATTGATACTGCAAAGTTGATTAAATTTTCAATATCCATATTTAAGGCTACCATTTATCAACATCATATGATTAGAATGGTTGTTAGTTTGTTTAATGTAATGTTTCCATATTTTGTATATCATACCTTGGTAGATGTTAGTAGATCATGTAAATGATAGGTAGGTAGGTAGGTAAATAAACAAGTTTGTAGGTAGGTTCAAAGGTAGGTAAATAATTAGGTTGGTGGCTAGACATGTAGACCTTTGTACATAAATAAAAAGTAAATTAGGTCAATAATGTAGCTATGTTAATAAAATAATAAGGTGAATAGGGTAACCAAAAAGATTTGTTAAAAGATTTTGTTGAAAGAATTGGTTTTAGGTTAATTCAAACATATATACAAATTATGTCAAAAATTAAAGGTTTTTTCACTAGGTATAAATTTAGCCATGATGATTTATTTTTTAAAATGATAAAATTTTAACCATGAAAAGATAAAGGTTTTTTCAAAACATAGAAGTTTAGTCCCCAAAAAAAAGTTTTAACAAAATGTAAAAGTTTAGCCATGAAAAGATGGAGGTTTTGCCAAGAGGTGTAGGTTTAAATAGGAAAAGTTGAATTTTTTTTCAAGTGGTAGAGGTTTAGCCAATAAAAGATAGAGGTTTTGACAAGAGCTAGAAGTTTTGCCAACATTTAAAGGTTTAGCCATGAAGATATGGAGGTTTTGTTAAGAGATATAGGTTTAGCTATGAAGAGTTGAAATTTTTTTCAAATGGTAAAGGTTTAGCCAAGAAGAGATAGAGGTTTAGATAACAAAAGAGATAATTTTTGTTGAAATTTAAAAGTTTTGCCATGAAGAAATAAAGGTTTTGCTAAGACATAAAAGTATAACAAAAAATATATAGAGATTTTGTCAACATGTATAGATTTAATGATGAAGAGATGCAAGTTTTGCCAAGAGGTATGGGTTTAGTCAAAAAGAGATAAAAGTTGTCCCAAGAGATAGAGGTTTAGTGATGAAACGACAGAGATTTTGTTCAAAGATAAAGGTTTAGCTAGGAAAAGATTAAGGTTTTGCCAAGAGAGCTGTTTACCCACAAATAAATATAGGGTAAGTAGGGAGGGGGTTTGGTAGGTAGGGCCAAAATATAGCTCAATACAGTAGCCAGGTCAGTAAGGTAGCTAAAAATTTAGGGTAGCCAGGTTGAAAGGTAGTATGGTTAGGGTTGGGAAAAAAACACCCCAAAAAAGAATGGGTCAAAGGTCAGCAGCCAAGAAACTTTGAGTGGGGTACAATGTTGGTTAGCGCAAGGTCAGGAACCAGACGAAGAAATGCAACCTATCCTATGGATAGAACAGCCAACTGGTGCACTGATGGGTGCTGGTTCACTATGGGCACCAGATACATGATTCATTTGTCACCGTGGCCAAACCAACACCAACATTTCTACTGTTTAAAAACCTCAAAGTTTTTTGGGTTGATTTTAATAAATAAGCATACCATCTTTCGACTAAATCATAGTCTCTTAGCAGTTCCAGGGTTTAAAATAACCTCCATAAGAGGCCTCAATCACTCAAGAAGGCTAAGGTACTAGTGTAAGTGCTAGTTCCATGTCCTCACAATTCATGGGCACAGTTAGCCCAAACCAAAAATGGTCAAGAACACAGGTAGGCATAGAAATTCTTGACAGCCAATGAGGTAAGCCAGCTCATGACTAAACCTTGAGGGCCCCAAACTCTAAACCCTAAACCCCCATTCTCCAAACCCTAAATTCACCTTAGTGTTTTTTTATCCTTTTTTAATCCTTTAAAATTAAAAAAAAACTGCTCTAAATGCTTTTCTCTGTCTCAACACTTGTGAAGTATAAGAGGCTTAGGCTAAATGGATTCAAATGCAGTTTTTGACAATTGGACAAGCATTAATGAGAAACCCCCAAGTGTTTTCTTTCAATAGGTTATTATACCTGGGCAGGCCTCAGCACTAACTCCCAACCCCGTTCAAGATAGTGCCAGGCAAGGCAGCAGCAAAATTTAACACAAGAAACGAACAGGGGACTAATCTCTGCACAGATTCAAACAGATTCAAGACTGGTTGTGAATGGAGTTTGGAGCCCAGTTTTTTTGTCCCTCCAGTGTCCACACCTCTGGAGTTTCCCTTCCACTCTAAGACACCAAAAAGCTCTCAAATTATGAGATGGTCCCCACTATTTATAAATTGGTGCTCATTTTAGGCGACTTTTTGGAGCTGATTCCGATTGGGTACAAGAAGTATACCTATAAGTTGAATCTGAGACGAAAACTGGGGTCAAAAGTAGGGATGCCTACATGATAACTCTCATAAATCCTATCAGAATTGTAGATAGAAGGTAGTATATATATATATACTTGGAAAGTTGTGCAAGAGTGCCCCAAAGCTTGAAACTTACTAGAGAGGGCTATGGTTGCTTTTAGCATTAGGAGATTCCTAAGTAGGTATAAGGGTACTAACTCTTGTCTCTAGTAATCGCCCTTGTCTCAAACTATAGTTAGAGAAAAGGCTTAAATGCAATGAGCAATAATGACTCCTCTTAAAATATAGATAGCCCTAAGTTCAACCCTTGTTTGTTTCATGCTAAGTTTAAACATAAAAGCGCCAATACATACACGACTAGAAATTTGTAGAATGACAATTGCAAGCACAAGGTCCTCATGTACCTTGTCCCAAAGCTAAATTTAATCAAATGGCACACATGTACATGTATTTTAAAACAAGTACAAAACATGTATTTTAATTTTTTAAAATAGATTTGTTTTAGATTATATATATATATATATATATATATAGTTTCAATAACATGAATCAATACATATTGAAACTTAAAATTTTGAAAAAAAATCAGTTAGTTAGTGATTTGGACAATCATCCATTAACATTGTCCAATATCATGTTTTAGTGGAACATGTTTATGGAATGAGGATTATTAAATTTGGACTAGTAAAGTTGTCAACAAATGTGCACATATTTTAAGTGATGCCCTATTTTTTTCTCAAATAGGGTCAACACCAACTATTATGCTTTTGAAATGTTCATCTTATATATAAAAGCTACATGTGTGTCCGTCCGTCTGTCTGTGGCGACAAAAACAAGACGAGGTCCTGAAACGAGCGAGGTCCTCAAAACCTTCGAGGACCTGAACCGAGGTGTCTGTCTG
>Ga0116227_10014515_pt1 | contig 11977 bp, 9 predicted proteins | sample S1TSphgellanicum_FD_89693 | JGI IMG/M metagenome (GOLD analysis project Ga0116227, IMG submission 89693) | Host-associated microbial communities from peat moss isolated from Minnesota, USA - S1T2_Fb - Sphagnum magellanicum MG | ecosystem: Host-associated > Plants > Peat moss > Unclassified... | reverse complement strand
TCCCGTCTTAGCAGTGAGGTAATGACGCATAAAAGGATCAAAATGCGTCACATAGGCCGCCTGACCAAACGCCTTTTCCATTGGCCGCCAGTAACTCTGATAGAGCTCCGTCTGAAGCTTTGGCTCTAGCCCCATTAAGATGTAATTGCGAATCAGATCAGCCTGACTCAACTCAAGACCGGTGGAGTTCATGCTTTCGAAGATTAATTGCGGATTATCCCGAGTACGATCAAGCGACACTTCTACAATGAGTAACTTGGCAAGGCCTTGGCAGATAGCTTCGAGCTCGCCCTGATGCTTTTCAATCAGCGCCTGGAAGAGCTTGTAATTCTGCTCAATGCGAGAACTCACCTCCATAGGCATCGGGGCTGACTTAAGGATTGCCAGCAGAGTTTCTTTGTCGGTTTCCGACAGGATGAGCTTATAGTGGCGCTCGCCGTCTTCATCTGGATTAAGCAAGTAGTAATTGCGCAACTTTCGTGCGGAAAAGCTGTCGAGCAGTTCGGGAAATTGATTGATTTCAAAGTGATTAGCTAAAGCTGCAATCAGTAAAGTACTGGTGGTCAGGCGTTGCTGCCCATCGATGACCAACAGCGCTTCCTGAGTAGTCACAGTGGATAGACCTCGCTCCACATAGACGATAGATCCAATGAAATGGCCGTCGATATCCTTGTCACGGCCAGCGCGCGTTAAGTCAGACCAGAGCTGTTGACACTGAGCTTCCGTCCACGAATAGTTACGCTGGTAGATAGGGATAACGAACTGTGGAGACTTGCGTAAAAACTTAAGCAGATTAGTTTCTGAGGCTTTCACTTCTTATTCCTTAGAGATATTTTTCGATCCGTTTACGCTCAGCCTGCAGTGCTTGCAACCGAAGATTCACTTCAACTTGGCGTGCCATTTGTTTTTCTTTTATGGCTTGCCCCCGCAGACGACTAATTTCGCCTTCAAGCCGTTCGTAATCGGCCAAAGCTTGCCGACGAGCCTCTGCCTGTTCCTGAGTCGTCGTCATTCGGAAGCTTCCCGTCAACCGAGCAGCCAAAAGTGCACGTACACAATCTATCCACCCCTGGTAAAGGGTGTACAGCGTGACCTGAGGTTGACGCGTGACTGATAGAGACTGCATGAAGGCTTGCTCGACTTCCGAATATGAAAAATGAATAGGCAGCGTAGTTTCTGACATAGTGTTGAATAGCGCGACCGACACCAAGCCGCCATCAAGTACCACTTTGCTAAACTCGTTCTGCGCCCAGCGTTTATGCGCTAGAAAAAGGGTCTGCGTATGCCCGTCAATCAGTTGCAGCAGCACCGGATAAGGCACGGCACGATGCACTAGCTCAGCCAAACGAGACCGATGTGTAGATTTTACGGCCCCCTTTAAGGTCACAGCAAGTACCGCGACCTCGAGATATTCGCGCCGAGTATCCCGATAGTCTGGCACCCCCATGGTATTGGGTTTAAGTGCTGCAACCCACTGGATTTCTGCGATATTATCAACGATCAAACGCTTGTCCGCTACCGTAGCGGCACTGTTTTCAAGCAGCAATTTCTTGGGAACACGCTGACCCACTCGACAACTATTGGGAAGGCCTAATGCCTGGATAAAGGCTCCCATGTCAATGACTGTCATGCTGACTCACTCTCTGGCAAGATCACCATAAACGCTATTACCTCAAAATCATTTATCCCAGCAAACTCTCCTTTGATGGCGTGAGTCCCACCTGGAGTGAAAAGGCTGGCGACTGCGCGTTCTTCGTTTTTACCCGCTATTGAGGCAACCGCTGCGGCGAGGAGTTTCTGAGCATAACGCATGTCTTCGCCATGTTTAGTTGTTTTGTCAAAGCGTGCATAAGCCGCATCATCGGGAAGTTCACGCCCAAGCGCCAGACGCTTCAAGCAATCGAGGATACGTTTAGCCTGAAGATAAGGTAGTAACACGATACCATCGTCGCTGACGTGAACTAAGAAATACGGAGCTAGCGGGTAGTCTGATGGTACTCGTTCAGCTTGTGCTTTATGCCCCGGCGATTCACAGGCTTGCAAACAGAAAATAACCCCTGATGCAATTTCAGAGTCCAAGCTGGTGGTAACAGCATATGCACCGAGCGGTTGGGTTTCCAACTTACCGGGATGCTCCTTCAGGTACTGTGCCAGATCGATACGGAAATCGCTTAGGGTCAGGTCGGTAATCGATACCCCGGTAGAAAGATCTTCCATATCGATAACCGTATCCTGCAATTTGATTAGCTGCTTGCGCCGATACTCCAAATCGTTCATAGGGTTACCGGATTGTTGCTCGATCAGGTTCTCTTCACCTGTGGCAGAGATATCAAGTAGCACCATGCGACCACTGACCCGCTGCTCCAAGTTTATGTATTCCTCCAACTCCATGTTAGGCCAGAAGTTTACAAGTTGAACACATTGGTTCGGTGAACCAATACGGTCAATACGACCAAAACGCTGAATGATACGCACCGGATTCCAGTGGATATCGTAGTTGATTAGCCAGTCGCAGTCCTGCAGGTTCTGGCCCTCAGAAATACAATCAGTCGCTATCAGCAGATCAATTTCACCTTCACTAGTAAGATCCTCCGGGCGCTCCTTGGCTCTGGGGGCAAACGCGGACAATACATCGCTCATGTTCTTACGCAAACCCGGCAATGTAGTCTGTATACCCGCACTCCCAGTAACCAGTGCGGTATCGATCCCCAGCTTGGCTTTGGCCCATGGGCCGAGTTGCGCATAAAGGTAATTTGCGGTGTCAGAGAACGCAGTGAATACGATGATTTTTTGGTTACCGCTATTGATGGGGTAGTGACATTTGTCTTCAATCATCTAACGCAGTGCAGCCAATTTAGCGTCACGGTCAGCATCAACCTGTTTGGCTGCAGACAACAGCGTAGCCAAACGATTACGGTCCTCAATCAGGTCCTGTCTCCAGCGAATCAAGTCAACATCACCGAGCAATACCTTAACCTTACGCCCAACTAATAAGGCTTCGAAGGCAGGATCATCTATGTCAACATCAGCGATATCGATTTCTTCAAGCTCGCCGGTATGCGATTCAATATGGGCCAAAGTTGCTTCAACATCCCTGAGCTGCCGTTGCACCGTCAGCGCGAATGACGTTACCGAACTTTCCATACGCTTGAGCACATTTACCCGCAGTAGGTTAATTAGGCTTTCTTCTCGGTCTGCCTGACGAAAAAAACTTTCCCCGCCGCGAATCTGCGTACTGTACTTAACATCGTAAGCCGCCTGCTTATGAGACAAAACGTAGCGCAGTGGTGCATAACTGGCCAGCGTGAGGCAGCGGATTTCATGATTAATCTCGCGAATGGCTCGGAACTCACCAGCAAGATCAACATCAGCCTTGATGTTGATCGGCGGTAAGCGGTCTGGGAAACGACCAGTCTCACTAGTGCCGTAGTATTTCTCCACATGCCTTCGCGAACGGGCGATAGTTAGGTGGTCTAGAAGTGTGAAATAATCAAAACCTAGCATTTCAACGAGCTTAGAAGGTTTTTTTTCACACTCGTCCATTGCCAACCAACGATTGAACTGAGCCTGGGCTTGTCGAGTCGTTGTCTCAACACTAGCTATGCCGTGCTCCAATAAGGCCGTGTCATCACCTTCGGTAACAAATGCAATCTGATTACGCAAGTCTGAAAGACGGTTATTGACTGGTGTCGCTGACAACATGAGGACACGGGTTTTGACGCCTTCCTTGATGATCCGGCGCATCAAACGATCATATCGTGATTCCTTGCCTTTATGTGTCACCTTATTACGGAAATTGTGCGATTCATCAATCACCACCAGGTCGTAGTTACCCCAGTTAATGTGCGACAGGTCGATATCGCCCGAGCTCCCTCTGTCACGTGACAAATCGGTATGATTCAGCACATCGTAATTGAAACGATCAGCGGCAAGAATGTTACGTTTGTCATTAGTTTGGTAGAGAGTCCAGTTATCACGCAAACGCTTAGGTGCCAGTACCAGAACACGGTCATTACGCAACTCGTGATATTTAATAATCGCCAATGCTTCGAAGGTTTTACCAAGACCAACACTATCGGCAATGATACAACCACCAAAACGGTTGAGCTTATCGATAGCACCCACCACGCCGTCGCGCTGGAATTTGAAGAGTTTTTTCCAGACCACCGTATTTCGGATGCCGGTAGCGGATTTGACGATACGCTCTTCGTCCATTTCATCCTCGCTATCACGAAATAGGCTGTGCAATATGAGAGAGTAAATAGTCAATGGATCACGAAGCTCACCGATGGACTGCAAAGCAGCAACCATTGCATCACTGTCACCATCAGCTGAGTCACGATTAAACGCATCTTGCAAGCTCTGCCATTGCTGATCGAACCACTGGGATAAGATGGCTGCTTCGCTGGAAGATTCTGAAGCCTGAATCAAGCTCAGTGGATTCCCTGGCGTTAATCCAAGGCCAGCAGTCGTAAATGCGAATGAACCCAGAACCACTTGCTCAGGGGTAGCATCAGGTTTACGCACAACAATAGTACCCTGTGGCACTAGCCCAAGTGCGCGATGAAGCTCAACATTTTCACTAATCCATTTCGCACATTGATTGGCTAGCCAACGTGTCTGTAGACAATTCCGCGCACTACGGTCACTCTCATCTCCGAGGAAGTCGGGTGCCTTATCATCACGTGATAAGATAAATTGGACCCGATCAAGAACAGACAACGCTTCGCGCATCTCAGCAAAAGCATATAAGGAGAATGAAGGAGTTACGCAGCCGAGTTGATTCCCACGCTTAATATTGGGCCTAATCAGGTCGATAACGCGGTTTGTACCAGAATTATGGATCAGTTTCATAGCTGTCCCCATCCAGCCACAGATAGGCATGCCAGTGCTTGATTACGCCACGACGGGTACCAAGATAATTTACTAAGTAGCTCAGATGGTTGGATAGGCTTAGACCTGAGTTGATACTCACCCCAGCCTAAAATACGGGCTAGAAAAGAGCACGATTTCATGTAGAGGAACGTGATCCACTGGCTATTCAGATCACAGCGCTCACGGTGAGACGTTTTTATATCTAGGGACACGCCTTGACGCGTAATTCGATTCGTCATGAAATTCTGGAACTCCTGTATCTAACGATCTGGAACTCACATATGCTGTCTGAAGAAGAAGGGAAAGTTTAGCTGCAGCCCCCATCATCATATAACTAGCTTATTTTTAACATTTTTATTAGCATGGTATTAAGCCATCTTACGGCCATTCTATTTAATAGATATTCTCATCAAACTACTCACGTACCGCATGCTGTTCTTTTTTTTGACAAATCATGTTATGAGTCAGCCAATAAGCCATCATTTTCGCACTCTCAAAGACCCTACCTTATGAAGGCAAGATGCTAGTGGCCTATCGTCCATGATAGCGAATCCTTCAGCAACAATTCACATGCAACCAACGAACTACAATTCAACATTCTGAAATACGCCCGCAAATTTCAACCTAAGTATAATAGTCAATCATACGCATTACTTTATTGACGTTATTTACGATCATCGGTTCCGGTCGGATTACGGTCATAAACCCGGCGCAAACCTTTCATTATATCAATCTCACCGAAACAAAAAAACAAGTGGCTGCTGAAACCAACAATGCCAGCACTTTCGCTAGCACTGTTGGTTTATTTCATTGATATAATTAAAAAATACAGAGTTAACTTAGGCTCGCCCCCCCAAACTTCCCATGAACCACACTCCCACCAAGCCCTAGGTTGTCCACGTAATCCCCATACCACTGCAACATCTCCCTACGCTGCTCCAAATACTGAGCATGGTTGTATGTGCCACGAATGGTGTTCTTATCGACATGCGCAAGCTGTAACTCGATCCACGCAGTGTTATAGCCCTGTTCATGCAGGATAGTACTCATCGTGTGCCGGAATCCGTGCCCCGTGGCCTTTCCGTGGTACCCAATCCTTTTTAGTACCTGATTGATACTCGCTTCGCTCATTGGCTTAGTGATGTCGTTGCGTCCAGTAAATACCAGCTTATAACGCCCTGTCACTGCATGGATCTCTCGCAGTGCTGCTACAACTTGATCAGATAGTGGTACAAGATGAGGCCGACGCATCTTCATCCTCTCTACTGGCACTTCCCAAATTTTCTTGTCGAAATTAAACTCTTTCCATTCGGCCATACGGAGCTCAATCGTTCGAACGCCCGTTAACATCAGAATCGTTGTTGCTAGTCGGGTTATTGGGCTACCAGAATAAGCGGCGAGCGCTTGTAAGAAATCAGGAAGTTCATCCGCTAACAGGTGGGGATAATGAACAGATTTTGGAGGGGTTAAGGCGCTAGCAAGTTCTGAGGCGGGGTTCGTTTCAGCTCTGCCGGTGACTATGGCATAACGAAATACCTGGTTGCAGGCTTGGCGGATTTTGCGCAGTTTATCGAGTACGCCACGCTTTTCGAGTTTGCGAAGTGAGCTGAGGATCTCTAACGGTTTTACCTCTGCAATCGGGCGCTTACCAATATCAGGGAAGATATCATTCTCAAACGCTTCCATAATGTCTTCAGCGTAGCCCTTCGACCAGTTAGGGCGTTTGTAATCATGCCATTCCAACGCGATAGCTTTGAAGGTATTTTCTACCGTCGCCTTGCGAGCCTGTTTCTCAACCTTCTTCTGTTCACTGGGATCAATAGCATTCGCTACTTGCCGTTTAGCTTCATCCCTTCGTTGCCTGGCTTCAGACAAAGAAATTTCTGGATAGATACCCAACGCCAGCATCTTTTGCTTACCGTCAAAACGGTACTGCAAACGCCAATATTTAGATCCATTGGGATGAACCATTAAATGCATTCCTTCACCGTCAGTAAGCTTGTAAGGCTTGTCGGTGGGTTTTGCACTTCTTACCTTCACATCGGTTAATGCCATTTGAGGCTCTCCGTTGCTGGTTGTTGGTACAAGATTTCATTGAACGAGGATGTACCATCACATATACCAACAGATACTACTTGATGCGGGTAGATGCCGGTAGACGCAGGGAGAGTTTCGATGCGCTAATATCAGTCAATTCACTGAATTTTAGGCATAAAAAAAGACGTCAGTTGACGTCTGTTTACTTCGAAATGGTACGCCCTACAGGGCTCGAACCTGTGACCTACGGCTTAGAAGGCCGTTGCTCTATCCAACTGAGCTAAGGGCGCATTAGACTGCTAAAAGGCAGTACAGCGGACTCGGATTATACGGGCCATCCGAGTTGAGTCAATGGCTTTTGCGTTTACTGCTCAATGCCTGAGCAATTTCACCTAAATTTCTAACTAATACGGCAGCAAGGCTGGTGAAATTAAATAAATTTCAATGATTAGGCCTCTGCCGCCGTTTTTTACGATTTGCCGCATTGGCTTACGACTTTAGCGGTTAAAGGCATCTAAAATGACTCGTGCGGAGGACTCGTAGGCCGCATTCTCTGCTGTTGTGAGCTTTGGATGTAGGCGTTTAACAATGCCACCTTTGCCAATAATGGCCGGTTGGCCGATGTAGACCTGTTTGGCATCGTCCCACGCGGCGACCGGATACACGCTTTGCGCATCGGAGAGAACGGCATCAACCAGTCTTGCCGTCGCGGTGGCGATGCCGAAGCTGGTCCAACCTTTGCCCTGCAGAATCGCCCATCCGCCGCCGCGCACCGCCGACTCAAGCTGTAGCCAGTTTGCTCCCCCTCTACCGCCAGTTCGCTAACCGGGCAGCCGCCGATGTTTACCGTGCTCCAGGCCACAAACTGCGATTCGCCGTGCTCGCCCATCACGTAGCCGTTTACGCTTTTCGGATCGACGCTAAAGAACTCACCGACCACGCGCTTCATACGTGCTGTATCCAGAGAGGTGCCGGTACCCAATACCTGCGCATGCGGCAGTCTACTCACTTTCTGAATTACCTGAGTAATCACGTCGCAGGGATTGGTAATATTGATGATAACGCCATTAAATCCGCTGGCGATGATTTTTGGTGTTACCTCACTCACTGCCGCTCGTGTTTCGGCCAGCTCTTCGAGACGGTCTTCGCGCAGCAGCGTTTTAGGCCCGACGGCGATGACAACAACCTCGGCATCCTCCAGCGCCGCATAATCATTGGCGATCACCTGCACCCGCGAAGCCGTCAGCGAAGCCATATCACGCAGCTCAAGTGCCTGACTGTCAGCCTTCGCTTCATTTTCATCGATCAGGACCAGAACGTCACACAGCCCCTGCGTCACAAGTGAAAATGCCGTATCGGCCCCAACGTGACCCACGCCTATAATGCCTACTTTTCTGGTCATTGCCGCCTTCTCCCTCTTAAAATCGATAAAAGTGCATTTTTACGCGCAGAGGCGTCATCGTTTGTATCTGTTATAAAACGCATAACTCTCGATTCTGTCACGCCTTTTTGCACTTTATTGCTACAAAAATCGGCTATTCGATTAATTTACGTTCATCTTATGATGATTCTGCGCCTGACAGCAGCCGCGCGTTCTGACAAAATAGGCGCATTCCCCGCACTTAATTAATTGATGGATTTATTCCCAGATGGCAGCAAAGATTATTGACGGTAAAACGATTGCGCAGCAGGTTAGAAGCGAAGTCGCTGAAAAAGTTAAACAACGCCTGGCCCAGGGTAAACGCGCCCCAGGACTGGCCGTTGTGCTGGTCGGTCAGAACCCGGCATCACAAATTTATGTTGCCAGCAAACGCAAAGCTTGCGATGAGGTTGGTTTCCTTTCCCGTTCATACGATTTGCCTGCTACCACCACTGAAGGTGAGTTGCTGGCGCTGATTGACCAGCTTAACAACGACGACGCAATCGATGGCATTCTGGTTCAGCTGCCTCTGCCTGCGGGCATCGACAACGTCAAGGTGCTGGAAAACATCCATCCGGACAAAGACGTCGACGGCTTCCATCCTTACAACGTCGGCCGTTTGTGCCAGCGCGCGCCTAAGCTGCGCCCTTGTACCCCACGCGGCATCGTGACGCTGCTTGAGCGTTACAATATCGACACTTTCGGCCTGAACGCCGTGGTTATCGGGGCGTCAAACATCGTAGGTCGCCCGATGAGCATGGAGCTGCTGCTGGCTGGCTGCACCACCACCGTGACTCACCGTTTCACCAAAAACCTGCGCCATCACGTTGAGCATGCCGATTTAGTGGTCGTTGCGGTCGGTAAACCGGGCTTTATTCCGGGAGAATGGATCAAACCGGGTGCTATCGTCATTGATGTGGGTATTAACCGTCTGGAAAGTGGTAAAGTAGTCGGCGATGTGGAATTTGAATCGGCGTCCGAGCGAGCTTCGTACATTACGCCGGTTCCTGGTGGCGTTGGTCCTATGACCGTTGCTACACTTATCCAAAATACCTTGCAGGCTTGCGAGGAATACCACGACGTGAATAATCACTAAGACAGGATGGCATGGAAACTTTTTATCTCGAATCTCACCCGCACGTAGAACTCTGCGACCTGCTCAAATTTATGGGCTGGTGTGAGAGCGGTGCAGCAGCAAAAGCGGTGATTGCCGAAGGTCTGGTTAAGGTCAACGGTCAGGTTGAAACCCGTAAACGTTGCAAAATTCTGGCCGATCAGCAGATTGAATTCGCCAGCAGCAAGATGGTCGTTAAAGCCTCCCAGTAATCAGGCAGACCTATTGCGATAAAAAAAACGGCGGTTAAGCAATTAACCGCCGTTTTTTATTAGTTTATCGGAATGATAAATCTGGAGATTTCGCGTCACATCAGGTCGGTGAGCTCATAACTCCCCAGTAGCTTAGCGAACTAAGTGACTGGGGCGCAGAGTAGCTGAAAAGCTATGATTTATTTGCGACGCCAGGTTGTACCAGAGGCACCATCTTCCAAAACAATACCCATTTCATTTAAACGATCGCGCGCCTGGTCGGCCATCGGCCAGTTTTTGGTTGCACGCGCATCGTTGCGCTGCTTGATCAAGGCTTCAATCTCGGCCACTTCACCATCGTCTGCCTGAGCGCCAGACTGTAGGAACTGCTCGGGATCCTGCGCCAGTAAACCCAGTACCCCGGCCAAACGACGCAGCTCGGCAGCAAGGCCATTAGCAGCTTCTGGGTTCTCACTCTTCAAGCGGTTGATATCGCGAGCCATATCAAACAGCACTGAATAAGCCTCTGGAGTATTGAAATCGTCGTCCATTGCCGAACGGAAACGAGCCTCAAACTCTTCCCCACCCGCAGGTTGCGCATTGGCATCTGTACCGCGCAGTGCGGTGTAAAGGCGTTCCATTGATGAACGCGCAAGCTTGAGGTTCTCTTCGCTGTAGTTCAGCTGGCTGCGGTAATGGCCAGACATCAGGAAGTAACGCACGCTTTCGGCGTCGTAATACTTGAGAACGTCACGCACGGTAAAGAAGTTATCCAATGATTTGGACATCTTTTCGCGGTCAATCATCACCATACCCGAGTGCATCCAGGTATTGACGTAAGGACCATCGTGCGCACAGCAAGACTGGGCAATTTCGTTTTCGTGGTGCGGGAACATCAGGTCGGAACCGCCGCCGTGAATATCAAAATGGGTGCCCAGCTGTTTGCAGTTCATCGCCGAACATTCGATATGCCAGCCCGGACGGCCGTTGCCCCACGGTGAATTCCAGCTCGGTTCGCCCTCTTTGGACATTTTCCACAGCACGAAGTCCATCGGGTTACGCTTGACATCGGCGACTTCGACGCGAGCTCCAGCCTGCAACTGGTCAAGATCCTGACGCGACAGGATGCCGTAATCAGCATCGCTTTCAACGGAGAACATCACGTCACCATTGACGGCAACGTAGGCATGATCGCGGTCGATCAGGCGCTGAACCAGTTCAACGATCTCGGCAATGTGATGCGTCGCGCGCGGTTCGAGATCGGGAGGAAGGATCCCTAACGCCTCGAAATCAGCATGCATTTCAGCAATCATGCGATCGGTAAGATCGTTAAAACCTTCGCCATTTTCAGCAGCACGTCTAATGATTTTGTCGTCGATGTCGGTGATATTACGCACATATTTAAGCGCATAACCGGAATAACGCAGGTAGCGAGCCACGACGTCGAAAGAGACAAAAGTACGGCCATGCCCAATGTGACAGAGGTCGTAAACGGTAATCCCACACACGTACATACCGACTTTTCCGGCATGAATTGGTTTAAATTCCTCTTTTTGGCGACTCAGGGTGTTAAAAATCTTCAGCATCGAGCTATTCCAATTGTGTTGTGGGTAAATTACTTAAAATGCAAAAAACGTGCGTGTGATAATAATGCTCATAATATAACGAAAAGCCCGCTACCGAAACGGTATAAGCCGCTCATCAACATATTGACGCATTCTATTGTTATAATATAACAAATTAAACAGCATCCAGGCGCTTTGCCGCACCTTATATTAGCGGCCAGCGAGCAAGAAGCTGACGGCTACTTTTGAGTTATGGTATAAGAAAAGGCTATAGTACTGCCTCATTATGAGTAAACACTAACAAAAGCAGGATGATTATTATGGTCACTTTTCACACCAATCACGGCGACATCGTTATCAACACCTTTGCTGACAAAGCGCCAGTCACCGTTGAAAACTTCCTGAACTATTGCCGTAAAGGGTTCTACGACAACACAATTTTCCACCGTGTCATTAACGGCTTCATGATCCAGGGCGGCGGTTTCGAGCCAGGCATGAATCAGAAAAACACCGACGCACCTATCAAAAACGAAGCGAACAACGGTCTGAAAAACACCCGTGGTACGCTGGCAATGGCGCGCACTAACGATCCACATTCTGCAACTGCTCAGTTCTTTATCAACGTTGTTGATAACGATTTCCTGAACTTCAGCGGCCAGAACGCACAGGGTTGGGGCTACTGCGTATTCGCAGAAGTGACCGACGGTCTGGATGTTGTAGAAAAAATCAAAGCAGTTAAAACCGGTCGCAGCGGTATGCACCAGGACGTTCCAGT
>Ga0116227_10014514_pt1 | contig 11977 bp, 14 predicted proteins | sample S1TSphgellanicum_FD_89693 | JGI IMG/M metagenome (GOLD analysis project Ga0116227, IMG submission 89693) | Host-associated microbial communities from peat moss isolated from Minnesota, USA - S1T2_Fb - Sphagnum magellanicum MG | ecosystem: Host-associated > Plants > Peat moss > Unclassified... | reverse complement strand
GTATAATGAGGGGGCACAAATGAGAAAGAAAGAAAGAGAAAAGAAGGAAGAAAAAAAAAAAAGAGATGTGGGGAATTTTTTTTTAGGAAAAAAAAGGGGACAGTGGGGGGGGGGGGGGGGGGGGGGGGGGGGAGATCCATTGGGAACTTGGTGGGAACACATTGAGAAAAACAAAAATTCCAAAATACCCCCAAAAATTAATCCGTTTTTTGTTCATGTTGTTGGTGTGTGGAATCTTTGTTTTTTTTTTTTTTTGTGTGATCACCTTTTAAGTAGGTTCTCTTTTAGTGTGGAGTGAAGCCTGCTACTTTTTGAGTATGGAGACCTTAGACCCACTTTTTGCTTTAGTTTGCCAAAGCACAAGATTAGCTCTAGACTCCAAAAGAATCTAACCCCCAGAACCCTAGCCTAGATAATAACCAAAGAGCCACTAAAAAGTCTAGTAATTTCCAGTGTTGGGCGGGTATAAAAATATTCCTGAATATTGCCTGGGTATTCTTATCTGAACCTCTCTGGGTGTCACTTTAAACAATTCCTCGAATGAAAACTTGATCGTCAATTTTCACTTGTGAGAGAATCGACTCAAGAAAAATAAAATAAAATATTTTTGAGATAAAACCATTCTACCTGGATGAATCAGGTTCTCAGAGTACTAGGGTAAATCGGCCCATCACCAATCACCTACCTATGACCGAAACACCTTGGCAAATCTTTCTCAAATCTTTCTCCATTTTGAGTGATTTAAAATTTTGTAAGAGCGCCTTCTTGAGCTTTACAAATCATCTTTGAAATACAAAGCCAAGGGACTAGCCAAAATAGAGCTGTAAAGAAAATACGTTTTTAAATTGTAAAATACGTTTTTTTTCATTTTTCTTCATTTTGACTCTCCTATTTTCAAATCTCATAACTTTCTTATTTCTTATTCATTTAAAATAATTTAAAGAATCATAAGAGTGCCAGTTGAAATTCTACAAATCATCTTTGAACTTTAATAGCAACAGAGTAAGATAAAAAAGTAATTTTGATATTCAAGAATCGAGCTTTGTAGCATCTGGTGGTTTGTTTTTTTGGTTCTTTTGAGGGATCATAACTTTTTCAATTGTATTTTATTTTTGAAGGTTTTTAGTGTGCTCGATGCACCAATAGGAGAGGTTCAAGTTTTGTTTGGACATCAGAAACAACGAAGCTCTCCCCTTGGATCTGGCTTGCTCTGAGTGCTTAAATGTTCGATCACCAGTCAGTTTATCCTGTGTAGTAAAACCCTAGGTAGTAGGTCAAAATTAGGTAGTTAATTTAAACCCTCTCACAAATCAATGATAATCGATTTGTGAGAATCGTCAAATGATAATGGATTGTTCTCAAATTTATGAGAATTGACATCGTGAAAACCGATTCAATTTTTTAAAAAAAAATACTGATACCCTTGCCACGGTGCATAAATTTCCTTAAAAAATGAAAAAAATCACAACCTTTTGTAAGTTAGTTTGTGAAAACCGGAAATGGCGGGTATCAGAGAATCTGATACCCGCACAACACTGGTAGTTTCTCTTGTCTGTGTGTGTGTCCATAAGCTGCCTCCCCATGCACTGTCATCTGTTGCTGCAAGGCTACCACGACCTTTTTCACCAGTTTCTTGTGATGAAAATCACACTCTTCAATTGCATTAAATCTTATTGCAACATACTCTAATGGGCACTTGCTAAAGATTCCAACTTTTGCTTTTCTGGGCCCAGGGTTTGTTGTGCTGGAAAAAGAATTTGGAAAGAGTTCACATTGGAAGTATCAAGAGTCTGATTTTTGTTTTATTTTTGGTGGGCTTTTGCAGAAGCCTGAGGAGAAATTGTAGATTAAATGCATTGGAGATCTAGTTTTTGTGGAGGACTTTTGTTAGATTTTTTTTTGGGTGTAAACTGCAAGAAGATGCACCAATTTAGGTAGCTTGTCAGAGGTTTTAAGCTTTTTGGGTCTTCTCGTCCAGGTGCAGAAGCTCTTGAATTTCTGACTGCCATCCCAATGCCAGAGAGTTTAGGACAGTCTTAGCTTCTTCCATTTTGATTTGCAGAAAACTGAAATCTAGTTGTGATTGTTCTCTCTCTCTACACGTAGACAAGCTGGTATTGCAAAGAGAAAGAATTGGAATGAATTTTTCTTCTGATCAGATTCTCTTGTAGAAAAAGTGACAAGAAGAAGAAAAGAAGAAGTTGACAAGAAGTTGTTGAGAAAAGCTTGGGTTTTTGTATTTGCAAAGATGTATCTTGTACAAGAGAAAGGGGGTGCCATAGCACTTATGATAGCAGCTTTGTGCTTTCTGGGCACATGGCCAGCTCTGCTCAATCTGGTGGAGAGACAAGGGCGCAATCTTATGCACACCTATTTGGACTACTCCTTCACAAATTACCTTGTTGCAATCATCTTTGCATTCACGTTGGGACAGATTGGAAGCAGCACTCCTGAGTCTCCCAATTTCCTGACCCAGCTGCACCAGGTAAATAACTTTTGGTGTCCGAGACACTGCACCAAAACCAAAAGATTTGCTTCAATTTCCAGAACACAGTTATGGAGGACAAGACCAACCAGACTATACCCTTGTCACAGCATTCTGAGAACCCATGAACTCAACCCAGCTTCTGAAGTAGGAAAACAATGAGCTCCTCAGAAAATTTGCACAACATGCAATCACAGCCAGCAGAACTTACAAATTTCCAAGGAGGTGGTAGAGTGATGGTATAGCCCAGAAGTTGAAGAGATGAGACTATAGAGATACTTGGTCTGAAGAAACACCATTCTTCTTCTTCTTCTTCTTCTTCTTCTTTGTCTGTTGCCATTCAGCTTGGTACATGACATACTTGTGGGTGCTTTGCAGGACAATGGGCCATCAGTGGGATTTGCAATAGCTGGAGGACTGGTACTAGGAATGGGCAACTTGATGTCACAGTATGCATGGCCATTTGTAGGCATCTCCATTGCCAATGTGGTTTCTGCAAGCATAACTGTTGTTGGAGGTACTCTCAAACCTTACAATCCTTGGGAAAAAAAAGGTGGGGAATGATAAAGCAGCTTCCGATGTCCAACAAGTCACGAGACTTGAAGGTTGTTGAGCATCTTGCATAGAACCTCAAAAGAGAAACTGCTGATTGATGTTTCTTGAATGTTTTCTGTAGTTGCAGATATATACATAAAACACATGATGCATTGACAAAGAGTGAGCTGAAAACAAATGGGGTCTGAGTCTGCAGGAACAACCATGAATTACTTTCTGGATGATCGAATCAACAAAGCACAAATTCTATTTCCAGGAGTGGGATGCTTTTTGATTGCTGTGTTTCTAGGAGCTGCACTGCATGCATCTTACTCTCGAGACAACTTGGCCAAACTGCAAGCACAAAACCAGTGGGTACCTCAACACTCACTCTAAAACAGTTACTCCTTCATGACGCAGAGATGCACACACATCACAAAACTTACACATTCCTGCAGAAAGAGAAAGCAATGGGTTTGGGTGTAGAATCAAAGTACAAAACCTTGGAGATTGTTCAGTCTTTGGAGCTCGCTGTGTTACTTCTGCTGAGTGATGGGATAGCATACATCTTGGCCTCAATATTTACCATTCTCCTGATGTTTGTGTGATTGAGTGTGGAAAACAGGAGTGATGCAAAGCTCAACATGGACCACACCTATGATCCTGAAAGCATCGAGTCACCTACAAGTAAAAATTCTTGTCACTCCTACAACCCTGCACAAAGTTGGATCAGTTAGGATAGGAGTCAGGTACCACCCAATTCTACAAAAGCAATGTTTGCACAAGCAGTTGTCTCTGCTAGAGCAGCCATTGAGAAAAACATGAGAAAAGTTGCTTGGTTTTGTACAAGATAGTCAACCTGCAAATCTTCTCAAAATCTCACTGCAAATTCAGCAAGTACATAACATGCCTTCAACTCTTCTTCTCATTCAGTACTCATCTAGTTTTCTCACAGAAGGAAAATTCTCTCTAAATGAAGGTGGGATTTTATGCAGAAACCATTTCAAAAGAAGAAAAAGGCAGTGACAACAATGAGTTCCAAGCCCAAGCAAATAGCGTTGAAGTAAAAGCTGGGAGTGCTCAATATCTGCAACAACTGGAAGAACAGCGGGCAATGAAGGTGATGCATTTTGGTTTCTACTCTTTTCTTCAGTTTCTTGTTTGATTCATGACAAAGCATGAAGGGAGGGAGGTCACAGAGGAAGGGTGTCTCATGCAAGGTCTATGTATCATATGCTTCGGTTTGTGCAGATAACAGGGGCGAAAGTGACATTTGGATTAGCCATTGCGGTGGCCTCAGGATTTTGCTTTGCACTTTTCTCACCTGCCTTCAACCTGGCCACCAATGACCAGTGGCACCGTCTGAAGCCCGGAGTACCACACTTGGTGGTGTACACTGCTTTCTTCTACTTCTCCACAATGTCCTTTGTTTGGGGTATAACAGTGAATACAGTGCTCCTGTATCGCCCACTACTTGGCTTACCCAAATCTTCCCTGAAGATGTATATCAATGATTGGAGAGGCCGTCAGTGGGCACTCCTGGCTGGTCTACTTTGTGGCCTGGGCAATGGATTCCAGTTCATGGGGGGTCAGGCTGCAGGCTATGCTGCTGCAGATGCTGTCCAGGTTCAGCTTTCAGACCCGCTTGCATCATTCCACTCTTGTTGCTCATCTGCAATACAAAGCATTACAATGTTGGTTAAGATTTCAGTTGCAGCCCAACATCCATTACCACATGAATGAACACAGCAACAAGCTTGTTTCTCACCAAGTGGAACGTGTTTGATGGCAGGCACTGCCACTCGTGAGCACCTTCTGGGGGGTGCTGATATTCAAGGAATACTACAGATCATCTCGCCAGACATACATTCTCCTTGCTGCTATGCTCATTATGTTCTCCCTTGCAGTATGCCTGCTTGCAAGCTCATCTGGTACTAGAAAAACCTCTTGATGTGGTGTGGGGCACACAAGCTGCTCCTATTCAAAATCAGAACACGTGCAACAACAGGCACATGCATGAGAGATTGTCAAACAGGCTACAATGGTCATAGGAGGACACACAGAAACTACAATAATGGCAAGCTTTTGGATGACTCCAGTTGGAAGTTGGAATTGTCGCCTCAAAAGGATGTACTAGTATTGTAATACTTGTTTGAAATGCTCTCTTCACTATTAGGAGGGAAAAAAGCTCAAAGCCCCCACCACCTGCCAAAAATCACAAAAAGAGCGAGCAGTGCTTGCCACCACCCATGACAGTAACCCTCCTTTTGGCCTAGTCTCCTTGCAAAGACAACATTGGGTTGTCATTAGAGGCCTAAAAGAATCACATATTTCATCCTAAGTTACTAGGCTTTAGTAACTAAATGTACGTCGTAAATGCACTCCTATTCTCCAATTCATTCTTGTACAACAACATTACACTACAATATCAAGTTTAAGACACTCCATTACAGTGAGTGTCTCATTACATGTCTAATCTGCTCACACTAAGTTTCTGCTGCTGCTGCTCCTCCCCCGTATTCCCTGCCCCCTCATTGCTACCAGAACCAGAAGATGGTAGAGCGGAATACTCAGTCCAATCAATCTATTGAGGTTTCCCAGTGTATTCAAGTATTTGCTCACTGCCCTCTGGTGCTGTCCACATCAGTGGGTAGTAATTTGAGTACAGTCCGCTGTGTTACCACTCAGGCTTTGCAATGCTACCTCTGGCAACTGAATGGTACAACAATTTGATGAAGATGATTCTGGTGGTAACAGGGTGTGAGTCTCCATGCCTGTGGTTGTGTCACTATATTTATCAGACCCTCACATGTATGACAGGCAGCTGTAATGGTTGCCATGCACATGTAAGGTATGCTTCCAAATTCTTCACTCCAAAAACAGAAGGAAGATAAACACAAGAGGTATCCAAAGATTATTCACAACTAGCAAGAGTTAGCAGCTGGTCATGGCCATTGTTTGCCATTCATGCAAAAGAAGGAAGAGCATCTGAAATTGACCAGCTGTGCCTCAAGCAAGAATGTGCACTAGGTAGGACAGACACAGAAGAAGACAAAGAAAGCATAGCTTGAGAACTGTCCGTGCATGTCACTATTGAATTTCAAAGAAAGGTGGAGATAATGCTGCAGAGTGCCACCAGACCCTCATGCTACCACATACACCCTTCATCTGGACACCAACAAGACTGACACAAATCATCCCAGAACAAAACTGCCTTGTGTGTATGCAACACTATGCCATGGGCTGACACCAGATTCTGTAATGGAATGGAGCTCTGTAACCTGATTACAATACCATCCAAGAATCGCTGAATACACAGAACTGCAAACCAACTAATGTCTGCTCTACTGAAAAACATGTCATAGAGGTAAACAGGCCATGAAAGATCCAAAAACCAGGAGATACAAGTCTGGAACATAGCTCCTTGACAAAATGCAAAAGAAGCCATCACCCAGGTAATCAAAAGTGGTGCAGAGAGGATGTCTACCTGCATTGCAGATACTTACAAAAAGTTGAGTCTCTAGGCAGCAAACTTCAGTGTCTTAAAATCAGACCTACTAACCAAGAAATATTTGCTGTATGCAAACCCATGTGAAAAGACATGAAACATGCATAACAATTGTTTTGCATCGTAGAAGACACTGGACATAATACCACATGCCAAAGCAGAAAAAACCATCACTGGAAATTGAAATGTGGTGCACGGAGAATGTTTTGTTTTGCAATTCAGATACTTACACAAGCTACAAGTCTCTAACATACCTGGGTCTCTTAGTGCACCCCTTAAAATCCTGGATACCTGACTCTTTACGCTCATTCTGAGGCCCTGAGGGTCACATTCACCTGCACCCACTATGCTAATAGCATAAAATGTCTGCTCTGAGCAAAAAGATGACCTGGGATAGATAACCAGAATAAGTACACTATAGAGGTGCCAATTTTGATGCCTTGTTCACAGGAATCCATGAAACTGGACATATAATGCTTCAGTCACAGACTAATCTAATAAACCCTAAAAAGAGCATTAAAACTATCATGACACCTGTGTCACTGAAAACAACAGAGCACTGCAATCTTGGCTGTATTCCTACCATTCTGCAGCAGGCTATCCCAGCAGCATGTTGGCACCAAGACACCTCTGTGCAAGTGAACTGTACAAAGATGCACTCATTTTGAAAGCTCAAGTGCTAGTAGGATCTTCTTCCTTGGCCCCTGTCAAAAAACATAAACCATTATGATTGCATACGTTGACCTGTTGCCTACAAGGTGCTGCATGAAATATTGCTGCATCTCTCAGTCCATGCCAATAAAGGTTTTTGTTGCGAGGGCCATCTCTGTCCCCGTCATCGAAAGGGAAAGCCATGAACAATTTCCAGTAATTATGTACACAACAGAAGAAACCATCAAATTGCTAATGTAAAAGTCCTCAGACAAGCTGCAGATCCATCACCTTTCTACATGACTCATCACAAGCTGAAAAACAAAGGATACCATCTGCAACACAATAAACTAATGAGGCTCTGGAGCGAGGAACACCCAGAAATACATATCCTCTTTCTACAGAGATCTGAAAGACTGTGTTCTTAAAACTGGAGAATCAGAAATATCTGGTTACAAACAGTAAGATCTAAAACAGTTACAAGGATCTGCTCTTACAAGGATACAGAAAGGAGGACCAACTGACCATAGGCATGCCAAGTTCTTTGAGATCACTCTCACTCATGTGCCTCAGTGCAGTCATATCAACCTGCATTGCCCAACAAAACACTCTTAGTGCTTTCCCTGGATGGGACATTGAAATGTACAAAGAAGATTCAAACGAGGCATTGCATTGCTCACCTCCTCAGCCTGCAAGATGATTGAATATTTTCCCAAACCCAATGATTGAAGAAGAGCAGCCACCGTTTGCTCACTACCCTGCCCAGGCCCCATAGTGAAGTGCCCTGTCAAGACTATCTTTAGATACCACCGTGTCTTCAATGGCAAAATTGGCCATGTGCCAGTGACAAGTAAGACAGTAAACAAATATCAATACAACAAAACTGAGTTGGCATTCCACTGTTGACATTCCTAGAGCTGAAAACAGGTGGTCTCAAGTCTATGCTTCACCAAATTTGCAAGGCTTAGTAAGACCCTATCTGCAAATGTTGATTCCATGCGAATTCTTGGAACCTGGACACACAGAAGTTTAGCATGTGTGCAATTCAGCTTCCAATAATAGATACATTAGATGCAGTGCTTGTAGTTTCTTGTCCCAATGCCATGGTATTTGCTAGAAGTTGTGGAAGCTGATACACCCCCATTTTCCATTTGGGTATAGCACCTTCCTAGCATACCTATGAGATTGCAGAGAAAACTCCACGACAACACTCTGAAGAAAAACTGTTATGTCAGTGCTAGCCAAACCAAAACAGACATGACAAGAATGAGTGCAGTCATCATGTTGCGAGCGTCACTCACAAAGTATAAGGCCATCACCTTCATCATGAATGGTGATGACTTGCTGCTGTTACTCCCCACTAACTTCATCAGACATCCTATTGGTAAGTGTAAATAAGTATACAATTAAGCCACCAAAAATTCCAGGTCAAAATCATGCAAAACTCTGCTTTTGGAGTTTTGTCTTCAGAAGCACAAGAAAGCAACCTCCAAGCAGATTGCTTATTATAGTGGCAAGCATTGATTTGTTCTGCCATGAGACCAGTTCAAAAAGAATTGCAGTTGAAAATGCAAAGAGGAACTTCACAGAAGAGAGGAGAATCTTACCCCTGCAGATGGTTTGGTGACTGAAGCTGTCCGCTTCAGAATAGGAGCGGCTGCTTGAGTTGCAGCTTGAGCTCCACTGGAGCTATTCTGGACAACTGATGTTAACCGGCGTTGGAGCTCTGCACCACCGTGGGCTTGAGGAAATGATGGATGCTGAGAGGTGGAACCTGATAACTTTTCTCTCAAGTCTGTCACACCAACACTTCCTTTCCTTTGCCTGACTACTCTGAGGTTCGGTCGAGCTAGCTTGGATCGCAAATCTTGAGAGCTGATCTGCCCATCTTAAATTGCTGTTAGGGAACTTACTGTGACCATTTGAACCTTCTGGAACCACATATTCTGGATTATAAAAGACTCAACTCCTCTGCATAGGGGGAAGTGTCTTTAGAGAATTCTGTGGGACACCATGTATTCTGGTTTATAAAAGACCCAACTCTTCTGCATAGGGGAAGCATCTTTAGACAATTCTGTGGGTTCGGAGAGTTCTGCAGTAATGGGGATGCACAACACTAGGACAAGAAGAGTCTAAATATAATACTTACTTCACCTGCCAACTCCATAAATATGCATGCAACCCTAAATGAAAACTGTCACAATTTTTCAAACTGGCATAGCAGTTTGTTATACATTGGCAGCAATTGTTTGAATGATCAGGTAAGTGGCTTTGCAGGATACAAATCCCCTGCACATCTGCTTCCACCTTGTCCTCATACAGATCATGCTTCCATTTCCCATTATCCTCTCGCACCCTGAGAGATCATGACAAAAAACAATGCACAATCATGCAAAAAGGACAAAAGTTATTCAACAAGAAGCCACAGGCATGACAACCAACCCATTCATCACTTCCAAATGCAGCTGAAAAGAGCACTTTACAAACCTCTTTGTGTTTGGCTGACGCCCAATTGCAAGCTGCTCCACATTGCCTCCAAGTCTGTCTCTTATGGACCGTTTTTTAGGGTTTTGTCCTCCATTGGCCCGATCCGCATACATATCTGTAGTCACTCACACACACCTCTCGTCCTGTGGCCCACCACTCCACCAAATTCACTTGGAAAACTGAAAAAATAACCATCCAAATCCAATTTTGCAACTCCAGTTTCTGTTCTCAAGCCTCTGCTACTCTTCTCTGAGTTTCCTGCTCTTTCTAAACACTTCCTTTCATCACCCTTTTCCTGCTCTCAAGCCTCTGCTCCTCTTCTCTAAGTTTCCTGTTCTTTCTAAACACTTCCTGTCATCATCCTTCTGCACATCCTCCCCCATGCCTCAAATTGTCTTGAAAACATTTTATAGAGAATTCACAAGACCCAACCCTAATCCTCCTCCTCCTAGTGATGGTAGTCATAACAACAAAAGACACCATCATGCTCCTGTTCTGGACATTAACTTGCTGGAAGTTAGTTGCTCTGACCCAAACACACTCAGGCATAAGCCAACTTCCATATACATTCAGGTGCATGGAAAGGAACAAACTGCCAAGAACTCTTGGATCAGCCACACCAGAGACACTAAAATCAGGACCTGATCGTTCCAGTATGTTGCTCATAAACAACAGCAACGACAACAACAAAAAAGGAGAAACAAGAATCCACTACCACACTGGAATGCAGGAATTCCGAGCCGAACAAGGTCAGGCAGGAGACTGTTCCAATCCAAAACATTCCTACTGAATTCTTATGAAGTCATTCTTTTTCTGGTGAGAAGAAAACCCTAACAACAGAAAGAAAAGGAAGCGAACGAAAACCCTAACCTTAACTAGCCAAACTCATTCTGTCTCCCAAGATCATTCTCTCTTCCCATAGCCATTTGGAAAAAGATAAAAACAGACCAAACTAAGAACAGGACAAAGGGGTCAGAAAACAAAAGAGCATGCCCACACTAAGAACAGGACAAGAGGCCAGAAAACAAAAAAGAACATACCCGCTGTTAGTTACGTCCAACAGTTACAGTAACTCGCAGCTGAGACATGAAATCTGGTCTTCCGTCTTCGACAGCTTCCTCACGAAGCAAAGATGCGCTGCTTACTACTAGTCCATGCCAGGGAGCCTCAGAGACGAAGCTCAAAACCGACAAAAACTGCGAACCAAATGAAAAGGGGCCCCAAAAAATTTCTTTCAACGAAGGAAAAAATAAAAAAAGAAAAAAAAAAGACTGAAAAAGAAACAATATCAACAACAGCAAAGACGACAGCAGGAGGCGATCAAACAAGCTGCATAAGCACGATTTGGATGCACGCACCTGCGCGCCCGAGCTTCGGATCTGCGAAGAAAAACAGCGAGCGAGCAAGCAAGCGCGCGCTTCCGAAACCCTAGAAGGAAGAAAGCAAGCGTTTCCTAAACCCTAGAAGGACAAGCAAACCCTAATTTTTTTAAATTTATTTTTAATTAAGAAAATAGTGTGAGCCCCCACTAACTCGCATCAAAACTGGTGTAGGGTTTAGGGTTTAGGTGGGATCACTCTCTTACATTCAAATCAATGTATTTGAATTCAATTTAAAATCTTGAATTAAATTAAATTAAATATAAATATAAATTCAATTCAATTGTGGTCATATGCAATGTTATAAATAAATAAAAATCCATAATTTAATATATAATTTGCCCAACTCATATATACTACATTTAATAAATATTGTGGCCCATTGCCACATCACAATACATGTGGTATTATTATATCTCACATTTAATAGGTGAGCAAAAAAAAAAGAAAAAAAGAAGAAAAAAAAACCTTCATACAAATTGTTGGCCTTTTTTTTTGGGCAGGAATGATTTTTTAAAGCCATTTAAAATTTTGTAATATGGAGTAATTTATAAAAAGATTTTAAAACTAGATTAATGTTGTAGGTGCCATTTCGCACATCCAATGTATTTGAACTTAGACCACTTTGTTGGTAACCTTTAGACTCTATTTTGAACTTCCCATGGTTAAATTTTAACCACCTAGCTTGCACCTATATTCTCTTCCTTGCAACTCCATCTTACAACTACCTTTGGACCTAACCTCTTTTGTTGTAACTGATTTTTCTAATTTTGTGGTCATTTTCTTTGTTTTGTTTTTTTTTTTTTTTTTTTTGTTGATTTTTTTTTAATGACCCAACATCACATGATCACTCTCTTTTAAGGATTTTGAATTTCTTTTTCTTTTTGAATTTTCAATAATTTGTATTATTACACAATTGGGTGTTTTTTTTTT
>Ga0116227_10014513_pt1 | contig 11978 bp, 5 predicted proteins | sample S1TSphgellanicum_FD_89693 | JGI IMG/M metagenome (GOLD analysis project Ga0116227, IMG submission 89693) | Host-associated microbial communities from peat moss isolated from Minnesota, USA - S1T2_Fb - Sphagnum magellanicum MG | ecosystem: Host-associated > Plants > Peat moss > Unclassified... | reverse complement strand
TTTTATTTTTTGGTAGATGATAAAAATTACAAATTTGGGAAAAAAAAATTGGAAAAAAATGTGTGGGGTTTTGGAAACCCTTGTTATAAATTTATGGGAAAAAAACCCCCCCCCCCCCCCCTCCTCCCCCCCTCTCACAAACCCAATAGAAAAAAATCAGGCCTTCCCAAGCGCATGTCAAGCCTTCTCATTGGTCGCATGAAAATTATGGTCCTAAACTATTTGTCACCATTTTTTGTTGGGGCCAATACCTTTAACCCAACAACACAATTTGCAATCATCTTTGAATTAATAGGGTGCCTCTCAAACTTTTTTTTGGGGTTAGTAATGAATCATTTTGTTTGGCCCATCACAAAAAATCAGAAGCTCCCCAAAATAGAAATTTCTATTGAAAGATGGAAGGTCTCCTCTTTGGCCCACCCATATAGGTGAAAAGAAGACAATTCACAAAGCATATAGGCAAACCAAAGTGACATCCAATTCTATTTTGCACAAGATCTCTTTAAAACTCTTTTTCAAAATGCATTCAAGTCATTTTTTATTATTGAAATGCTCACACTAGTGTTTTTTTTGGGTTATATAATAGTTCAAGAATTGAATGTTGTTATCCTTCTTTCTAAGTTGGCATGATCCAAAGGAACGATGGGTATCCTTTGTCACCAAGAAGATATCATGGCTCCAAAAACCATTTTGACTACTTTTTCCATGTTGAAGAACCCCATGCAATAAATTTGTATGTATAATAGAAAAACTCAAAACTCATTGATGTTTTCAAGTACACCAACATAAATGTCAATGAAACACTTTCTAACATCTAGCACAACATGTGCAACAATAGAATTGTCTCTTATCTTGTGATAATTTAGTTTTTTACAAAAGGAATGTTGGGTTTTGAAATGCAATATGCATGTACCATTTATATTACACCATGTTCATCAGATAAGCCACACCAATCTTTGAACTCTAACATCAATATTTCCATGTGTTTTCCCATGTATCATGTAATTGAATTTATACATATAATGTTCTTAACTCTAACATTTTTGCAAATAACCAAACCAATAGTTGATTTCATGAATATCGAAAATATTTCACAGCAAGTTAAAAAGTTCAAGCCATGAAAAAACTTGAAAAACACTATAATCTTCAAGTGAATTCCAAGATGATATTTAGTATCATTTTTTATAATCAACAATCTCAACTTGTGGCTATGTTAAACATTGTTTCCTTTGACATTCAAGGTGAAAGCACATTATAATGACCCCCTTTGGGGTGTCACATTGTATTTCTTTTTATGGATGTGCATGTTTGAGTGTATCCCATCTCAAACTTTTGAAAAACAAATCACAATATTTTTGTATATTATGTTAGAATATAACCTAAGCAAGATATTATATAAAAAAATTTATTTCATTTCATTCTATAAAGTGGGAGATTGGAATATATTTGTATAAAAAAAATGTAGTGTACTTGTGTACTCAAAAACGCAAATATATTCCAAAGGTAATTTAAATTATTTTTAATTTTCATGAAATTTAAAAATATATTGAATGATGTCATTTCACATAATTTGAACGATGCTTGGATACCATGTGACTAATTTGAATTTTTCATTTCAAAAAATGATTTTTTTACAAAAAAGCAATAAATGTGGGGTAAATTGAAATTTTGTCAAGTAATTACATTCACATGGAAGATGGCAAGCATTGTTAGATGGGCCATATTTTTAATTCCATTGGAATTGATTATTTTAATGACTAATGAAACTTTAAATTAGTGCAATCAAAACAAAACAATGGCCCTATTATACCAATGTATACTATAAATATACCAATGGATATTTCAATATAAATAATGATTTTTTATTATTATTAAATGAAATTTTTTTGTAAAAATAATAATTGTACAACCTAAAAACCAAAATTGATTTTTGAATTTGAATCTAACATACTTTTGGAACAATTATATTATATGTATTATAATGTTAGATCCAAAAGTGCCCAAAATGGGGGTCATCATAGTGTGCTTTCACTTTTCAAAAGCTTTAAATTAAATGTTTGTCATCATACTTTGTTAGTAACAATAGTACAAAAGCATGGTTTTTTTATTAGTAGCATCACAAGTAAAATGATTGTAGAATCAAATCCATTTGTTTGAAATGATTACCTATGTTTAATTTCAATAAAATCAAAACTAAGTATGTTAATTTTGGAAAAAAAAACTAGCTATTTAGTCAAAATGAACATTATGGTAAACATGTGGTGTATGTGACATCCAAACAGAGGTGTTTGATTTGATTAATCATGCACATGTGACTAAAACTAATCACTGAATGTGATTGCTTATGACTATAATGTTATTTTTTATGATGTGGCAATAGTGAAATATGTTATTTAAATTTTTTTGAATTGAATGACTAAAGAAAATGAGAGTAGATTATGGATTTCATGTTCTCATTTGTTGTTTGTAATGCTTCAAGTGAAAATAAAAATAGGGGACAACATTTGAATTATAACAAAATTACATGTGAAAGAATAAAAGATCAAATTACATCTTTAAAAAAACATAACTAATGTACATGTGAAACTTGAACTAATGTAATTTCTTTAAATTGAAAATTGAAATTTTTAAAAAATTTATAAACTTAAAACACATGAATTTTAACTATATAATTTCAAAAGTGAAATTCATTTCATTGTGACATTTCTGAAAATATTTTTTAATACAATTATTATACTTGGTTTTTCACCCAAATCAAGATATAAAAATACATGTAATACATTTTACATGTTTGAAATTAAAAGGCATTATTGGTTTAAATGTAATTATAAAACTAAAGTATGAATTAAGTTAAATCATGCAATGAAAGATATACATGTGTAATCAATTTCATTATGAAATTAGATAATTATATAATTATATAATAAGCTTATATTGTGCAATATTCAAAAAATGTGTGTTTCTATATTTTGTGATAACAATTTTGTCAACATGTGAAGTGATGCTTAAATATCTTGGGTTGTAGGTGAAGAAATGAAGGTTTAGATTTCACTTTGGACATGAGCATGACATCATCATCATGATTTCATGTGGGTTTAATAACCTTTCGACAATTAACTTGAAAAAAAAAAACCAAACATTTTTATGCATTGGAATCATGGGTTGAATACTATTACATTTTGGACTTATCCATATTTCAATCCCAAATTTTTATTTTTTATTAATTTATTATTTTAAAAATTAAACTTAAATTAGTATTGCCATATTGGAATCATTTCCATCAAACAAATTCAATATTTTTTTTATCTAAAAAAATTGGTCTATTTAACAGGGATGTTATTTCATGAGCCTGCAAGCATGAGTGTGAGTAGGAGAGCATGATTGAATCTTTTTTAGAATATTCTTCCCACGTTGACATGATATTTAAAGCATATTTGTCACACTTAGGACAAAATATTTGGTGATGTGGAAGAATATTATGCCACGTGTAATGGATGAACGGTATTTGTGGATGAAAATGTGGATGAAAAAATGACAATGGATAAATTTTTCATGAACATTTGCAATAGGATACATGCGAAATGGAATATGACAAGGAGGCACCACCCAATTCACGTTTGGCCCCTTTGGCCTTTGGTGGTGCAACTTTATTTGGTTCACCACATGGTTGTTGAACTACCAATGCTAAAAAATTCCTTAAGTTGTCCTTACTAAACTTAAGAGTCACCACACATTTTTCCACCACGTTCATTTCAATGTGTTCTAACAACTATAACACATTCACCAATGTGGGTTGTGTAGGTTAGAGTAACATAACATCATGCATGTAATGTTGAAGTTCCTTATTCAGAATCCCATACCAAAATTGGACCTTTAATGCTTATGTGACCCCTTGTGTCACAATGATCAATTGTCTCATTCGCACGTAAGCCTTTTGTAAGCTTTCATGTGGCTTATGTTGGAATTCATGTAAACTCCATAGTTTTTCAATTTAGAACCCTTGGTAATTTTGTTATAATTCACATAAAAAATTCATAATAAGGTTGAATGACATCAAAGGGCCCCATGTGTACTATTAAAAAGATTAGTACCACCATTTTTTGTAACCACCACTTTTAGTGATTCCACCTTCACTAACACTTTTAGTTCCATTTGCCAACATGTTATTAGTAATTGACTATAATCACTTTCCTAATGGAAACATAATTGGGCAACCAATATAATCACCATTCCTCAATCAATATCTCAACCTCATGGGTGCACCTAAATTCATGGTAACATCCATAGACAACTCCTTTAAATGTTAAAATAAACCTTTCCATGCCATGAAAGGTGTTAACAATTGGGGATTACACATTTGTTTTGTATCACATTAACTATGAAACTCCTAGATGAAATTGTTTAGCTTGATGGTGCTAATTGCCCTCGAATACTAACAAGGTCTCTTGATGATTCCATAATTAAATGTGTTCCATGTCCCACAACAAAGGTGTCATGATTTGGATCAAACTTATATATTCAAATCAAAACTCAATATTAGAAGAAAAACCCCATTTTACAACTTGTTTTATGCAACTAAAAATGTCGTTTGTAGTTACTTTGACATTTCCAAATAATGTTTAATCACTACAACATTTTTTAAAAACAAGTTACAAAATGAGGTTTTTCTTTTAGCGCAAGGAAACCCCTTCAAATGATGATGATGGCAATATGGGTGGTTTGAATTGCACCCTCCACCTAGTAAACCCATTGGTGCCCTTCACCATATCCCTCGTTATGGAATCATGTGCCATCTGCATGGTGAACCCAATCCATAAATCCAACGTAACCAAGCCTTAACCTTAAATTAAAATGTTGAACTTGTGAGTTTAGCTTAACCCTAACTTAAGGCACATGTATCCACAAAAACATTTCATAGTGCTAATCAGACTTGAACACAACAAATGTGATCTATCAACCATCAAATTGATTTCACCACCATTGACAAAACAATGGGGTAACCAATGGTCAAATTTGAAATATCTACAACAATGCCAACCCATTTCAACCTACCTCTAGTTATAACCCTAATCATTATGTTTGGGCAATTTAAAAATTAAAAAAAACCTCCCCAATGGTCAAAATTGGTGGGTAGCCTTGTCCTATGCCCCACCATTAACCACACCAATTAAAAACCCTTGAGGTTCATTACAACAATAAAGACATGTGGGACTATTTGTAACTTTTCACCTTGGATTTCCCATTCTAAAGTTTCCACATGTTTCCAAAAGATCAACCCAGGAATGTGTGTTTATTCTAGGGTTTCGACCAATGGCACACAATTTTGCAAACCCCCCTATCCCCTAAAAGTAGATGATAACCTAAAAACATAATGATAAAAAATAGGTGTAACCCAACAACACAAAGAAGGGATGAAATTTTCATATAATATGATCCCCACTTTGTAGTTCTTGTTCAAAAATTTACAACAATAATTCAAAATCCTCTTCATTTGTTGATGACACAACATTCCATGACTTGTAAATTATAGGAATGGGTGTTTATTGACACAAATTAGAACTTGTTGAAAGTTGTTTGAAAACCACTCCAAGACATGCCACCTTTTGTGCATAGGAAGAATCCTCTAGAAATTTTTGTTTTCAAATGGGCTGAAAATTTGCACACTTAGATCTTTTATCAAGAAACCCAAAGACATAAAAATCACTACAATTAAATGACGTATGTGGGGTATATGAAATTTCCCTAAAAAATTCATTTAGTTTTTAGGTTTAGCTTTTAAATTTAGCCTTTAGGTTTAGCTTAGGTTTAGCCTAGTTTAGTTTAAGTAGCTTTAAGTTACTCTAAGTTAATTTATAATAACTTAGGGAAGCTTAGTTTAGCCTAAGTTAATTTTGGTGGGTGGCCTAGTTTAGACAAGGGTTACTTAGCCTAGGTCAAATATGTTAGTGTTATAATTTTGTGATGACTAATTATGTTACAAATTGTGATGCAATGGTTAAGGATTTGAACCCTCAAAGTGAAGTTGAAGGGTTCAAGTCCTCACATTAACAACTTTAAAATTACCTAAATTCCTTGGGTGCATTCACAATTTTAAGAGCTAGGGGCACAAAAGGTCCAATGGTTTCCAAGAATAGGGTTGGCCACATGTCAATATGTGGCATCCATTCATTGGGACAATTTAGGAAATTAATACTGTCCATGACAAGAATTAAAATGTCACTTTTGAAATTTGAGTAACCATGTTTCCTACTCTACTACCCTAAGGATTAGAGTTAGCAATAACTAGGGCTTGTCATCCCTATTGAATCACGAGTTTTGTGTGTAGGCTTGAGTTTCAGTTCGTTGTCACCTTTTTTCTCTTCCTTCACCGAGCTTGACCTTTTGCAACCGAAGCTTCTACACACTTGCTACACACTTACATTTTTTTACACATTGTTGAAATTTTTCATGGGCCATTTGTGCTTAAGGTTGGTTCCTAGTTAGAAAAAAAGAATCCATTCTTTAAGTTTTTTCATTTGAGAGGGTTTACAATTATTCCCTTTGTGTTTTGATTTTTTTCAAGGTAAGGCTTCCACATTTTGAGAGGATTCATTTGAAGGTTTCTTGAGCATTTTATAATTCAAGGGTATTGAGTCAAATGTTGTAGTGAACTTTTGTTGAACATTAAGTTTGGTAATTGTTGCAGTTAGGTTTTGTTGAACATCAGGATTCAATGGTTGTTATAACTAAGTTCTATTGAACATTGATATTTAACAATTGTTGTGATTAGGCTTTATTGAACATTAAGATTCAATGGCGACAACTAGTAGCTCAAGTTCTCAATAAACCAGTTGTAGTTGCATACCAAAAACAATTTTGGATTTGTAGCATGATTTTTCATGAGGTGAACTCTTGAATACTTTTTTTTTTTATGTGCACATAAGCATATTCAAATGTGCACTACTTCAAATTTTGACTTTTGACATAGGTACATGAAGTTTGATACTTGTAGCATGTGCAAAGGTCATGCACTTTAAAGTGTATTAGCATTGTTGTGTGGGAGGCTCTAAACATATCTAGATTTGTTGATGAAAAGTTGGCATGGGATGGAATGAACAATGAGGAAAAAATGTTTTTTACACCACCAGAAAGCCTTATAAATGATGATGCAAGCTTGAATGTTGTGTCTATCTCATTTAAAAGTTAATGGTATTGTTCATTCTTACATGTTAAACAACTAACAGATCATTTAGACTTGTATTTATCTTCAAGGGTTTCTACACTTAAGGTTTCTACACCTAAGACTTCTCGATCAAAAAAAAGGTTAGGGACTTGTAGAAAGATCATCGAAATAGGGGACAAGAATCACCCTACTGCATTCCCATGCACCTATTGCTAACTCAAATGATGTTGGTCAATCTAACCACCAAGTCTCTCCCCATACTATGGATATGACAACAAATCTAAACCGATAGTTAATGTCCATCTCCTTATACCTGAGTTAGATTAGCTTGCCACCCCTTTTCTAAATTGCTTTTAACTGGATTATAAGAAGTTAGAAGCACAAGTTGCCACAAATCATTTACAGGAGATGGATTGATCAAGAGTAACCTAGATGCATAGTGCAACTTGCAACTTAAGTTGCCTTGATGTATTTTTTGTAAATGGAATTTCAACATCTAAGTGTGGTCTGTTGTCAATTAGAGTTTTTTTTTAACATCTAGTTAGAATTTTGAAATTTCAATATGGATTTATAATGTAATTGCTTTTGTCAATTTTGAATTTTGAGATGAACCTTGCTGATTTAATATAAACATTTCCAATTTCTAACCCATTTGTGTGATAGAAATTGGGAGCTTGCTAAAAAACTTTTTGACCTACTTGGCAATTTTTGTTTTGTATCATGTAAGCTCCAAACCTATCAAAATTCAATAAGCTTCAATTTTCATTCATGAAATTTAGCTAGTGGCATTATGTTGATCAAATTTATGAATGGGATATTCATATCGTGTGTCCCCACATTTAGGTTAGTGCACTCATGAAGTGAGATTGGCCATGTGTTGAAAAGTATAAGGACAAATGGGTTTTCATTCATCTCTACACCAATTTCAACTCACAAGACCTTAATAGGTGTTTAACATGGGATCATCAAGTGTTTATTCATGTTTTGTTTATGGACATGTTTCCTTGCTTTCAATTAGACTTGTTATTTTGTTTAGGAGTACAAATTTTGAAAGCAAGACAATTATTTCATAAAAAAAAATGTTCTTGAGAAAAGTACTAACTATTTAATTTCTTTGATATTAAAATTATTCCCTTCATGGTAAATGCATATTATGGTGGACCAAAAAATGCACCGAAAAAGTCCATTTCTATGTTGTTTTTGGTGTTGTCATCACCTTTAAAAAATGGTCACCTTCCAAAAATGGTCACTTTCATTAATATTGACATCCTTAATAAGAATTTTAATCTCCATTTTGATCATACAACTTATGGCAAAGTAGCCCAAGATCTATGAGTTCATTTACAATTATTTAGGGAGTAAATAAGGATTATGACTAAATTTCAGACACAAGTTTTAAAGTCCGCCCTAAACCAAAAAATGAGCATATGGTTTTTCTTTTTTAATATGTTATTTTTATGATAATGTATATCATATATGTGAGTCCTTTTTTTCAAAAAAAATAAAAAATTCCAACTTTAAAAACATCATGTAGTTGGAGGGTTAGGAATTTTTACATTATGACACAAAAAAGGGACACTATAATATGCATTTAGCCTTCAGTAGATTAACAATAGTGGGCCCTGGAAAGAGTGGGTGACCATTTGAAGACTACTAAGAAGTAGGATTTACACCATGTGCAATTGGTTGTAAGCCCTTTGAAAAGTGCTAAAGTGTTTCTACCAAGTAAGTTGTGTTTTAAAACAACTCTAACCCCTTGAATTCAATGATTGATTGCTTGTAAAATATTCTCCTATAGGAATAACACCTTGTACAGTATACCAAATACTTTGAAATGTTTTATGTTGCTTACATAAAGCAAGTTTTAATGTTGATAAACCAAATTGCACTATGTATAATGGTTAGTTTTATGCATATAACCATGTCAGAAGGTCCAAGTATTTTGTGATGGAACCTAGGTACTTTTAAAGTGTTACGGTGCCTCTTTAACGTAAGGTATTATTGATAAAACACTGTGACCTTTTAATTCAATGATTATTGTCTTCAAAGTCCTTTACTATAGCAATAACTCCTTGTACTAAACAATCCAAAATGTCATGTTCTTCTCAAAATAGGTTGTAGTGCTTACAAAACACTTTGATCTTCATTGGTAGTGCTTGATTGTTTAGATTTAATATTACATGGGACTAACATATCGTGGAATTGAACCTAAATACTTTCAACAAGCAGTGTGAATTTTTTCATTTGGAGTGTTCACAAACTATTAAGACCTTGTCCAAGTCAATGGTTGATCATTTTTACACAGTGCACTTGGTAATTATAAGCAAGTATGTCTGAACATTCCATTGGTAAGTTTTTTTTTAGTTGTAATTTTTTTGACAAATCAAGTTTTAATTTTTTTAATTTTGGCATTTTTCTTATGGATGCAATAGTCCAAAAACATAGTAGGTTTAAATTTTTTAGTGATATTTCCTCATATTTCAATAAAATATTACAATTGTTTGATAGTTGATAATTTCAATTGAATCATTATTGCTTTATATGAAGCACTATAAAAATACTTCATGGTTGATCATTAGGTGAAGAGTTGATCTATTATAGGACTAACACCTTGCATATATGTTTGATCTTGGTGTTTTTCAAGGTGAAAATTTGCTTTTGTATAGTATTGTCTCCTTATAATCCACCATTATAAACATCTTTTATATTTTGGTAAGTTTATCATCTGTAGTTAGTATATTCCACCATAAATATTATCATTTAGGGTTTACCTAAAGTACTTTTGAAGGTGCTTAAAAGTTGTTTCTGTTAAGTAAACAAAAAGGTAGAAAACCACATTTGAATGTTGCAATTAAATGGTTGATTATATGTGTAAACCACAAGTTGTACAAAAGTAATGTAAATTGGTTTTTATTTTATGCACTTTTGCAAATACTAAAATGTTTGTACAAAGTCAATATTTTTCCCAAAACATTATTCCCTTGAATTTAGTGTTTCACAATCTGGAATATGTAGAAATCCAAAGTGTTAAAGTGATTTTTAGAAGTCAAGTACATATAGTCATTCTAATTGTTAGTGAGAGATCTAACTATGTTAACTATGTTACTAATAAAAACTAACTATTATTTGATGAATTTAAGTTCTTGGTGCAAGTGTTGTCATGGTGAAGGAAAAGAAGGATAGGAAGCCCAAGCAGGATATTGATAAGGAATATCCCAAGTGGGCTTGGGTTGATTACAAATGATAAGATACCCAATTTTTCGAGGATGTTAAGGGGTTCCGAACAGAATGGTTAGATCCCAAGCATGATTTGATAAATGAACATGTCACTACAATGGACATTGCAAAATTCTTTGGCAATGTCAAGATCTTCAAGTCCAATGATCCACTACTGACCGAGGAAGCACGAAAATAGATTGAAACACTTTATTGGAAGATCAATGGCATTGGTCATATTACAAACAATGAGTTTATGGGTTGGTTTGTGAAGGGGTGGATAACACATCAAAATGGACACTCAATTAACTAGGTTGTAGCAATTGCTACAATAATAAAAGAAAAACCTCGGCACTTGGGTATGTAGATGAAGTCCAAAGGGGAGAAATTAGGTGTTAGTGAAAGTTCACAACCATCACTAGAAGTAATAGACTTGGGACATGTAGATTAGAAAGATGGAAAGAATGTTAACATCCTAAATGTTCACATGCTTTGGAGAAATCCAATGTTTGAAGAAGACATTGCCAAAGTTGAAAAAAATGTAAACCTTAAACATGAGGTCTAGAAGTTGAACAAGGTTTGACTAAGGTTGCTAGAAGATAAGAAAAGAGGACTGCAAGACTAGTTGCTTGGATTGAAATTTAATATGGAAGACCCCAAAAAATGCAATGTAGAGAGGCGAAGGAAAAAATTCAAGTAGTAAAAGTTGCATTCCAAAATCTAGTTGACCAATAAGCAATAGACAAGTTGTTGGTATATCTCCAACACAAATAGCATGGAATACTCATATTTATGACAAGTTTGGAATGCCTTTGCTCTATACAAGCCCCAATCGTCTGTTGCACATAGATACTTAACACAATTCGATGCAATTATTTGTTCTCTTTTGCCATTTCATACATTGTCACTAATTATTTTCATAGACAAAGGCTTATTTGCATGGGACATTAAACATTGTTTTACCATAGGGTTTTTGATGGTTTGATCCTATTTTTGTGTCAGTTTTCCTAATGCCTTCCATTTGTTTAAACATTCAGACATGCATTATGCTAGGGAAGGAATTTGAATCGATGAATTTGTCCACAACAATAAAAAACATTCAGTTTTCCAACTTCTAAACAAACACATTATTAGGTGTTATTAGGTCATTATGTCCATTCCATGGCTTTCTTCCTCAAATATATTGATTATTTCACTTGTGTTGGGGGTTCGAATAGATTGATAATCTAGTTTCAGAACAAACCTACATTGACATGGGAAGTGGGGACCAGATGTCCATAACACCCATGGGCAAACTTATCCTTGGGTGGTAGCACTAGGAACGTCACACCCCAAATTTTTGTGACCCATCCAACTTTAGGACAACATAGGTGTCGCAACCCTAGCTTTGGGCCCGCGACCAAGGCAAAGGGAATTACAAGGGTGCGGGCCAAAGGGAAGCCTGGGAGTTAAGCCAAGAGGAAGCCCGGGAGTCAAAGCAAAAGGAAGCCCGGGAGTCACATCACATACTCCCGGGAGTGCAAGAAAGTGCTAGGGAGTGTGAGAAAGTGTTAGAAAGTGTGAGGGAGTGAACCCTCACACTCCCAAGGCAAACTCCCAC
>Ga0116227_10014512_pt1 | contig 11979 bp, 11 predicted proteins | sample S1TSphgellanicum_FD_89693 | JGI IMG/M metagenome (GOLD analysis project Ga0116227, IMG submission 89693) | Host-associated microbial communities from peat moss isolated from Minnesota, USA - S1T2_Fb - Sphagnum magellanicum MG | ecosystem: Host-associated > Plants > Peat moss > Unclassified... | reverse complement strand
ATAAAATATTTTTATTTAATATTTTTTTTTTTTTTTTTTTTTTTTTTTTTTATTTTTTTTTTTTTATAAAAATTTTTTTTTTTTTTTTTGGTGGCAAGGATTTTATTTTATTGGCCTTATTGTGTTTAGATTCATTATAGAGTATAGTAGCTTAAGGGATTTTAGCCCCAAGGTAATAGGTGTATTTTTATATGAGGATTTTTGAAAGATGATATTTTGGCTTGTGTTGAAACTTTGAGATTAGTTCCAGAGTTATAATTACCTTCAAGGATTTTGGTGTCTTTTAGAGGCTTTTTTGAAGATTATATTTTTGCATAGTGAAATATTTGAGTTTCCATAATTCTTCTTTTGCCTTTAAGATACTTTTTAATGTTTATAAATGGCAAGGCCACAATGTGACTGACACACCCCTTGTTTTTCTATGACATGAAAAAAATCAAATTGGGAAACTATATTGCATACTAGATTGGGATGTGTTTCATTTGTTTGTGTGTTGTTTTTCAAGCATTACTGCACCTTCCCTCATGAACATGAAATCCAATTCAAATACTTAAAAACCCAAATGAAATTATGTTATATATATTACCATATGTTTGCACAACAATTGGAACTTTGTTGAGCTCCAACATTTGCTTCAGACTAAACTCTTATATATTAAGTCTGAACTATGTACTAGTATGTTAATAGTGGTATTGAAACTGAACTGCAAATTATATCAGAAAATTTCAAGCTCTTCAAAAACTGTGTGGCCTCTCTAAAATTCAACACTCTTCATAGCTAAAGTTGGGTACAAATTATGAAGACAAAAAACTTACAAAGAGCGCATTACACAAAAAAAAGAACTCAACTTCTTCCATTGAACTTGTTCCAAATTTCTTCCAAACTTCTTCAGTTTTTTGGGTAGACCTTGAAGTGTTTTTTTTGGTTTATGTTTTTGAAGGATTGCTGAGAAGCTTGACAGATGGTGGGATTTGATGCAAAATATTGAACTGGCCTTGGCTGCTGTGAAATCAAGCTAACAGTTGCTCAGCAGCATCTCTGGTGGGAAATTTAGAAATGCCCATTTACTTCTTGTCCACCTGCAAAATAGAGAAAAATATTTTGGATCTGCAAAAGAGAGAATTTCTTTCTTCTGATCATCTGTCTTTCCTGATTTCTGTCCAGAACTAAAACAAGCACAAGAATGCATATTAATGTTTGAGACATTTCTCTGACATTTTCTTCAAAAAAAAATTTGTTGAGAAGGAGATGTGAGCAATGCTTCTTGTGGCTTTTCTTGTTGAGTGTTTTTTTTTATAAAATGAATTTCAGCTCAAGAAGAAGAAGAAGAAGAAGAAGAAGAATTGCATTAGAGTTTGTGGTGAAAGTTCTTACCAGTTCGGGTTGCTTGCGGTGGGCTGTTGAACTTCATCTGCTGCTTCTTGTTTTGGTTTCTCAAGAACCGGAATAGCCGATGAAGCACCCATCTGTCCATCAGCCATTGAGTCAAACCATCGTTTTATGGATAGAGCTATGCTCAGCATTGCGGATTTTGCACAAAACATTTTGTCACAAGATGATGAGAAATGAAATCGCAGATTGAAAATCTCGTACAAAATCGAAGTGTGGAACTGTATGTACGTGCACTGCATGTGTCTGACTCTTGGTAGCTTTTAGGGCCGTTGCCTCCTTCAAGTGCTCCTCGGGCATAGCTCGTCGCCTTAATCGCCAGAACGCCGAAATCTCGTTCTTTGTCAAAGAGCTGTTAGTCCTTTCCATCACTGCATGCGTGAATCCGACCACAGAAACATCTTAACCTCAAGAAGCTTAACCCAAGTTTTCTGCCGCACATCGCACCACCCAACATTGCCAAAAGAAAAAGAAAAAATCCCATTTAAAAAAAAAAAACTCAAGAAGCACCCTAGCTGTTATAAAACAAACACTGCGACTTCATCAAGCTCCCGATGTTTCCTCAGCAACCATTTCCTAAACGGGGGGAAAAAAAACGTAGGAAGAAAATTAAGTCTTGAAACACACGTACGTTTCTGATCATTCAGGGGTTGCGAATCCCAGCCCGACATCAAAGAACCCATTGATCTGCTTCTTCCTAATTCGACGACAGACACGAAGAAACAACGACAACAACAGTCGATAGATACGATAGATTATGTACTGCAGTGCAGTTGTTGCAACGCTACTGAGATTCTAACACTTGCGATGGATTCTCGCAGATGATGATGGATAACGAGGAATACCCAAAACTCGGAATTCAATACAAAGCTGAAGAGACTACAGAAAACACTGAATACAAAAACAATGAACAACAAAACAACCAAGAAATCGATCTGCATTTCGAACTCCACATGGCTTCTTGTGTGTCTGTGAGTCTGCATGCGCGCGCATCTGCAGATGAGAGCATGGGTATGCGCGGGTACGTGCGTGCGCCCGGTAAAACATCGGGTCAGCTCCGGGTCGGGCAGGTACAAGGTAAAACCCTAGCCCAAAAAAAAGCAACAAACACTAGCGAATCATCCACACATCCATCCACACATCCATCCATGAATGTTGTGGATGAATCCGCACCTCAGGTCATGGTTGGGTCAAGTAGTTTTATTTTTGGCGAATTTCTGCACCCTGGTAACCAAAAACCAAGTTAAAAAATCAATTAAAATTTTGAAACATTCTATTGCCTTTTCTTGGCTGGAAAGCATCCGAAAAAATTGAGGAAAAAATTGGCTTTTGATGAAATGTGATCACTTTGCTAATTATTTTACAATTAGAGTGCATTCCATAAATCCAGAGGTTTTTCCTCTAGCCATTAATAACCAATGCCCATTATTAAATTACACAGAAAAGATTTTTAATTAATTTGAGTTGATTTCATCCACCGTCCAATATTTCATCATCCACTGGAAATTTCTGATGTGTTTCAGGTGCAATTTTTGTGCACTTGGGCACCGGTGCAAACTAACAATATCCAAACAAAAAACTACTAACATGTAATTTGTTTAATAGCATGCAAGCGCTGCATCTACAAGTGCCGCATTCTACAAGTTCTGCACATCTGCGAGTGTGCTGCATCTACAACAATTGCAATAATGAATCAGCCCACCCAATAATCCCGAACATTTTAAGCCAACAGAACTGCAGCAGGTGAATCAAAACCAGGCCTTAAGGAAATAGTGTTTGTGCTTGCTCTCAGAAGAAACACCCTTCTGGACTGGTCTACTACAGAGCTGGAATTGAATGATCTCCAATTTACAGTGTGGAAGACTCAAGTTTCTAAAATTTCTCATGGACTGGTGGTAGACACAGAGATCCAGTATTGTGACATGTACCCTACTATGATGCAGCCTTCAGGGTTGAGAAGAAAGAAAAATGTTACCCTGAAATGCATAGTGATCCACAAATCCTCAGTTGAAATGGGCAGCCTACTTTTGGGAATTCAGCTTGTTGTCAGGTTGAGCCCTGTATCATCAATGAGAGTTCCAATCTGCTCCCCACTAAGTGCCCTGGAAATGTTGCCAGGCTTATTAAGATTGAAGACCACAACTGCACCATCAAAAAACAATGTCAAAAGCTTGGGTGAAGGCAACATTACATATGCATGAAAATATAATTAAGAGCTCAATCCCTGACAGTGCTGAATCAGTCTCTTCACCAGTAAGCAGAAGACCGCATGAATACATATAATTTATTAAATGGACACAAACAGCTTGTTAGAACAGTCTGGGTCTTTCTCACCAGGAATATGATTTTCTTGGCACAGAGTAATGGCTGTGATGTCCATGACTGAGAGGTTCTTCAGTGCAACATCTCGATATGAGACATGGTTGAGCAGTGTAGCATTTGCATTCTTTCTTGGATCACTGTCATAAACTCCATCCACATTTGTTGCCTTCAACACCACTTCAGCATTAACTGCAACACAAAATAAGGCAGGCAAATTCATTCTCTGTATGACACGAAATCTCATGAATTCTTTAAAATTAGGAAAATTTTCAAAAGAACAGAACATTATGTGAGTCCCTTTGAAAATTCTCAAAGCTTGGGTGTCGTGACTGGTAACTAAAGTGGATGACCAAACTGATTGTTAAACAGTTACATGGTGAGTTCATCAGTTTTGCAAGCAAGAGTACATTTGGAGGACGTCTATAGTCTATACAAGTGTTTTGGAATACTAGAAGTCATTTGGCTGGTAAACAGAGTGGAAAAAAGCAACATATGTTATGCTCACTTTCTGCAGCTCGAAGAGCAGCAGCAGTATCTGTTGTAAAGAAGGGATTGCCAGTTCCAGCCCCAAATATGACCACTCGCCCCTTTTCCAGATGTCGGATTGCCCTTCGTCGGATGTAGGGCTCTGCCACCTCAGCCATCCTAAAGGCTGTCTGCACCCGTGTTGGAATTCCAATACTCTCCATTGAGGCCTGTAAAAATATGGCATTCATAACTGTTGCCATCATCCTGCCCAACACCCAATCCACCTACACTCTCACAACATAACTCTGGCTCCAACAATGGAATTTACAATTTCAACAACCTTTTACTAGCTCAATTGCCCTGTTGCTTCCCAAACATAAGCTGTCCAAAGGTGAATAATATTGTAGCATGTTTTGTGCTGTTATTCTGGCTGGAAGATGGTAAGAAGTAGCAGATGTGCACCCAATATGGTCTGCTGATGCACGATCAAGCCCACTGGAGCCCACCCACTTTGATCCTCGAAAGAAATTTCCTCCACCGACTACAATTGCCACCTGCAAGAACCTCAAGTTCAGCAAATTTGGTCCAGGATTACACCATTTCCTTCTGATTTAATGGACAAGTGGCAAGCCACATCATTATACACAAACTTCAAACCTCAAATCCACTTAAGGTCTATCTGGTTTGTTCATGTTCCAACTTCCAAGTATTAGATAGCTGAATATTTTTTTGTTAAATACTGAGTACAAGTTACATATTAAGTGAAGATAGGATCACATGCTGCATCATGGCTTTTAAGGTCTCACATACTCTCTTGCTGTGGTGATCAATTGTGCAACCCCTACACAGCATTCCTGATGTCTAGGGTTTTTAACCCTAAACCCTAAACATTGAATTTAACAAAATGCCTAGAGTAATCCCACAGTTACTGCACTTTTGACGAACGCCAGAGATCCCATATGGTTTCACAAAGGAACATACTTCAACTCCAAGACGGGTTATTATTGCCACCTCCCTTGCAATTGACATTGTAATCTGTTACACCGCCCAGAGCAAGAAGCTTCCAAGATGAGGAACAAATGAGGCAATTTTACCATCATAAAATGTAACATACAATGGAGATCCATGTTGCACATACAATAGAGAAGAAAAACAACATGGGATATAGTGGTTGAAATTTCTTAGCAGTTGCATGCCTGGTTACTATAAGAACTCAGAAGAACATCCAGACACCAGGAGAACATATGAACAACTGGTGTACTCCTCCCACCAATATGTATAAAGAGAAGAATAAAAATAAAGATGCTCATTCACGCAGTTGGAAGCCCACATAGTACGAAGATATGGAGGAAAATGAGGCAGTAGTACCTTGGGATCGATATTCTGAGAACCGTCCCCAAGAAGAGCTTCACCACTGACTTTCAGAAGCACACGTCGCCATCGAAGGGAAGAAGATTTTGACAAGGGCATCTCACTAACAAGACTCGAAGTTCCTGGTGACCTGTGATACACATTAGTTACTTCCTTGGAAATGGAGGATAGTATCCTCTTGTTCTGTCAAACTGGGCCACAAGGTCAGTTCATTCCATTCTCTAAAGCTGTCCAACTTTTTCTCTATGTACCCCACAGTCTGCAATCAAATCTAAGCTTTCTGAGAAGCTTGGATGTTTTCTAGGTTTTCTACATTTCTAAATTCTCCATGCTTGACTTTGGATTGCCCTGAAGAGCAACCAAAGAGAAGAAACTAAGGGGTTAGGGTTTAGGGTTATAGCACATTTCCATGAGAACCGTTGTTAACAGAGACTGTCAAAGAGGACATACCTTAGACCACTGCCACCGTTAATGTCTGGCAAAGCCCTCAACATTGCCCTTCTTGGTGCATTGTTGTGGTGAGATGAAACATGGATACTCAAAATTTTCTTGTCATGTCCTTGACTTGCTCTGACATTTGGCTCTTCTGTTCTCAAACAAGCACCCCAGAGCCGCAATGATTTCTGCTCTGCCATGGGATTACAAGCTCTGAGATCCCTCTTGCTTTTGACATGATTGGAGAGCAGTTGTTTTGTCGGTTGCAAGCATGTTCTTGAAAAGGAGGTGAGGGACAACTGGTGTGGGATTGTTGCTGCTGCATTGCAGCAAGGGCTAGGTGTTGCCATCACGGCTCTCTCTCAAGCACCTTCAAGGAGACACCCGGAATGAACTCTCAACGAAACAACCTTCAACGAGCTCTCTTCACCGACAGCCTAAGACAAAATCCAAAACTGTGCGCGGTGAGAAACCTTTGGAATCGGGCTCCCCGCTGTTTTCCGGCCTCCACAATTTCCATGTGATTTTTTCCGAAGTGCAAATTTCGGGGTCCGATGCGCACAGCGAAGAAGGCAACCGAAGGAGAAAGGACGATGACGAAATTAGACACGTCAACAACTTTCCTTTTTCGCTTCCTTCTTCTTCCTCTTCTTGTTCTTCTTGGACAGAGCAGCAATATCGTTAGGGATCAATCTTGTTAGGAAATTTTAAGGCAAAAAAAGAGTGAGACCATGGACACTCACTCCTACAGCAACATTCCTGCATCCTGCCTTGGCGCTGGCAACGGCAGACACACCACGAGGCAAGCGCGGAAGACCTGCGCCGCTACGCAGAGGTTCTCTCTCTCGACGACCTGTGCGGCAACAAGAGCGAGCTGCCCGTCGGCTCGGTCTGGAACCTTGACGCCGTAGAGGCGACCCTTACGAAGGCACGCGCGAAAGGACAGACCTTTGATAAGGACTGTTACGCTAGTCCCTGGCCTAGGAAGTGATTGAGTTAAGGGCCTCAAACGACCTTAAATGCTTACAAAAGTCGTTTCGGTTCTTGGCCTGAAATTAGAGAGCCTTGGGTTTCTCGTTCTCGTTTGTAACCATGTGTGTGTGCAGACCAATGTTGTTTGGAACCTTGACACGATGGAGGAGACCCTTAGGAAGGCACGTCTGAAACAAAAGACCTTTGATAAGGGCTATTATTCCGATGCCTAGTCTAGGAAGTGATTGAATTAAAGGCCTTGAATGACCTTAAAAAAGCTATGATCATATTTTCAGTCCCTACCCTGAAATTTAGAGAAACTTCGGTTTCCAGTTATGATGATTAGTTGGTCTGCAATTGGTGTCCCCTTTTGCCGCATCATGAAGTGATTAAATAATTAATTACTTAATTATTTAATTTAATTTTAATTAATGGAAAATTTAATAATCAGGTTGCGAAAACCGGTCGTTATTATTGTATATGTGAGAACCACCCTCTCTAAGAACCGGGTGAGTTTGAAAATTTTAAAAATTTGATAACCTAATCAATTTTCACCGACCAAAAAATTTTTAATTAGAGAATCGATGAGGTTCTCATAACATTGTGAGAGTAACGGAATCGTTCGGTTTTCACAAAAAAAAAAGTGAGAACTGCCCAACATTGTTTGGAACCTTGATGCCATGGAAGAGACCCTTATGAAGGGTCTCAAACGACCTTAAAAAGGTTATGATCATCTTTTTTGGTTCTCAGCCTAAAATTAGAGAACCTTTGGTTTTTGTTCTAGTTAGTTTTTAACCATGTCTGTGTGTTGATTAGTGTTTTTTAATTTATGTGCAAGTTTTTGTAACTTGGTGAATTTTTTTTTTCTAAAAATGAAAAAAAAAACCAAAAAATTGTGTTCTTTAAGGATTTTTTTGCCATTTTTTGAAATGAAAATAACTAAATTAACCACATCTAGACCTAGGCATTTCTTAGTTTGCCATTGTAATAGCACTTTTGTAAACTTGACATTTGAGGCCTACAATGCCAACATTTAGGAATTAAATAATTTGCAATTCATTACAACTTGAAGATCAACTTGTTGAACATTGTGGTCTAAAAAGAATTTCAATGTTCACTAAATAAATATTGTTTGTTGAAGCCTAATCAATCATCTCTACCCTTATCACTTTTGTGTCAACTATCAATGTCATTTTGATGTGTAGATTGTTCATCATATGGTTAGAAATTTGCATGTTAAAGTTCACATGGCCAATTTAGGGTTTTATCATTTCTAGATAACTCAAACCAATGTGTAACAAATGAGTTGTGGGGTGTGAATTTGAAAGTTGTTTTTTCATGTTGGGGTTTTCATATTGAGGGTGTTTTTTCATTGTTGTTTTTCCTCATTGAATTGCTTCTAACATCCTAACCTCTTTTACAATTTTGATAGTTTTTCCTATTTCCTTAAGTGCACATATTCTTTAATTTCATCATATCTAATTTGCTCTTCAGGTAGTGTGAACAATATAAACATAATTTCAACTTGTAGGGCTTTAGCCTTAGTGAAGTTGGTAATGGTGCGAAGATGGTTAAATCCTTGAATTTCAAATCTTTTTGTTCTTACTACATTGCTTAGTTACTTTGAAGCCATGTGTGCATCTTAAGACGAATTCATGAACTCAACATTGGTTATGTTGTAATTCATTGTGTTATCGTTAAAAGGCTCTTCTTCATTTAGCACCATGCAATGATATTCAAACGGCAAAGGTGATGACAATTATGTTTTCCTCCTAGTCTTCAAATGGAGTTCACATGGTTTTTAGTTCTTTGAAATTGATCACTTAAGCACATCTTTTAATACCAACTAGCAATGGATAAACAAAAAGAAAGAATGTTTAAGATGTTTCAACACATACAATTTGAATGTTTTTTTTATAAACATCCATTTTCATCCAAAACAAAGATAGAATTATAAACTTTTACAAAGATTGTTACATCCTCTTTAATTAAACATTCTTTTTATTTCAAAAATTCTGATGGGTCTTTCCTTTCCACGAGCCATTTCATGTGAATTGTCTTGAAAAAATATTTGTTTATACCCATATTTCCTAAAATGGACCTTGTGAAAACAAAAAAAAAAGCATTCACACAATTTTTGCTTTTCATTAGCAACAAAATTTCAACCTAACTTCTTCATTTCCATTACTCTTTTATTGTAATGTGTTCTTACTATGTTTGAATATCTAAGTTTAATAAAAGTTAATCAAAGCCTCTAAGGTTAGTTAAAAGTTTATGATTTTGTTATAGAAAAACACATGAAGCATTCAATATCCTACATAAATTGTCTCACCTTAAAGAACTTTTCATGGGCCCTTTCACCAAGTTGTCAATGTTGTATCATTGTTGGAGTGTACAACTTTCAATATCATGTTTATAACTAATAATTAACAATGGATTGCAAAAAAAAAAATTAGGGGAAAAATGTGGTCCAATAATCCCATTTTAAATATTTTGAAAATAAATATGTTCAATATTTCTACAAATTGTTAAATCATTATGGAAGCCCAATGGTTACAACTAATTGTACCATGTAATAGTTGAAAAGTTTGATTATCTTGAAATTTAAAATAATAGGTTCAATAGAAAAATATCAACTTTTTTTTAGATGATTAATTTCCATAAAACATCGTCATAGGTATAATAATTAACCATTCCTAACCATTATTGGTCCTTTTAAGGAAACCATAGGAAAAAAATTTAATTACACTTCTTTCAAAAAATAACTAACCATTTAAGGACTTGTAAATTATGCAAAAAAAATTGTAATAAAATGATTCAATTCAAGTTTTAATTTGAACAAGTGGTTCATTTCTTGTTTCCATCTAAATCCATGTAATATGGTTTTAGCACAAGGTTGAACTTGTGGTTTGGTTTAGGAAATTTGGGTCAAAATTAAGGTTTGTTTAAACCTTTTATGTTATCACATTGGATAAAGTAATTTTCAAAAAATCATTCAAAAATGGATTTTTTTTCTTCTTGAATTTTAAAATTTGAAAATCTTTTTAAGCAATAAAGATGTTTATTGGAACTTTCCAATATGTTAAAAGTAAGGACCACTATTGTTCGATCATCATAAATAACACCAAATATTTTATAATTTAAAAACTAGTTCATGATAATATATAACCCCAATTTTAAAAAATAAAAATGCATGTTTTGATATTAAATGATTTCCAAAAATCTAAAAACTATTCAAATAACCTTTTACAATATTTTGAATTATTATTAGTTCATGAAAACAACTAATACTTTGAAAGTTTTTGAGAACTTGGAACTAAAGGTTGTTTTATGATAATAAATTTCAAAATATTATCAAAATTGAAGGTTATAAAATTTTGAAATAACCAGAAAACATTAATGAAAACTTTAAAGTTTTAATGGTGTTGAAGAAAAAACAAGCCTAAAAATGGGTGGGCATCTTTAATTAATAGGGATTTCCCTTAATGAAAATCAAAAACCTATTAAGGTGATCATTTTAATTGGTGATAAAACATAATAAAAGTTTTTTAAATCATTACAATGAAAATATGATTCATTTTACAATGGTAGCCCTTGACACCCGAATGGACTAAGGTAAATAAGTTGATGAACGAATCCTTAAATTCTCAAGAAACATGTGTTCATTATCTAATCACTTTCAACCCAAAAGGTTTAAAGGGTTTAAATAGCCCTTCACTTCGTGCCCTATAATAATTGACATACCTCCATTTGGATTTTAAAGAAATAGGGAAAAAAATCTTTCAAAATAGGAAGATTAAAAATATATATTTCCAACCTCTTGAAAATAGATGTCCTTCCATGTGCAATTGAAATGCATCATACAATGAAACATGCCAAACTTCATACCTAAACAATATCCCTCTTGTTGCCAAATTATGTGAACTTCATTCCAAATAGTTTCATTTACAACAATGAATACACATGCACGAACAAAATCTATGTTTCAAAAAATGAATAATAAATGGTGGAAATGCCTAATAGTTAATGTTTTTCATTGTGAGAAATGATTACCCATTGCCAAACACAAAGAGATAAATGAATGGGTGAAATATTTTGGCATAAGGGAGTTTTGAACCCCATTGATAAACGCAAAGAACCTATCTTTAAATGCAAGGTTTAAAAACCTTGACTACAAGTATTAAAAACTAGCAATTTGGTTATAAGGTATGATTAAACAATTACTAATTTGGCAATGTTTACAAGCATGCCATCTTTTAAACTATCTACGTGTTCACTCACCCATGGGTGTTTAGTGATGGGTGGTTTTACCCTAATCACACAGACTACATTTGTGTTCAAATTACAATATACACCTTGTTGCCAAATTAACCTACGTACTAGACTAACCAAAGTTGATATGGTATATATGCATGTGCCTAGTATCATCACTAATCACAATGATTTCAAATATGGTATGAACTAAGACAATACTATCATCCTTATATACTTACTAGTGGGTACCCATGACCTTCGGTCACTATGAAGTCCCCCAATTTCTTTAAACTTGGTTAATGTTATAGTTTTTTTTAGAAACTTTTATTTTTTTCTTTTTTTTAATGTGTTTTCTGTTTTTATTATTATTTTGTATAATAAAAATAAAATGTTTTTTTTTTCATTTTTATATTTTTGTTTATTTGGATGCAAGTTTGAAGTTTGGAGAAAGAAGATACACTTCATTTTTTTTCAAGTAGGTTTTTTCTTCACTATTATAAGTTTTATTTTTTTAAAAATTATTTTTTATTTGGTTTCTTCATTTTTGTAAATTTTTTTTTCTTTTAAAATTATTTTATTGTATTTCCCTTTCCTTGTTTCATTTGTTTCCATTCCTTTTTTATAGTTTTTGTATTTTTTTTTTTTTTTTTTTTTTTTTTTTTTTATTTTTTTATTTTTTTTTTTTTTTTTTTTTTTTTTTTTTTTTTTTTTTTTTTTTTTTTTTTTTTTTTTTTTTTTTTTTTTTTTTTTTTTTTTTTTTTTTTTTTT
>Ga0116227_10014510_pt1 | contig 11982 bp, 15 predicted proteins | sample S1TSphgellanicum_FD_89693 | JGI IMG/M metagenome (GOLD analysis project Ga0116227, IMG submission 89693) | Host-associated microbial communities from peat moss isolated from Minnesota, USA - S1T2_Fb - Sphagnum magellanicum MG | ecosystem: Host-associated > Plants > Peat moss > Unclassified... | reverse complement strand
CTGTATTTCATACGTAATAATGTACAGACGCAATATTTTGCGTCTTTTGCACCTTAACTGAGACGCGAAGTATCGCGCCTCTACGGATAAATCTCAATATTATATTCTTTAAACAATTGTTCGGCTTCTTTTAAAAGTGTGGCCTCTTCTTCCCTTAACGGATATATCTTTTCAATATTCTTATCCAGGCAAAGCGTAAGCATCTCATGGTTATATGCAGCGGATGTGGGGTTAGGCAAACGTAACATTTTACCCGAACGCACCATAAATTCAGGCAGATCCATATAATCACCAAATATTACATTATCGGCATTCAATTTACTTTTAAGCTGATGCGCGGCAGCAGAATTGGCCGATGTGATCAAAATATTCACTACTAAATAATTAAGCCGTCTTTCATGGTAAGCTGGCGGTCTGATAATTCGGCCAGGTGTTCATTATGGGTAACTATTACAAAGGTTTGATTAAATTCATTACGTAGCCTTATAAAAAGTTCATGTAACTCGCGCGCGTTTGTCGAGTCGAGGTTACCCGATGGTTCATCTGCAAATATCAACGCCGGCCTGTTTATGAGCGCACGCGCTACAGCTACCCTTTGCTGTTCACCGCCTGATAATTCATTGGGTTTATGCCGCAGCCTGTCGCCCAAACCCAATAATTCCAGAACTTCAGTAGCGCGTTTTTCAGCTTCCGACCGTGATGTACCTGCAATAAATGCCGGGATGCACACATTTTCCAAGGCATCAAATTCGCTTAACAAATGATGAAACTGGAATATAAAACCAATTTTAAGATTACGGAAAGCGCTAAGATTTTTGTTATTTAACTGGCTAAGTTCATTGTTATCAATAAATAACCTGCCTGAATCAGGCCTGTCCAAAGTACCCAATATATTCAGCAACGAGCTTTTTCCCGCGCCCGATGCCCCTACTATGGTAACAATTTCACCCTTTTCAACCTCCAGGTCAACACCTTTTAATATTTGAAGCTGCCCGTATGATTTGTGTATGGATTGCGCTTTTAACATTTAGCAAATGTAGAGATTAGCGACTGGAGATTAGAGATTAGCCGGGATTTTTTTGTTCATATTTCTAAATTTTCAAGTCAAAGTAAAAACTAATCACTAATCTTCAATCACTAATCTCAAATATGAAACAAAATCGTAGTTTTACCGCAAATTCTACACTAGACATGAATATTCACGAATACCAGGGTAAAGCCATACTAAAAAGCTTTGGCGTTAGGGTTCAGGAAGGCATTGTTGCCGACACCGTTGAACAGGCTGTTGAAGCTGCTAAAAAAATGAAAGACGAATACAACTCGAGCTGGGTTGTTGTTAAAGCGCAAATACATGCCGGCGGTCGCGGAAAAGGCGGCGGCGTTAAGTTAGCCAAAAACTTAGACGAGGTAAAAGAAAAAGCAGGCGCCATATTAGGTATGCAACTGGTTACCCCGCAAACCGGCCCTGAAGGTAAACTGGTACGTAAAATATTAGTTGCCCAGGATGTTTATTATCCCGGCGAAAGTGAAACCAAAGAATTTTATATCAGCGTATTGCTTGATCGCGCTAAAGGCCGTAATATCATCATGTATTCAACCGAAGGTGGTATGGATATTGAAGAAGTAGCACATTCAACCCCTGAATTGATCCATAAAGAAGAAATTGACCCTAAAGTTGGTTTACAGGGTTTCCAGGCACGTAAAATTGCCTTTAACCTTGGCCTTTCGGGTGATGCCTTTAAGGATATGGTGAAATTCATAACAGCTTTATATAAGGCGTATGATGCTACCGATTCTTCTCAATTCGAAATTAACCCGGTACTTAAAACATCCGACAATAAAATTTTAGCTGTTGATGCTAAGGTTAATTTAGACGACAACGCGCTGTACCGTCACCCTGATTTTGCAGCTTTACGCGATACGAACGAGGAAGACGCAATGGAAGTGGAAGCCAGCAAATCAAATCTTAACTATGTAAAGCTTGACGGTAACGTGGGTTGTATGGTTAATGGCGCAGGTTTAGCTATGGCAACCATGGATATTATTAAAATAGCCGGTGGCGAGCCTGCCAACTTTTTAGATGTTGGCGGTACTGCGAACGCCGAAACTGTAAAAGCGGCGTTCAATATTATACTGAAAGACCCACACGTTAAAGCTATATTGATCAACATTTTCGGTGGTATAGTACGCTGCGACCGTGTTGCACAAGGCGTTATCGACGCTTATAAAGAGATCGGCAATATACCAGTGCCAATTATAGTACGCTTACAAGGCACCAATGCTACTGAGGCTAAACAACTGATAGATAACTCAGGACTGAAAGTTTACTCGGCCATATTGCTGAAAGAAGCAGCTGAACGGGTTAAGGAAGTGCTGGCATTATAATATTAGATTCATTTTAATGAAGTAAAAGGGAGGCTACGCTTCCCTTTTTTGTTTTACTGTTTTTGCTTTTAACTTTCATTTAATCATTAGTTTAAATGAAGGCCTTAATTTTATAAGAACAAACGTTATTTTATTTAGTTAGAGAAATACATATTTATATGATTGAAGTGGTTTGTAAAAGCATTGTCAACAAATAAATAATATTAGATGTTTAAACATATATTGATTTATCTTTGTTCTGTTAATCAATTAAAAAAATCATGGCAACACTAACCAAATGGGTTTTAGACCCAATGCACTCAGAAGTACAATTTAAGGTAAAACACCTTGTAATATCAACCGTAAGCGGCTTTTTCAAAAGCTTTGAAGGTGAATTAGATACAGAAAACGACGATTTTAGCGATGCAAGCATCTCTTTCTCGTTAGATATCGACAGTATCGATACTAACCAGTCACAACGCGATGAGCACTTAAAATCAGCTGAATTTTTTGATGCTGCTCAGTATCCAAAAATTACTTTTAAATCAACCTCATTCACCAAATCAGGTGATGACGAATACAAATTAGCCGGTGACCTTACCATTAAAGGCGAAACTAAACCTGTTACATTAGACGTAGAATTTGGTGGCGCTGCTACCGACTTTTATGGTAACACTAAAGCAGGCTTTGAAATAAGCGGTAAAATAAACCGTAAAGATTTTGGCTTAACCTGGAGCGGCGTTACCGAAGCCGGTGCCGTGGTTGTAGGCGAAGATATCAAATTGCTGATCAACGTACAGTTTGCTAAACAAGCGTAAGTTTGATTTCGAATTTCGAATGTTCGATTTCGGATTTTTATCGAAATACATGAGCCGGAACTTTTATTCCGGCTTTTTGTTGTAATTATGCCGTTTAAATTTGAAATAAGTAAATTCGAAATTAAACATTCGAAATATAAAGCATGCTCATAAAAATATACCCTGAAAACCCCAATTCAAAAGCCATTGAACAAGTAGTTGAGGTGCTACGGAAGGGCGGCCTCATTATCTACCCTACTGATACGGTTTATGGATTGGGTTGCGATATTACCAACCATAAAGCCATCGAAGCTATTTGCCGCATACGGAATATTAAGCCTGAGAAAGCAAATTTCTCTTTTATCTGCTATGATCTTAGCCACATATCCGACTATATAAAACCAATAGACAACACTACTTTCCGTGTAATAAAGAAAGCATTACCAGGGGCGTTTACTTTTATATTCAATGCAAGTCACATGGTGCCCAAGCTCATTAGTTCCAACAAAAAAACGGTAGGTATCAGGGTGCCCGATAATAACATAGCCCGCGAGATCGTAAAGGTACTGGGCAATCCAATCCTATCAACATCCATAAAGGATGAAGATGAGATCATTGAATATTCAACCGACCCGGAACTTATCTATGAGAAATACCAGGATCAGGTAGATATAGTGATAGACGGTGGGTATGGCGGTAATTTAGCCTCAACCGTTGTGGATTGCACCCACGGTGACTTTGAGATCATCCGCGAAGGTAAAGGAGATCTGGAGTTGTATTTATAATCGCCTACGGTCGTATTGATTTAATAAATCCGGGTATCCTATCCAAATAATCCTCATTTTCCAAAAGCTTAACAAAAGCGCTGCCTACTATAGCACCATTAGCATACTCACAAGCCTTCTTAAAATTATCGCTGTTTGATATACCAAAACCTATAATTGCAGGATTTTTCAGCTGCATAGCCTTGATACGCTTATAGTAATCCTCGATATTGGTGGATACATTCAAACTGCCACCTGTTATGGATGAAGATGAAAGCAGGTAAATAAAGCTGTTACTCAACTCATCTATTTTGCGGATACGGTCTTCAGATGTTTGCGGAGTTACCAGGAATATATTGCTTAGGTTATTGTCAATGAAGTATTTCGAGTACATGGCTTCGTACTCATACATCGGCAGGTCGGGTACTATTACCCCATCAACCCCTACTTCAGCAGCTATTTTGCAAAAACGCTCCACGCCGAACTGTACGATGGGGTTAATGTAGCCCATCAATAAAATGGGGATGCTCACATGCTTGCGCAGGTCTTTCAACTGCTCGAACAATACATGCAGCGTCATACCATTTTCCAAGGCTATTTCTGAGCTATGCTGAATGGTCGGCCCATCAGCCACCGGATCAGAATATGGAAATCCGATCTCTAAAAAATCAGCACCTGCTTTTTCAAGCGCTTCAGCTATGGCTAAAGTTGAATCCAGCGACGGATACCCCGCCGTAAAGTATATAGATAACAGGTTGTTATTTTTTGTATTGAAAAGCTGTTTTAAATGGTTCATGACCTCGCCCCAACCCTCTCCAAAGGAGAGGGAGTTTTATGTTAGAAATTAAAATATTTAATGTACGTATCCAAATCTTTATCGCCCCTGCCCGAAATGCAGATCACTACATTATCATCCTTTTTAAACTGCATCTTCTCCAAATAAGCCAGCGCGTGGGCAGTTTCAATGGCGGGGATAATGCCTTCCAATTGTGAGCATAATAAACCACCTTGCAGCGCCTCATCATCGGTTATGCTTACATATTGTGCACGTTTTATTTTGTACAGGTGAGCATGCTGCGGGCCTATCCCGGGATAATCCAACCCTGCCGATATGGAATATGGTTCAACCACCTGCCCGTCATCTGTTTGCATTAATATGGTACGGCTGCCATGCAGTACCCCCTCACGTCCTAAAAATGTAGTAGCAGCGGAATGACCACTATCCACACCCTTACCAGCCGCTTCAACTGCTACCAGTTTTACTGGCTCATCATCCAAAAAATGATAAAACATACCCATCGCGTTACTACCACCACCCACACAGGCCATTACATATTGCGGCAATTCATTACCTGTTTTTTCAAGCAATTGTTTTTTTGTTTCTAACGATATGATGGATTGAAACTTAGCCACCATATCGGGATAAGGATAAGGCCCCACTACTGACCCAATGATGTAATGTGTATCCACAGGGTTAGCTATCCAGTCGCGCAGAGCCTCGTTGGTAGCGTCCTTTAATGTTTTACTTCCTGATGTCGCCGGGACAACAGTAGCACCCAGCATCTTCATACGTGATACATTTGGCGCTTGGCGTGCCATATCTATCTCACCCATGTAAACTACGCATTCAATACCCATCAGCGCACAAACGGTAGCAGTCGCCACACCATGCTGACCGGCTCCAGTTTCGGCTATGATACGCTTCTTACCAAGTCGTTTTGCCAGCAATATCTGCCCAATGGCATTGTTTATCTTATGTGAGCCGGTATGGTTCAGATCCTCGCGCTTAAAGAAAATATTAGCACCGTATTTTTCAGAGTATCTTTTAGCATGATACAAAGGTGATGGCCGTCCCACATAATTTTTCATTAAGTCATCAAACTCAGCTTTAAAGCTTAGATCCTCTATGATATTTAAATATTGCTGCCTTAATTCCTCAATATTCGGGTACAGCATTTCGGGGATGTAGGCCCCGCCAAAATCGCCGTAATAGCCCAGATCGTTAACTCCGTATTTCATTGGTATCAATTTGTTTTATCAAGGCAAATGCCTTTTCTAATTTATCAATATCTTTCATGGCGGGGCTTATCTCGAACCTACTGTTCAGGTCAACCCCGTAAAACTGTGGATGGGTGATGTTTTTAACCTCATCCAAGTTATCCAAACTTAAACCACCACTTAAAAAGAAGGGTATATCCAGTTCGTATTTATCTAAAATGCTCCAGTCAAATGACAGCCCTGAACCACCATGAATATTCGTTTTGGTATCGAACAGGAAAAAGTCCACATGATCAGCATAAGCATATAATTGCTCAAAGCCAAAATCTTCATTTAAGCCAAACGCTTTGATAACTTTTATGTGCCCTTTAAACAAAGCACATATTTCCGGCCCTTCGTTACCGTGTAATTGCACGGCATCGAATTTATATTTATCTATCAGCGCACTTATATTTTCAGCAGTTTCATTAACAAAAACAGCTGTTTTAATTATGGTTGATGATATGCCTTCAAGGTTCTCTTTAGGAAAATCCCCCACAAATCTCGGTGTAAGTCCATAGAAAATAAAGCCCATATAATCAGGTGATAAAGCTGTAACTGCTTTAATATTTTCTTTATCCCTTAAACCGCAAACTTTTATTTTCATCACCTTAGTTCTGCAATAAGTTTTTAAAGCTGAACAATGCCTTTTTAGTTAGTAAAGCTTCTTCTGCTTCATAAAAGCAATCGGCAAAGCTTTTACTATCGTCAATGGTTTTGATTGCCAATGCGGCATTGCATGCAACCACGTTATTTTGTGCAATAGTTGCCTCTCCGTTTAAAACGCTCATAAAGATGTCAGCCGAATCCTTAACGGTATGTCCGCCAGTTATTTCAGCGGGGTTCAATTTGTCAAAACCCAGATCTTCAATACTGTTTATCTGCTCACCAGCCGCGCTAAATGTCTTAAAATCACAGGTTAGCGAAACTTCGTCATAACCATCAAGCGCATTCAAAATAGTGTACTTTTTATCTGATTTTTGGTAGAGATAAGCATATACCCTTGCCAATTCCAGGTTAAATACGCCTACCAATTGGTTTTCGGGTTTTGCGGGGTTAACCAGTGGCCCAAGCATATTAAAGAAAGTCTTTACACCCAATTCGCGGCGTATAGGTGCTACAGTTTTCATGGCAGGATGAAACAGAGGTGCATGCAAAAAGCAGATATTCGCTTTATCCATACTTGTTTTTAATTTATCAGTATTATTAGTGAACTGATAGCCCAAAAACTCCATCACATTTGATGAACCGCAGCCCGATGAAACCCCATAATTACCATGCTTGGCAACCTTGTATCCCGCCCCGGCAACTACAAATGATGCTAATGTTGATATGTTGAAAGTGTCTTTTCCATCACCACCGGTGCCGCAAAGGTCAATCAAATCATTCGTTCCAAGGTCGACATTCAGGCATAGCTCCAACATTGCATCACGAAAACCTTCCAGTTCATTAACGGTAATGCTGCGCATGCAATAGGCCGTCATAAATGCGGCCATTTGCGAGTTATTGTATTTACCCAGCGCCAGGTCGGTCAATATTTGCTTCGACTCGCTGCGGGTAAATGTTTTATGTTCAAAAAGATGATTTAATATTGCTTTCATGCTTGTATATAAAAAAAGGGTTACCATTTGGCAACCCTTCTGTATATGTTTAGAAAAAACAAAAAATGGAATTGCCTTACGATCTCTCGTTAAGCCACCACCAATTGTTGTTTAATGTTATTACTTTCATTTTGTGCAACAAATATGGAAATACTTTTTACTAAAAGCAAACAGAATGAAAGTATATTTACTGAATTATTGATTTATTGAATTATTGATTGCTGTTTTAGAAAGATTGAAGTATTTTAAAATCAATTTTCAAATAATCAATAATTCAGTAATTCACCCAATCAATAATTCAAAAGATGGCCATAAATCGCAGAAAAAAGATAAACCCTGAAGACGACCTTGGCTTTGGTACCCAGCCGGTAATAAAAAATCAGCCGTTGGTGAACAAAGACGGGACGGTGAATGTAAAACGGAAAGGGCTATCTATTTTCAACACCTCAAACAATTACCATACGCTCATAACCATGAGCTGGACCAAATTCTGGTTGTTGGTTTTAGCCGGATATGTAATAGTGAATGTAATATTTGCTTTTATATATGTTGTTACCGGCCTGCATTTAGATGGCGTTGAAGGGAGCACGGGCCTCGATCATTTTTTAAGCGCCCTATTCTTTTCGGCGCAAACCATTTCGACCGTGGGTTATGGGCATATCAGCCCTAAAGGTGTCACCACCAATAGCATTGCAGCCCTGGAATCAATGATGGGCCTGTTGGCATTTGCTTTAGCAACAGGCTTATTATACGGACGTTTTTCACGACCAAACGCGAAGATTATTTATAGTAAGAATATTTTGGTGGCCCCTTACCTGGATAATCAGCGTGGTTTGATGTTTAGGCTTGCGAATAAACGCCGGAACATTTTGTTAGAACTAGAGATCGAGATCATCTTTTCATTTAATGATCATGTTGACGGCAAAACCATACGCCGCTTTTACCCGCTTGAGGTGGAGCGTAAATATGTAAGCTTGCTAAGTTTAAACTGGACAGTGGTACACCCACTTGATGAAAACAGCCCCATAAAAGACATGACCCAGGAAGATATGATACGCGAAGAAGCCGGTTTTGCCGTATTACTCCGCGCTTTTGATGATACTTTTTCGCAAACGGTACACTCACGTACTTTTTATACTGCGGAAGACATGAAATGGGGTGCTAAGTTTAAACCGGTGTTCGACCGTGATCCGGATGGCCGCATAGTGTTAGACCTTAGCAAGATAAGTGACCACGAATTGGTTGAGCTCCCTGTTATGGATAGCATTTTAGCTGCAGGTGATAAGAATTTACTTCAGTAACGAATCCTTCTCTTTAGCGAATACATTATATACCAATTTATCCAGCATCCCCGGTATAAATTTGCTTAACGCTACAGTTAGTTTACCTTGTCCGGTCATGATCAATGTTCGTGAACGTTTCTCCACGCCGTCAACAATAATCTTAGCAACCTCATCAGCAGTCATCATTTTCTCTTCATGAAGCGTGCTTTCTCCTTGTTGGGTGCCGTTTTTATCTAAAGCTGTATTTCTGATATTCGATGCTGTAAAACCAGGGCAAGCTGTTAGTATATGTACCCCCGTATGTAAATTCTCAACCCTCAAAGCATCTAAAAATCCATTCATGGCAAATTTAGATGCCGAATAACCTGTGCGGCCCGGCAAACCTTTATAGCCAGCTATGGACGATACGCCCACTATACTGCCCTTGGTTTTAATAATTTCTGGCAGCGCGAATTTTGTGCAATAAACCGTACCCCAAAAGTTTACATCCATGAGCTGCTTTAACACATTTACATCAACATCGTTAAATAATGCACGCATGGATATACCGGCATTATTTACCAATATATCAATCTTTTTGAAGGTGCGTACTGCCTGAGCTATTAATTGTTTACATTCATCTTCAACAGATACATCGCAGTGTACAGCCACTGCTTTTATGCCGTACTCCTGTTCAAGACTCTGAGCTATTTCGCACAAAAGCACATATTGGCGTGCGCCTAAAACCAGGTTAGCGCCGCGTTTGGCAAATTCATGGGCGAGGGATTTACCGATGCCTGAGGATGCACCCGTTATAATTACAACTTTATCTTTTAAATTCATGTGTTAAGGGGATATTACTTGCTGAAATTTATTTGCGCGATAACTTTTTTGAGGGTCTTGTCATCTATGCTATCAAGCTCGGCTTTGTCGTAGATAGTCAGCAAATAAATATTCTTATCTTCAGCTACAACATAGGTTATAACCCTTGCACCGCCACTTTTTCCCTTTCCTTTACTTTTTATTGCTAGCCTGATCTTATAGGCACCATTACCTAATGGCGTTCCGGTATCAGGGTTTTCTGACAACTCCTCACCTAATTCGGCAAGCTCAATTTTTAGAGAAGGATATTTTTTGATCAGTCTTTTGGCTTCTTTTTTGAATTTATCTATCGGAACAATACTATAACTCATTCAAAAACTCAGTTAAAGATTGTTGCTTTTCTTTTGATTTTTTTAATAAAGCCACTTCTTCAAATGCTTCTGTTAGATCAGACTTAATTCTTAATGTTTGTTCATATTTCCTGAGTTTTGCCAAAACTTTCTCCCAGTCGGTCAATGACAACTGTACGGCTTTGGTTTTACCATTCGCATCGTTTACGTATTGAAGCGCTAATTTCATGCTATCAAATTTAGGAAAAAATTAAATTAGTTTTAGCCGGAACGATCTCATAAATCAAATTCAAGAATAAACAATCAAGAATTATCTTTTAAATTCATTAGGCTAAGGGTAGCTGTGGTTCGCCCTGCAATTTAGTACCGGGCATTTTAAACATATATTTCATGGCGAAGATAATCATAGCGCCATAAAAATGTTTAATGTATTGCCAGTTAAATACAGGTGTGGCGTTGCCCTTAAAGTTGATGATATAGGTTTTAGGAAAATAATAGTTTTTGTAACCAGCCAGCCTTATGCGGTAAGAAAGGTCGATATCATGGCCATGGGTTACAAAACGCTCATCGAATAAGCCGGTTTGGTTTAGAGTTGAATGGCGCAAAAGCATGAACGAGCCATTTACAAAGTCCACCTCAGAGGTTTGGAACTCTTCCACCCAGTCCTTCCGGTTACGGTCGCCTATGCGTGATTTTGGGAATAATTTGGCAAGCCCGGTCAATTTAAAAAACGAGATCCACGACTGTGATAATCCGCGATTTGACTCGGGTAAAAATTTACCTTGCGGCGTTATCATACGCACACCCAAGCCACCTGCATCGATGTGCGTATCCATAAATTCAAGTGTATGCTCGACTGTTTTTTTGGAGCATTTTATATCCGGGTTGACCAGTAAAATATACTGTCCGTTAGCAAGACTAACTACCTCATTATAAGCCCTTGAGTACCCTATATTCTTTTGACTGGCGATGATATGAAATTGAGGAAACTCGTTTTCTATCATGTTAATGGAGCCATCCGTAGAAGCATTGTCGAATATAAAAACTTCGTAATCAATATTCTTACCCGCATCAACTAAAGCAGTTAGTGCATGCCTGAGCAATTCACATGTATTATGATTTACAATAACTACAGATAGTTTCATCCTTTACTTTGATAATGAATTTTCGTATGGAACACGTGTAGCGATAGAGCGACCTAGGGTCAGCTCATCTACATACTCCAATTCACCACCAAAAGCTATGCCACGTGCTATGGTTGATATAATTATGTTGAAAGATTTTAGCCGTTTGTTTAAATAAAAGATAGTGGTATCGCCTTCCATAGTAGCGCTTAAGGCAAAAATGATCTCTTTAACCTCGTCATCTTTTAATCGCTCTACCAAAGTATCCACCTCAAGGTCTGATGGTCCAACGCCATCCATTGGCGATATTAAGCCGCCCAATACATGATATAAACCGTTGTATTGATTGGTGTTTTCAATAGCCATCACATCACGGGTATCTTCAACCACGCAAATAATACCTTTGTCGCGCTTTGGTGCCGAGCATATTTGACATATTACGTGATCGGATATATTGTGGCAGGTTTGGCAAAATTGTATCTCGTTTCGCAGCTTGCTAACCGATAAGCTAAACCTGTCGACCTCGGCTCTATCCTGTTTTAATAAATGAAGTACCAGACGCAACGCGGTTTTTTGTCCTACACCCGGTAATTTCGCAAATTCCGCAACCGCATCCTCCAGCAACTTTGATGAAAAGTTCATTTACAAATGTAATTAGTGAATTAGTGATTGAGTGAATTAGTGAATAATATTTTTTCGATTTTTGTGTCAAAATCACTCACTCTATAATTCACTCAATCACTCAATGAAAAGTATATGCGTTTTTTGCGGGGCCAATTTTAATGGCGACCTGCTGCTTAGCCAGGCGATAGACCAATTGGCCGAAATAATGGTTAACCAAAATATCACGCTAATTTATGG
>Ga0116227_10014509_pt1 | contig 11982 bp, 9 predicted proteins | sample S1TSphgellanicum_FD_89693 | JGI IMG/M metagenome (GOLD analysis project Ga0116227, IMG submission 89693) | Host-associated microbial communities from peat moss isolated from Minnesota, USA - S1T2_Fb - Sphagnum magellanicum MG | ecosystem: Host-associated > Plants > Peat moss > Unclassified... | reverse complement strand
ATAAAATAATTTATAATAACATAAAATAAAATGACCTTGAATAGTTTAAAGTATAACTTGAAATAACATATAATAATTTAGGGTACAATAATTTATAATAGCCTATAATAACATAAAATATAAGTTAGAATAATTAAAGTAACTTAAAATAATATAAGGTATATCATAAACTAGCATAGATAATATTTTTAAAAACCTATTTGCTATAGTAAATTGTAATAGTGAATTATGTTAACTAATAATGAAACACGATGTCTACATAGTGATATTATAATGAAATAATTTTCACTAGGTGAAATTAGTAAAATGCAATGAAGTTATTTCACTTTTAAGGTCCCATAGTGATTTAAGTTAGTAAATTACACCCCACTTTGGTAGTAGTGAGGCCTTGTTAATGTATGTAGGCCTCCTGTTATCAACCATGTCTAAGCACTAACCAACAATCTGCCACCACCTCATCTTAATTCCTTGGATAGAACCCCACTGTTGCTTGTCACCACTTCCCTTCCCACAAATGTTTGAGTTTCAACTGTAGCTATTGCAAGATTTGGCTATCTTTTTAACATAATCAAAACTCCAAGTACTAATGGTGATAGAATCCTTGCAACCTTGAAAGGCTAATAAAATTCCATAAGAAGTCATTTAAAGATGGAAGAAAAAATAAATCAGAAACAATTTGCTAAATAACCTTGATTGAAAATTAGAAACAATTTGCTAAATAACCTTGATTGAAAATTAGAAACAATTTGCTAAATAACCTTGATTGAAAATTAGAAACAATTTGCTAAATAACCTTGATTGAAAATCAAAACCTTCTTTTGATAGTAAAAAAGGACATTAAACAAGAACTCTTATCCACCGTGGTTGCCCATTTCCCCAAGGATTTGCCACACATACTGTAGGTATGTGCAGGGCCTCATTGTGATTTAAACCTGTTATTCACTCAATTGATATAATCAACATAGGTCATTAACCTTAAAATAGTTATTGCCCACATACAATTTGCACACAATGCACAAATAATTTCTTGTTCAAACATGCACAAAGAAAAGGGTACATGGTTTCCAGCATGATGTCGAGTAATTGATGTGTCAACCAGTGACCCAATGCATGTTGCAAGAGTGTCATAAATATAACCACTTGCTTCAATTTCTTCAACTAGAATTGGTGCCTTTAGTCATCCAATCCAATAGAACAAAAACAAAATCAGTGAGGTAGAGAAACAACAACAAATTTATGATGTCATCAAAACTAGCCACAAATAGGGAACAACATACCATATGAATGTCTATTGCAATGGTTAACTTTGTAACTCAAAATGCATTGTGTGTGTGCATCAAATAATGCATTCCACCAGCAAACAAATAACTGGTGCTAAGACCCAATGATATTTCAATTTCAAGATGAGGTCGGGAGCCAGAAACTCTTGTAGAGACGTTTGCCTTTTCATTCACATATTGCAACTACACACCAAGAAGGGATTTACTAAGGATCAACACCTTGAAAGTTTCAAGCAATTTGACCCCTATATGAGCTACCAATGTTGACCATCTTCCTCTAGTGTACATCAACTCATAATGTTCAAATGAACACCTAGAGCTTTCATGCATAAGAATTCACACAAATGAGAAGTAAAAGGAAGGTTTCATACAATTATTTTTTAATCTTGCCTTCCATTAGGTGTAGAAGCATGCACAATAGTTATCAATCCATTGATGGCTAAATTAGTGAGTGTTGATATTCCAATGATCTATCTACATGTGAAAATCAACCAACTACATGTCAAAAAGGTTTTTACATAAAAAGGCAGGACATGGGAAAAACTTCACATACAAATAAAAATTATTTAGCTATCCATGCTTCAACATATAACCTTACATAAGTCCTCAAGCAGTATCCAATTCTTAAATATAGGTTGTTTGCTCATATTCTTTCATCTAGCTTTTGGTAAGCAAACGTCTGCATTTATTGTTAAATGAGCAGATGTTTGTCAAAGGACTAGAAAAATAAAATGGGCATAAAATAATCTCTATTAATGTCGCAACCCTCACTTTGGGCTCGCAACCAAGGCAAAAGGGTTACAAGGTTACAGGCCAAGAGGAAGCTTAGGAGTCAAGACAAAGAGGTCGCAAAGGTGCGGGCCAAGAAGAAGTCCGGGAGTCACATCGCATATTCCCAGGAATGTGAAAAAGTGTGAGGGAGTATGAGGGAGTGAACCCTCACACTCCCAAGGCAACTCCCACTTTGGGAGATGGAGTCTTGGTGGACTTTCGAAACTTCAGAGAGCGATTTCAGGGGTCAAAATTTAATGGATTGTGGCGTTCTTTATATCATTGGAAAGCTCTTGGAACGTAAATGTCTAAAATGGCTTGCATTGCTCATTTGGATATCTCAAACACAAGTTATGGCCAAAAGAAGGGTCGAGAGTCAAACTAGCAATTTGACTCCCAACCAGAAAAAGTCAAGAATCGACCCGATTTACTTCGCTGCAAAGGGCGTGCAACATACCTTTGAAAAGCTCTCGATGAGAGCTACAACTTTACTTTAGATCACATTTTGATTCGAGGTCTACTCGCAAAGTTATGGGGTTCCAAAGTCGCGGGAATCCCAATTGGCGCGATTTCGGGACTCCCACTCAAGAGTCCCGGGAGAGAAAAACCATTTGGATGTGGGCTCCGTGGCGAGCCACAAAGTATACTATAATGGGGAAGGTGGTGGCTTCCCCAAGTCCGGGCCATGGTGAGTCTAGTGTGTCCGTGTTGCCCGTGACTCGCCCTAACACCAAAGGTGTTCCAACTATGCACTAATCACTTTGTGTGGGTTGTGTGCAGGCCCGTATGAGTGAGTGAAGCTTGCCAACTCTTCTTAGTCCCATCTTGGAGCTCCAACACGCCCCTCTACCCCTCAAAGTGTTGTGAGCTAGGGAGCATGCCCCAACTCCTCCCTTTTCTGTTGTCTTCTACTTGGATTCACATTTGAGTCCTTCAAGGAGTTGGGAATGCATCAATTAGTTAATGTATTTGAATAACAATAGTGTATGCATGTGATGGGGTAGGCATGTGAAGCAACAATCTGTCATTGTAGTCTTGGATAAAACAAATAGCAAGGCAAGTTGTAGTTACTTGAGAAGTTTGGCAAAATCGTGATGCGCATTTCAAACAATTATTACTACACCTTAAATGATATTTACAACTCTCTTCTTCATGGTAGTTCTCTATGGTCGATAATAACAATCTCTGAAGTTGCATATTCTTTTGATGATAATGAACAAACTGTCCTATGCAAGTATATGGTTTAAAAGTTGTGGATAAACATCTATTGATGTTCTTGGATGAAAATGACATGTTTTCATCTAGATTTCTGACTCATTCTTTCTTGCCCATTCCTACCATGTTTCCTATTTTCAAATGTGTTAGAGTAGTACATATGAGGGACTTGACAACTTGTTGTAGTTGCAAGTGATGGAGAGTATGGAACTAAAAGACATAGTTCCAGAGCAAAAGGAAGATGCCTACAATGCACATGTTACATAGTAGAAATGCAAGTATGAACGTAACATGGACATTTGTGTGGCTTCTCTTGCATACTTGTTGAAGCCTCTTCAAGACGCGGCAAAAGAACTATATGTAAACTCAACCCTAGATATTACAAACCATCTTATTTTTTATGTAATGCTAGTTAGATGGTGTAGATTACTTTATCCCCTAGGTCTCATAGCATCGCCCTTATGGTACATGTTTTTTCACTTTCATATATTGCTACAAATTTCTTTGTGTGGATATTTTGAGGTTTATAAAGAATTTGTTTTATAAGGTAGTTCTTCTCATTGTAACACAACTTAGGTAGTTAAGTTGTCCATTGTTCATGTTTTTGCAAGCAAGAGTTGTTCATAAAAAAAAGATGACACCTATGTTTATTCTTACCAAAACTAGGAAAGCCTCTACGGCGAAATGCTAAGTTGGGTGGAATAAAAGAGGATCCGAACCTAAAGGAAACTAGTTCTTCAAAGGAGATGGAAGAGGCTTTTACAAAAACAAAAACCAATGATGATTACACACTAGGTTGGTTTTTATTAACATTGGACCCGGGCTAGTTGTTTCTTCCATGTCTAGTGTTTAGTGTTTTTGTTCTTCTAGTGTAGGTTTGCAAATCTTCACAAGTCTTGAAGCTTGCTTTAGTCCATATAGACTTTTGAGTAATCTACATACTTTTATTTTTTCTTCATGATTGAAAAATCCCTTTGGCTATTCCATATATATTTCCTCTTTCACCTCCCCATGTAAATAGTCTTGATGTCAAATTGCATGATCTCCAGGTCTTTAGTTGCAAATAGTCCTTACACTATCAAACTTTGCAATAGGGGTGTATGTTTCAACATAATCAACTCCAAACTTGTGAATAGCCCTTTGCTACCAATCAAGCCTTGTATCTTTCCATATTGCTATCTACTTTGGGTTTAACTTTAAATGCCCATTTGCATCTTACTGTCTTTATTCATGATGGGATAGTCACAAGATTCCAAGTCTGGTTTGCATGTAATGATTTGATTTCCTCTTGCATAGTTTTTTCAAACTTCTATCTATTAGATGATAGCATGGCAGCCCCACAAGTTTCAAGCTCATGTAGTAAACCTAGTAATTTTGTCAAACCAGCAAAGGTTGGATCATCACTCCCCCATTCACCAAATGTGATTGGTGGCTTTCTTGTTTGACTTGAAGAGGCTCCTTCTCTGGGAATGTCATCATCATTGAAAAAATCAATCTCTTGATATGAATCACCTACTTGGTTGCTTGTTGTAATGAATCTTGGTCTTTAATGAAAACATATTTATATATAGTGTGACGAAGTTTAGTGGCTTTTCCACTTTTGGAAGACCTAGGTGCATTCATTGCTTCATGTTCACTCTAATTTAAAATTAAGTTTCTACTCATCTTTGATCTCAATGTTCTATCATTCAGGATTACTTTGAGAAATACTTTCAATATTCAAACCCTGATTAAATGAAACTTCTTTGTTGATGATTATTTTTCTCTCTTCAGTACACCACAAATGGTAGGTGTTTGAATCAATATTGTAAACTAAAAAGATGCACTTCATGCCCTTTGATTCCAACTTCTTTTTCAGTTCCTTTGGTACATGTGCATAAGCAATGCTACCAAAAACTTTCATATGATTTATTCAAGCTTCCAAAGGTGATTTGCCTTTTAGGACTTTAGTTCCTGTCCTATTTAGAATGTAAACAATAATATGAACAACCTCACCCAAAAATTGAAGGTTGAATTTCTACATAGGAGTATGCATCCAATTCTTTCCACCATTGTTCTGTTGTCTCTTTCTAGAACACCATTTTGTTGGGGTGCATAAGCAACATTGAGTTCTTGAAAACTCTTTTTTCTCTTAGGAAACTCTCACTCTCTTTTAGTAAATTCTCCCCCTCTTTCACTTAATTTTTTCATCTCAAAACTTGTGTTTCTTTTGGCTTAATGTAAAAACATCGAAAATGTTGGAATACCTCTCCCTTTGACTTCATGTAGTAAATACTCTATAAGAGCTATGATCATCTTTAAACATTCATGACACACATTTGCATGATAAAGCGGGTATTAGTGATAGGGAAAATTGCATAGTTATATTTTTGGGCATACAAGATTGAAATCATTGAACAACATATTTTGACAAGGGCTTTGCAAATATCACACCATAGCAAACAAACCAATCAATAGTTTAGCTTTCTTACATGCACATTATTGTACATTTTCTCTTAAACCATAGATTCTAGCTCTTTCACACATTGTCTTCTATTTATTTCCATAGTGTGGCATTCTGTATTACATGGCAATGATCTAGACACAAAGATCTTGAGATGGTTTACGATAGTAGTGCCACCTTTGTGTGGATAATTCCTGTCTTGTATTGGGGCTAGTACATTACTGGACCATTGAGGTGCAGGAGAAAATGCGCTATAATGCTTTGTTATCTTTGGCTAGAATCTTTTTCAGGTTATACCCATAAGAGGTACCAATTCAAACTAGATATGTTGTTCATTCTAGGATTGAATGATAATTCTATACCCAATGTCACCTTCTACTTAGTGTTTTTATATTGGGTTCTTGGACATTGAGTATGTAATCTAGTCTCCTTTCCATAGTATCTTTCTTTCTTACACAAAACTTGGGTCCAGAACATCGCCTACATGCATGTTATATATTTGTTGCAGGAGAAGGTTTTTCGTAAATTGCTAATGTGTATGGGAATTTTGTTTGAACTTGTTTTGGACTTTTTGTTGTGGTTATAGGCAGGATCCATTGAAATGGGATTTCAATCCAAATTTGAGAATTGCAACAAATATGTGGTTTTCTACTTGTGATTTTATGAAATTCTTTGTTGGAAGAATAAAAATTTTAACGCAGTGATGCTCTTGCTACAACTAAAATAGGTGTAAAGAAAGTTAGTTTTGTAATGAAGAATGAAGCACATTCTTGTCTCTTGAGTGTTAGCCAACATACGTGCTAGTTATGTGTTTTTTTGGTGATTCTAGAAATTTCAAGATGATGTAAATTTTGTATTATGGGTTTGGTCTTATTTCGGGTAGGTTTATTATGTAGTCATGTACACCCATCATCTATTGATAAATGTTATTGAAGTCAATGGGTAGTTATTGCTCTTGTAGCTAGATGGTTGTTGTTAGGTTTTGAGGAGGGTATGGCAATGGACAAAATTTGTGATGGATGGAGATGATTCAAGATCCACATTCAAAATATGCTTTTTATGTGTTGTTTGGTTTTAAAGGGCAAATATTGAAGAAGATGTGGAGTCAATGCATGAGGAGAATCATGAGGTAGCTAAAATGGTGGCATGTTTCTCTGTGACAAAAACGGAGAGGAAGAGGAAGTTGTTGCAGAGTCCTGATAAAACAAATATACCCCCTACCCCAACCCCATTTGAATCAACTGGTCTAGTGAGACGCATAGCAATAGGGCAGTGGTCATGGTAGCCACCACCTAGGTGGTTGCAACAACCATGGATGTAACCTCCCTTAGGGTAATGGCACAATAGGGTCCATTGTCTTATCATGGGCCACGGATGCAAGCGTTTCCAAATGTTGCCACACAATATATGGGAACAACAAATGCCCCTCCAACGTAGTTGCCACATGTGCCTCAAATTCTAGTTCCTGCATTCGTCCCTTCAATGCAACAAACTACTGTACCATTGGTCAAATCAAATAGTAGTTTAAGCAATTAAAAGAGTTGTGAAGAAAGAAAATGATGTAGCAAGCGAGGCTAAACAAGCTGCTGGTAAGAAACCCCACAATATCAAAATAAAAATGAGGGGTGATGTTGATAGATGGTGTGTAGAAAAGAATGCATGGGATGAAGTAGTGAAGACCTTAATCCCCAAAATTTTGGACATTAATGTTTTGCAATGGGAAGGCCATGAACCCTCATCCCTAGATAAGTTTAAGGTAACCTTAGATAAGGAGTTTGAATATGTAGATAATGAATTGTCTATTGTCAAGTTTAAAAATGTTGTGAAAATATGGTTAAAAACAGAGCGTTGCAAGTTGAAAGCTATACACTTAGGAGGCAAAATTGAATGCCCAGTGAACATAGAACCTACTCATTGGGAGAAGTTGAAGGTTTACTGGAGTAAACCAAAAACAAAGAGGAAAGCACAATAGATGATAAATGCCATGAATCTAATGAAAAACTTGTCAAATGTGGGCTAACTAGGCAGAGTTGGAAAGGAAGCTTGAATGGTAAGTGCTTGTGACAATTGAAGGTTAATTAACGTCACAATTTCATTGAATGAAATTTTTTTATTCTGCGTACAATACTTTAACTACATAATTGTGTTGTGTTGTAGAAAAAACAAAGGCAAAAAAGCCCAAGTTTGATTGAAATTGTAAAAGATTTGTAAATATCTAAGCAAATTGGTTCAACATCTATAAGATCGATTCAACTTAAACAATTGTAATCTATTTTCATGATTAATTTCTATTTTTGTGTTACCCCTAACCTTTTGACAAAATTGGGTGCCAATAGTAATGTGGCAATGCTAATGATTTCATTTACAACTCATTTTAACAATTAGGCATTGGATTATCTTATTTAGGTATCAAGGATAATGTTAGTAAGATTGACCAACTTGGAAACTAAGCAAGTTGAGTTGGATGGGAAGGTTTCAGATGTGTTGGATAAAACACATGCCAATAGTCAAGTGTTGGCTAATATCAAGTCCATGTTTTCAAAGTTTTTGGGGAAGCTAAAGGACCAAGGTAATATTAGTTCAATTGAACTGAAAGTTTTTTGTGAACAACTTCCATCGCCTCCATCACCTCATGTGGTGGTTACAGCTAGAATAATTGTTATATTGTTTGAATCAAATCCATCGGACACCTCTGGTGTAAGTAGAGGCAATGGGAATGTACATTTTCTTTCTAGGGGCAAAACTGGGGCAAGTTGTATAAATGCATGTGGTTCATCAAAGATGTTAGCAACTACAACTCCTCCATAAAAAAAGGTGGTATCAGATCCCAACTTGATTGATTAATAGGCCCCCAAACATGGTTTTGAAGGAGTAACTTCTGTTTTTTTGCAACTTTGGGCCTCACCAATAAACAAGAAATTATTGAATAAGAGATCATTGAAATCTCCAACAAAAAATCCTATTAGCGAGGGTGTTGAAATTTCAATTACAATACAAGTGAGGATTTAGCAAAGATTGTTGGGTGGATTTATATTGCAATCTTAGAGTTTTGATTGGCTCGAACAATGATTATCCATTTGGTTGTATAACATAATCTACTCAAAAAAGAATTGAGGGACAAGGTGATTGCACCTTTAGAGTTTTACAAAGAAAAGGCAAAAGATCATCAGGTGGACAATTGCCCTTAGTACCCAATTTTCTTCATGTTTTAAATTACTATTGTTCATTTTGTGGACCAATTTAGTTTGTTGAATTGTTAGTTTATTGAACTTGGTGTAAATTATTGGCAATTATTGTTGGTGGGATTGTAGTTTATTGATCTTGGTGTAAATTGTTGGCAATTATTATTGTTAGGATTGTAGTTTGTTATAGGTCAGTTGGGGACACTATTCAACCCAAACCGCCCAAAATAGAAGGTTGTAAGAGGTAAAATAAGTGGATTATGGGGGGTTAACAAATGGCATGACTCTGTAATTCAAATGTTTTTATCAAAATAGATATTTCAATTGTTCATGTTGTTGAAGTCCCACTATTGGTCACAAATGAAGCAACTGATCAATTTACAATGGGAGATGCCATAGGCTCATTTGCCTTATGGAGTTGGAAGTATGTAAAAGACTTTGTTTAACATTGTTTTCACAATGATCAATAAATAGATTTGTATGACATGTTCATTTTTTTTGGTGCCTCTTTGGACACCCACTTTGTTATGACCCATGATGTTGAATTGGCAAAATAATTCATTGTCAAAGTTTTGTTGCATAGTTCTATTTCAAATATAATGATCGTTTAATGTCTTACACATGGCATTTCATGAAACTAAAGTAATTAGAAAATTCATCCACAATGATTAAAATACTATTACATAATCATTTAGGAATGAATATATGTCACCTTGCTCTTACATACAATGTCACAATTAGCCATAGATGTGTCAAAGTATAAAGTGCCACATGTCGGACAAATAGCATTTAGTATAAAGACACATGGCGCAATCATATGATGTTGCATGTTCAATCAACAAAATTTCAATTTCATAAGATACATGTTTTTGCACTTGAGACAATTACCAAATTATTAATCTATGACTAACATGTGGAAAAATCCATCCACATGCACCAATAACTAATGGCCATGTGTAGTAGAAAAAACCAAGTTGTCATTTGTTAGTCAAAAAAATATTGCCATGCACGTACCTTTTAAATACATTGTAGCCAATGAAAACTTGACACTTATGCTCATTTATGAATCAAGACAGTCATATCCAAGTCATTTTTTACTTGACACCTTATACATTACTTCTATCTAGAATGACTATTATGTCGAATATGTGTTGCCACGTGCAATCCATGTTGGCATCCATGTCACATAACATGTGTATTTGATGTGGCATAATGATTCCACAATTGTCCATAATGATTATTAGTTAAGAACTACCATGTCATGTCCTCTATGACTAAGTGTTTTAAACATCTTGTTTAATATGACTTTAATGCCATTAGTCATTTGTGTCTTCAATGACTAAAAAATCAATCATATAAGGAGTCATAGATTCCTTATTTTCTTCTAGTGTTAGAACGACAACTCTTTGAGTCATTTTGCATGAGTTCTTTTGAATCTCCTTTCTCTTGTGCACCTTATGCACATGGTCTTTCTCTAAAAGAACTATAGTCTTGTAATTAATTTCTAGAGGTTTCAATAGGATTTTTTTTTTGATCAAATAATTGTTTTGCTACTATACATTTGCAATATATTTGATTTAGAGACAAATCAACAAGGTGTGAAGAAGAATATAGTTTATGCAATTTCAAAAGTTATGTTCATAGCAATGAGAACTCGAAAAAGTTTCAAATATAGTTTTATTTTGCAACAGGTTTAGAGGTACTACAAAGTTATCTATAATAATGGAGGAGTATTCCAATGTTGTTAATGGATTGCCAAAACAGTCTATTGTTTAATGCATTTCATATTTTTATTTCTATTCCACCACATTCCTTCAATACATTGTTTGTCCATCCTTGAATTCTATAATATCACTTTCTGTAATGGTTAGTGCTTCATCTTCGATGAGAGTGCTATTGAATAGAGCATGTGATCCCTAGCCAACTTCAAGGAGTTCAACAACTTTGTTTTTTGTCCCATGTTGTATCAATTTTTCTTATGCACTCTCTATTGGGATCAATTAAATGATTTCATTAAACTGTTATTCTAAATCTTTTATGACATTTGATTTCCCATTTCGCAACATCTTCCTATGCGAATAATGATCCTCCTTATTACTTTCTAATCTACCATCTTCATTGTAATCTGGGCTCTTAGGTAGAGTGAAGTACTCCTTTGATTCCTCCTTGTGCAGTGCTTGAACCAACAAGTTCATTCTATCAGCAGGAGTTTTGATTCTCCAAATTCTTGAATTCTTTGATATGCTCCATGACTTCCTTTTCAATTTTTGCACAAATATTCAAACATGGATGTTAATCCTTACAAAATTAATATTCAAATATAGATCCTTTGTTAAAAAAAATCAAGAAAATGTTTTTCAATGATGTTATTTTTATGCAATGCCTACCTTTTCTTACATTTCAAATTTCAATGTAGAGTCTTCAATAAATTGATGATTTCACCTAGACATTTAACCCTTTTTTTGTTGATAAAAACAAGTTTAGCTCTCTCTATGCCATACTTCATTGCTTGATACACATCTTGAGAGTGTTTTTTGGGTTTTGTTGTTTCATCCTTCTCATTTTAACTCTTTAGATCCATTGTTTTGAGGCTCCCATAATAGGATTGCAACATCTTTGCCAATAATCTCCATAGTTCTCCTAATTAAGCTTATGGAATGTTTCTTGACTCTAAGGGTGTTTTTCTAGCTTTTCAACGGTATGAGTTGCTACAAAATGCATATTCGACTTCCTCCCATTATCAACTTTTCTCCGATGGAGTTTTATCTTGGTTTAAAGTGGTCGTCCCATTCAATTTGACTATCTTCTATGACAAATGATCGTAAAGGGTAGCTTGAGGTTAAAATGTTCCAAATTCAATGTAGGATTTTTATAGGGTTTCTTTATAATTCTTTTAACTTTTTTGTGATGTTTAGATGCATGTCAATCATTATTATTTTTTGTATATTCATTGTCATTTTTCCTAGGTTTTTTTTTTTTTTTTTTTTTTTTTCCTCTTTTTATTTTTTTTTTTTATTTTTAAATTACACTCAATATTTTTAAATTTTTTTTTTTTAGAGAAAATAAAATACAAAATTTGGGTTTTCTTTTT
>Ga0116227_10014508_pt1 | contig 11983 bp, 11 predicted proteins | sample S1TSphgellanicum_FD_89693 | JGI IMG/M metagenome (GOLD analysis project Ga0116227, IMG submission 89693) | Host-associated microbial communities from peat moss isolated from Minnesota, USA - S1T2_Fb - Sphagnum magellanicum MG | ecosystem: Host-associated > Plants > Peat moss > Unclassified... | reverse complement strand
CACCAAAAAGGTTCCATGATGAGTTCTAAAGGGGAAGGTGATGGTTTCCCCAAGGTCCGGGCCGTGGCTCTTCCTAGCACCAAAGGTGCTCCAACTTTGGACTAACCACTTGGAGTGGTTCATCGAGGGTCCGTGTGAGTGAGTCAAGCTTGTCCACTCTTCCTAGTCATTCCTGGGGCTTCTAGCACGCCCCTTTCACCCCTTTCTAGTGCTAGAAGTCGGGATCGTGCCCCAAGTTCCAACCGCTTCCGCATTGCCACATACTTCGACCTTCAAGTGGGTCTACGAGGAACTTGGGAGCGCGATAATTCGGGCATGATGGGTTTCAAATATCCCGTTGGAGAGCATGCTAGAAAGGGTATGATGTGTGGATGTTCTAAGATGGAATCTTAAAATTGAACCATTTGTTGCTCAATGAATTGTTCAAATGGAGGAAGAAATTTATGGGTTGGGGGTGGTAGAAGATCACATGACGCTTTGAAGTGTTGCTGGAAAGGAAATGTGTTATTGTTAATTCATGCTAAGGCTTCAAGAAGGAAGGGACATTGATCAACCATAAACCTAGCAATTATGTTGAAGCGACAAGGGCCAACTCCCTACATAAGATGTTGGGGTGATGGTGGATGTTGATATGAACTCGATGCCATTGAAAGTTATTAAGAGGGAGGCTTGTTTACGACCTAGAGGTCTTTTTAGGCTATCAAAGGATCTTGGACCAAAAAAATGTCCAAACACTTGAAGGAGGGAAAAGTTAAAGGAAATAAAAGATTTTGTGAAGGTGAAAGATGGAGGTATGCATCGTAAAAAATACAATGGGCGTTACATGAAACAACGAGTTAAAATTCCAAAGGCCACTTGAACATCACCATTTTAGGGAGAAGGTCCAAATGTTGAACATCTTTTAATAAGGCATCTTTGATGAAGGATGATGTAAAAGTTAAGGTGCCCAATGGAACCTTAAAGATTCTAATTCCTTCAGATGGGGTGGTAAATTAAGATGGGGTGTTGAAATCTGGTGGTAGGTTAGAAGGTGACCATGTTAAACATTTTTGAAGTTGGATAAAAAAACTTAATGCATAAAGTTCAATTTGAAAATGTTCATATATAGATGATACAATTAAAAGGGGACTTATGATGTGAGTTTCATCTACAATGGATGGAAATAGATAAGTGGGGAAATGACTAGTTGTAGAATGTAAAGCCTTAAAATGGGCTAAAATGAATAATGGTCCCCTAAAGGATCACTTTAATGAGTCCCCATGGCAGATAGGATGATTATGACATCACATTCACAATTATGATGATTGTAAAATAAATGAGATTCAAATGCATAAAATGCATGAACAAAAGGGATGAGTTATATGATATCCCCATTTGTTGCACGAAGTTTTTGAAATATGACCTTTCTTGACACTGAATTGAAAACGTTTGCCACGTCTAATTGAAAAACAACCAAGTCAAGGTGAAAGTCCAAGGTGCATTTAATGTTGTGGATTACTGTTTCACAACCACTTTTAGTTGTAATTCCAAATTGGTGTGGGGAAAAATGTGTTATAAAAACTTTGCGGAATTGAAAAGCTTCGTGGAATTGTGAGTTGATACAATGTTTACCCCATTGCAATGGGACGAATTCCACTTGAAAACTTGGTCATGGCTAAGAGGCGCGCCACTTCAAGGACACATGCAATTTGGGGTGGAATGTGACCATGTGTGATATGAAAACAAAGTTGGAACAATTGAGGGAATACATTCACTGAATCTTTAAGGTGAAAACAATCCCAAAGGTGTTCAAAAACCATCCTAGATGGACCATTTGCTGATAAATGTGGCATGTGTTCGATTGCCCATTTGAAGGAATTAAAAGAAAACTTGAGGTTTTAGTTTAGCTCATAGTCTTTGAGGAAAAATGGGAAGTGGCCATCTAATTCAAGGTGTAGTGTAATGAAAGCTAAGGTCGTGTTGGAGGATGTGGGTGTGGGAAAAAATGGTGCCAAAACACAAGCTACCCGAGAATGTTTTCTTGCATGCCCAAAGGTTAAACTGTGGAGTAGGTGTTTGTGAGTTGGAGGATCATGTTGGAGAAAAAGGATTGAGTTTAAATTGGTCGACAAAACTTGGGCTTGCAAAAAAAACTCCTCTGCAAGTTTTCCTAGTCGTTTGTTAGAAAACACTTGAATTGAATTCATGTTTCCCTATGCCCTATCGCTTCACCATGAAAGGGTAAAACGAAACATCATTGGGGTAGTAGGAAGAACAAGTGCCCAAGTTGCCACATTATACAGGTATTGTGCTAGTTTATCCAATGGAAAACGAAATGCCATTCGTACATCATGCTGTGGAATGGTGGGGATGCGGTAATACAATCGAAAACAACAAAGGCCTAAATGAAAGAACCTAATGACATCTAATGTTGAAACCCATGTCCAAGCTGATGTGGGCAAGGTGGGAGTAAAGAAAGGTAGTGAATCGAAATGATCACAAGGATTTGGATCGGATGAATTAGATGTTTAATAAAAACGTTGATGATGAGTGAACCTTTGACTAATAAATTGGCACCCACAGGTGGGGCATAATACTTTAGGTGGAGGTTGAGTGTTGAAGAAAACATGGGGGTAGGTTGCGGGGTATGATCATGGCCAACTGTAAGGACCATTAGAGTGGGAGGGGAAAAATGTCCTAGTTGTGCATAATCAAGGGGGTTTGGAAAATGTGTATGGTTGGGACCCCACATTCATATGAAGGGTTGGGGGCTAGTAAGGGGAACTAATAGGTGGTGTATGATTTGTTAGAATTAGAGGGGTAACTAATGGGTGGTTTGTGGTTTGCATGGGGGATGCGGTGAAGGATAGGTTAATGGTGGCACATGATGAAGTGAATGGGTGATGGGAACTACAACTTTCAATAATATGTGATGAGTTGGGGGACATGGGATGTTTGGTGCTCATGAAGTAAGAGGTCTATAATGAACATGGGCCTCACTTTTAAAATATTGCTTATCGCTACAAGGCAATCTTAAATTTACAAAGCTAATCACACAATATTAAATGAAATGAAAGGAAAAAAATAAGAAATTTCTCAAGGAGTCCTTTGCTAAGGCATTATGTCAAAGCTAAACCCTAACTTCACTATAGGCTTGGGTGTCACGATTTTTAATTTACTAGATTCAACAAAAGCTAAACAATTTTATACCAAAATATTAAAGTGGGACCTATTTGCGCAATTACAGATAGGTCCCATGTTTTAAAGATTGCCTATTTCAACAAGGTAATTCTAAACCTATAAAACCAACCACATAAGACTAGACAAATCAAATGGAAAAAGATAATGAACTATCATAAACAAGCAAGTCATATTTCAAAAGATAATTGAATTTTAATTTTGCCATAACCTTCAACCTCATCATCTTTGTTTTACTAGGTTTAACAAAACTCATACACTTTTAAAAAAACTATTATGCAAGAATTAAAGGCCCAAAAACTTTTAATCTTTTATTCTTTGGACTATTCAACAAATGCAACACCCAATTTCAATAACATAAAAACACTCAAGATTTAATCTTTTGCTTAAAAAGAAAACATCCTAAAAAAGATATTATTGATGAATGATTAACTATTAAGTATTGTTATGTTCACACTTACAATGCATTTATGTCTATTTTTCTTCTTTTGCTATTTATCGAGGACTGTGATAAAAACCAAGAAAAACCAAGATTGTGACGAAGTTTCTTGCTTTGGAATAAAAACTTTTTGTTGTGCTTAATTTGTAAGTAATGGTTAGATTCTTGGTGATAAAAAACTTTCTAAGCTTGATGAAAGCATATAAAAAAGGACCCACTGCTAAACAAAACCCAAACAAAAGAAAAACAAAAAGACACAAAACCCATATTCCTTTAGCCTTTTCACTTTTGTTGTCTTGTTGCCTATTGATGCTATTGTTGTCACTATCCTCTCCTTTGCTTCAAAAAATGGATGTTCTCATATGTCTCACCATACCATGAAAATCTAGAAAGTAGATTTACAACTTCTCCAATTAACTACCAACAAGACCTCTTTATACTTAAATGGAACTGAAACCCTTCTTTCTTGTTTCATGAAGGCCCCCAATTGCATATTTTTTTTAATGTTGTTTTTGAAAATTTTGTTTCTCTCTTTGTCTACCATTCTCTCTCTCCTCTTTGTGCACGATGCTAACTAGTGAACACAAGGAAGCAACGCCAATAGTGACAGCAAAGCTGCTGCCGCCACTGCCATCACCACCCAAACTGCAGCAAAACCCTCACTGCCCCTGTCCTTCAAGATATCACGACTCTATATCTAATCTCTATCTAATCTCAAGTTTCAACACAAGCCAAAATCTTGTTTTCAAAGAGTGCAAAAGGACAAGTTACAAAGCTTGATGGGGGTTGGGGGTGGTGGGTTATTTATCGTCTCCCAGCCCAAGTTGGGAAAGCAAAAATTTGGCACATTCCTAAATGAAAACCTGCTCAAGGTGAAGTAGATTTCTAACCTACTTAGCCCTAACCCTAAAATCGACCTAGTTACTCCTAACCCTAAAACTGAGCTCGTTTTTCGGCTTTCACGTGAAGAGCCTGAGCATTCGTCGGTGAGGAGGGCCAAGAGAGCGGATTATTTCCGGACGGGTTGGGCGGTCTCTTTGAGCAGTGACAGAGGTTGGGTGTGCAATCTAGAAGTTTGTCTCTCACATCTTGGAAGGTTTTTTCCAAGTTTGTATGCCCTCCGTTTCCACATGGAATTTTTTCCGGCTGCAGCAGAGATGGTGTTTCGACAATTGGAGCAATTGGAGATGCGGGGATATTGTTTGCTGTGCAATTCTTTTTTGAGGTTTTAGAAAAAAGGACCTGAGGTACGTAATCCGTTCTTTTATAACCTTGATCTGATGTTGTAATAGAGTTTCGAAATGGCGACGATATTTTGGAAGCTTTGTTTGCTGTAAGGCAAGGAAAAATAGTCGATAACCAGGCGGATGGTGTTGCAGAAATCAGTTTAGTATTTGCAGGACTTCAAATTCTTGTTATTGTGAGAAGAAAGAGGCAGTTCAAGATCGGATTCAAGGACGCCGTTTCTGTTTTCTGCAGTTTTAGGGGTTGAGAGAGGAGGGAGGAGGAGGAATAGCAGCAGCATAAAACCATGTATCATCCATCAAGAGGAGGAGTAAGAGGGGGCCGAGACCGTAAGTATCTATCTGTCTCAGCTGTATTGCTGCTTTAGACATAATTATTTTTCTCATGCTGTATTTACGCCTGTCCAAAATGCAAACCTAGTAGCAGTGTGTCCAATTTTGCATTGGAAGTTCATGAACAAAATGTGGAATTTGTCTCCCCCAACACATGGACAGGAATGAGATATGTCAAAAGAATTGGATAAGTCATGATCACAAAGTTCATGTGGGAACAAAAGGGAGAGAGAGAGGGTGTTAAAGAGATTCAGTCTTTCTTACACAACAAAAAAGTTGAGTACGGAAGGGAATCCTGAGCATGAGACTGAAACCCTAGTACTTAAGATACCCTAGAGGTATATCTGAAGCAGAAGCTCAAAACAGGATGGGTTTAGTGTCTTCTGATTAGGTTTTCAGATGAAAGTAGTATGGGACTTTTGTCAGCTTCTGCCTTGTTTTCGTGCATGCCTCTTTTGTGAATTGTAGATGAAGTTATGTGTGGGTAAATAGGTTGATTGTTTTACATCTGGTATATTGAAGGGACTCAAATGTAGGCTATCTGTTCTGTGCATTGCTGAAGATGGCAATTCCACATTGAGATTTTGCAAGCTAGCAATTTAGTTTACATCTCTGGCATTTTCAGGGCTTTTTCGTTTTTGCAAAGTAGGATTTGAAAGGACTGTCTGAAAATTGAACGGCTGACTAGAGATAAGGTTTCTGGATCAATATCTGCTGTCAGTCATCCTTGGGTGCAGTTTGTTCCTCATTGAGTAAATTGTGAAGGTGTACAATGCTGGTGTGAAGGTGTACAATGTTGGCCCTTTGCTGTTCAGCATTGTAGGCCCTGGTAATTTTTGGTTTTGAAGTGAGCAGATTTTGGGAAGAGTTCAACAGTGCTGACTGGGCTGATTGGGATGTTGTTGATTGCAGAGTTCAATTGGGATGATGTGAAGGCAGATAAGCATCGGGAAAACTACCTGGGCCACAGTATCAAAGCTCCTGTAGGCCGATGGCAGAAAGGTGTGGAAAAGAAACTCTGCCCCTCCTGCTTGCAGACTTGCAGTGAGTCAGAAATTGTATCCAGATGCTTTGGACAATGAAGATACCTTCTGAAGTGTGCTTGGATGTACATTCATGAGTTATATTAACACATTTATAGGGTTGACATATATGCTTGGGCAGGAAAAGATTTGATGTGGTATGCTCGGGATAAGCAAACTGCAGCTGAGGCAGCCCAGGCAGCTAGGGAAGAAATAGAGAAAGTGAAGGAGGAGGAGGAAGAGGCAATGCGGGTACAGTGGACAGGAACCTATATTTCTGCCAGTTAGTAAAAGCAAATACTTTCCGTTTGTCATGTTGTGGTGGCAAGTCTCACACAGTGATATTGTAAAGCAGGATGTAAAGAGTAACAGACAGTTTGATTGACTGCAGGAGCTGCTGGGATTAGCTCCAAGGCGTGAGGTGCGCCCTCGTGGTAGCCATCTGGACAAGCGTGAACAAGAAGAACTGTTCAAACGAGGCAAGGCTGCTGAGGAGGTGGACCCAACCTATGCTCAGGGGGAGAGGGTGCAAGGCCTTGGCTATGCTCCGTATATGCCCTGAACCTTGACATCTCTGGCTTCCATGGGCCTTGATCTGGATCAACTTCAGTTTATGTCTGTTCTATATCTGTTCTAGTGGAGATTTGAGTGGTGTTTTTGCTGTTGTTTACCTATGGTTTCTTAAACAAACCATGTGTGCTTCCAGTGGAGGCTACAGAGACCTTGTTTCTTTTCTTGTCTCCATTTTTTGGTCTTGTCCTGTGAAAGTGAAATGCATAGCCAGGTTTTGACAGCAATGTGTGTGGTGGCAGAGCCCCAAAGAATGAGGTTCCCAACAAGAAGGATCTTCTTCAAATGGAGGGGAGTCCGGCAGGGAGTCCTGGGGATCCCCTCGTTGGCCAATCCAATGGTAGGGAGATGGACAGGGAGATCAGAAGCTCATTAGCTGCAAGCAGAGAAGTTCACTCACCGAGTGTCTCTGATGACGAAGATGCCAAGAAACACAAGAGGAAAGAGGAAAAAAGAGCTGCCAAAGACAAACGCAAGGAGGAGAAGAGGGCAGCTAAGCAGGTCAGCATTGTCAGATACTTGAAATAATTCCCATCTCAAATGTTATCCTCCTTTGGTTCAATTCTGGCAGTGAATTTAACCCTCTTGCTCCCACATCTTCTAACAAGCAAGGCAGCATGCGTTCTTCTCATTCTATCCTGTTCTACATGATCCTCAAGATAGGGTCTGTCCTGTACTTAGATTGACAATGTGCTCAGGTAGTGATGATTTGGAACAATTCTGGCTTGCCATGCATTTTCTGCCAGTCAGCAGTTATATGGTATCTTCTAACAACAATCCCTGCAACTACCAGTGTGTAGTGTGAGTCTACTTTGTTGTGAATTTGACATTTTGCTATTGATTTCTCTCTACAGCTAAGACGAGAGAAAGGAGAGATGGCCTCACGTGGTCGGGATAGAAGTAGAGACAACAAGCAAAGGAGGGAAGATAGTGACAGCAGCAATGAAAAAGAAGATAGACGAGACCTCATGAGACCCACTTCACACTGGGATGAGAAGAATTGGAGACACAGTGTGGGTCACAGGGGTGAGAAGGAAAGTGAGAAGAGATTGAAGGATTCACACAACCCTGATGAGGATGATTTACGGGTAAGAGAAAGAGAAAGTCATGGCTCAAGAACACACAAGAGAAAACGATGAGGGGTACATTAAAAGGGGCTCTAGGGCCCCTTGTAACCAGCAGGCTTGATCATCGGTGATTAACAAGAACGTTTCTTCAAGACCCATGAATCTGAGGCAGTAATATGACTCACTCGGTCTAGTTTGTTGCTGAGGCCAAGGAGACCTGCTTCAAATCTCTGGTACTGCTCTGTGCTCATTCTAGAACCAGATTTGATGTATATACCACTCTCATGGGATTTTTATTTCACCTTCCAATGTTGGTCTATTGACTGCTGTGCAAGGAAGTGTATATGTGATATCAGGAATGAACACCAATGAGAGCAGCTTACATTTAAACTGCTTGCAGACAGATGAGTTAAATGAGTGGCAGAAGTGATAGGTTCCAATGTATAATTGGTGATCCAGTGTCTATCCATTTACTGAAAAGCTGCTGTTTAGGAGCTGTTGGTTTATGCTTCAAACTTCAAGCTACAAACTTTACTGTCTCTTAAAATACTTAGGATACTTGCAATTTTGATTCCAGTTAGTTATGATTGATTTGAGAAAGCATGACTGCATAGTTGGATGCTTTGCTATCTGATGAGAATTGTTCTTGTGGCTATTTGGTTATTGATGTATTTAAAATCTGAATTGATTTTTAGCAGCTTAAGCAGAAGCCAAATCTGGAACTGAGGTTATGTTTTTTTCTTGCACTCAGCATGCCTTGTCTTTGGTGACCCAAATCAATAGTTGGTTTCCACAATGTTCACTAAATCTTGGATAATCGTGGTAATCAATCAAGTGTTTTGAGCATTTTGAACCACTGTCTTGTTTATTTATTTTTCTTCTTTGAAATGAAATGAAATTGGATGGAATTCAACTCAGAGCTGAAGATCCTACCAGCTCATCTTCTGGGAGCTGTGCTTCTTGCAGCTCATAAATGGTCATTATATGATCCTATTATTAGATAACTGTGCAGCAGAGGGTTGTGGTTTTCTCTTTTTCAAAGAAAGAACTGGACCCTTGACCAATGGTTGTCCAAAATCAGAAAAATTGGTTTTGACCCAGACCCATGGTTCACAAAAATAAAGGATCAGTCGAAGAACCTATTTTGAAATGCTTTTTTTTGCCAGTTTCCTGAAGAAACCCACCTGTTGAATTATTTCAGAAACCCAGAAGTGACAGTTATTTTATTCTGATGTTTTAAAGAAAAAAATTGATTTTGAAAAATTTCATAAACTCATAACCGGAGGTTATAACACAGCTCAAAAATCAGAGAACCATCCAACACCAGTGCACACCCTTTTGCAAAAGCAGCACATAAGTAGCCCCCTCATCTCAATGCTCCTTTGTGCTTGAAGTCAGCCAAAGAAGTTGATTAGGGCAAGGTTAATTGCTGTAAACAAATCCCAAGTCAGTAGAAAACCTCAACACCCAAATGCAGGTTTTAATCCCAGGGCTGTACACAGGCAAGAGAGAACCTCAGCACCAGGGATACACAATTTTGAGTTGCTTACAAATGGTTTGCTTGCAACAACCCGTACAGCTCACTTTGGTTTTCGTGAGAAACTCAAAATCACCATTCCAGATGTCCAAAGGAATTACAATCTGGGGAGAAGATTATAGATTCACCAAGGGGATGATGAACCCAGAGAGCCCTTGTGAGAGACATGGGAAGCATGTGAATGTACTTCCCCTGCTCCTGCATGCACATATATGATTAGCGTACCAGATGCATTGTGTGTGATGCATGTGCTGGGGTACGTTGGATGGCTTGTGAATGCATGCTAAGCTCACGTTCTCTTGTAACAGCCACAACCCCCCCCCCCACCATCTGCATCTTTGGGATTTCCATGTGATACCTTCTATGCGCTCCACCAACAGCCATCTAGTCCGTTACTCATAAATTCCACAGATTCCTTGCACATTGAATGCCCATCTCTCCAAACAGATCCATACCAAGCTGCATGAACAAACCATCATCATGTACATGTGCTTCTGTTTCTTATCATGCAATGATAAGATCATGTTGTTGAACCATATGGTGAAATCTGTATTGAAAATCTGTACAAAAATTACCCCCAAAATCTGTAAAAATTTCTTTGATTTCCCACATGAATATCAATCAATCCGTTTACTCAATTTTGCACCAATTCCATGTGCAAAGTGCAAACACACAAAGCATTCAAAACCTCCAAAACATAATTGACTACTCATGTGCGTAACCGGTTTTGATCTTACACATAGCACAGGTTATAATAGTATCATGAAGCAATAGTGCACATGATCAACAACAGATGATGCACGATCTGTTGCAGGAAGTCCATGATCATGTATGTCAAAAGATATGCTCATAGCAACAAAAAAGAAGACACATGCTCCTCCTGCCACACCCACACCCATCCGCAACTCTCATGTATAAATAGACTATGCACCCAAGTAGTTAGCCACACTGAATTCAGCTGAAGGAAGGTGGCAGTGATTGGCCAACTTCAGCTCTTTTCAGCTCCGCGTTTCAGTATAACTTGTAAGCCTCTCTCCTCCTCCTCTCCTTCAGAATTGTCACAGTTACACATCTCCATTGTCCACATTCAATTGCATCTTCATGCCCACACTTCGATTGCATCTCCATCTCCGCACTTCAATCCATTTGGGTTCATGCCCTCTTCTTTCCAAGTTGTGAGTCTGTTTTGGCTGGCTGCTCCAACTCAATTGCTGTTCAGAATGCGGTTTTCCTTTCCCTGGTCTGCAATTTCTAGTTTGGACTTTCAAGTCTGGAGTTCTGGGTGATGAATGTACCTTTCTGTCTGAGGAATTGTTCTGCTTGTGTGTGTTGATGACTGCAGTGATCAGGATCGAGTTTTGAGGCTTCTGAAATGAAGATGGGTGCTTCTTCTCCCTCAACGGTCCTTCTTCTTGCAATGGTAATTTTCCCCCAAATTCAGGCTGGTGACATTGCCAGAGAGGAAAGAATAGAAAACAACAAATGCTGAACAACATCAGTCTTTGCAACGAAATGTTACTGTTCAGAATTATTGCAGGTTTCAACAGTTTTTGATTATTTGAGATGAAAAACTTGCACGTATGTGTGTGTGTTTATGGTGCAGCTCACTCTGGTAGGGAGCTTGGCGGAAGTGAATGCCACAAGCAGGACCGCAAGTTGGAAGAGCTTACAGCAGTCAAAGGATGTTGTGCCAGAGGGTGGCCTCAGGATCCCTTCCACTCTCTTGGACCACGCATCCCCACTGGACGCCACCACTGTCTCCCGCTTCGCAGCCAACATCCGCGAGGGCACGCTCTCACAACACAGCAACGAGTTTTGTGGAGCTGCCAAGCTGACTTGTGACGCCAACATGAAGGTCCTGGACCCAGTGCTGCGGGATCTGTCCCTGAGCAACCTGCAGCTTAACGCCGACTTGATGCAGAGGACCCAAGAGATGATGGCAGCTTCCAGGGCCATGTACTTCGGAGAGAAGGAGCTGACGGTGGGCAACCAGATCCATTTGCCCACCAATCTCAACCGAGATATCTTCCCGACTATCTCTTTCTTGCCCAGCTCTCTTGCCCAGCTCATGCCTTTCAGCAGGTCAGATCTGATCAATCCATTGCAGCTTCAATCCGATGTTGCAAAATGGGTTGCAACATTCTTCATCTTCACATTCTTCCCATGCAATTTCTTCACTAGAAATTCCAGCATTATTGAACCACAAAAACTAAATGATATGTACGTGTATCTCTGTGCACGGCAGATTCAATCCCATGCAAAATGGATTGCAACACTCTTAATCTTCACATTCTTTACAACTAATTTCTTTACTAGAAATTCTGAACCCTAATCCTAAACTTAACCCTAAACACAAAACCCTAAATCATATATATATATGTGTGTGTGTGTGTCTCTTTGCATGGCAGGTTCAGTGTCAATTTTTTGTGATTTTAATGGCATTGCCTACGAAGGCAAGAAGGATATTGTGCTTAGATTCATTATAGAGTATAGTAGCTTAAGGGATTTTGGCCCCTAGGTAATAATAGGTCTATTTTTATATGAGGATTTTTGAAAGATGATATTTTGGCTTGTGTTGAAACTTGAGATTAGTT
>Ga0116227_10014505_pt1 | contig 11984 bp, 8 predicted proteins | sample S1TSphgellanicum_FD_89693 | JGI IMG/M metagenome (GOLD analysis project Ga0116227, IMG submission 89693) | Host-associated microbial communities from peat moss isolated from Minnesota, USA - S1T2_Fb - Sphagnum magellanicum MG | ecosystem: Host-associated > Plants > Peat moss > Unclassified... | reverse complement strand
TTTTTTTTTTTTTTTTTTTTTTTTTTGGGCGGCAATGGGCCAAAAAAAATGGCCCCAGCTGAGAAAAAAAAAAAAAAAAAAAAGAGCCTTCAAAGGCAACTCATCTAATGAAAAGGAGAGCACAGGTGAATAGGAGAGGAGAATAGTCAAGAAACGTTTTATTTACATTTTTGCATCATTGTAACTTGTAGACAACCTTTTAGATCCAAACCCAAAATGCTTTTTAACCCTGGTTATATACAGACAAGGTTATAGTACCTATAAGGTGGTGTATTAATAGATAGAGGATGTTGAATAGGCTTGTGCATAGGTGTGAAGAAAAAAATTGTCATGGTCAATGAAATTGCTGGTTTGGGTGGTTTGATTTTTGAAGTGTCATTTTGAGGAAAATAATAGATAAATTTGCAATAGGGTTTGGTAAGTTTATGAGAATTTTGAAAGACCAATGGAAATGCTAGAAAGTGCTTCACAAGTGGGTTGTTAGTAGGTAGGTTGTCAAAACAGCCCTAACCTATCTAAAAACCATCAACTTACCTAATAATTAGGTATTTTCCTACCTATCTACCTATACATAGCACCTACTTCTTACACAATAGGTTGCCACCATGAAACCAGATATTAACTCAGGAAAATAGGAATATTCTTCTCTTTTCTTCACTTTTTTTGGAAAAAAATCACCATTTTCTGAATTTTTTGACAAACTGGGAAAAAAAAATCATCTTTCTTGGACATATCTTCTGATATCCTAAGGCTGTTAATTGCCACATTTTGATTGTTCACTGATTTTAGCACATATTTTTAAAAATTCATCACCATCAATATGTGTCAACAAAAATCTGAAATGAAAAAAAAATCCCTTGTCAGCAATATTTTGCTGGAAAGCAAAACTAAAAACCAAAAACTAAAAAATGAAATGATTTTGGAGGGTTTCAATTGAGAGTAGTGTTTTTTCCTTTGGCAAAAAATGGCCAAGTTTCCCTAAGTTTTTTTGGCCAACCACTTGTAAGCTTGGATTTAAAAGGGAAAAAAAAAGGAGTTTTCACCTAAAGCTAATGATGGCAACAAATTCCATTGTCAAAATTAGAACATTATTCCATGCCTTGTCACCTTCAAAGTGATGCCTTTGGGTTGTCAAATTGCCAAATCTTGTCCTAATGGCTCTCCATGTTGCCATCTTCTCCCTCAACATTCATAGACTTCTGTCACAACACATCTCTCAATCTTAGTCATTTGCCAACTTGATCCTACCCACCTAGGGTTCCTTTCACCACTCATTTTCTTGCTTGCAAGAGGAAGTTGCTAGAACCTAAACCTCATTTGAACTTTGTGTGTGTATGGTGTAAATTGTAATGTGCATTGTGCATTGTATACAGTTTGTGAATAGTGAACATTAAAGTCTAAGACTCTACATAATATGTGAAATTGTGAAATTTGAACTTTGAAGTTATGAATATGATTGTGCAATGGATGATGCCATTGAATGGAAGTCCATTAGGAATGGGTTTGAGAAGATTGTGCATTATGGTGCCATTGCCCATTGCAACACCTTGGAAGTTGGAAGTTGGAACTTAGATTTAATTTGGTCTTTGATGCACAATTGAACATTGAACAAGTGAATCAAGATTCAACTTTCAACAAACTCAAGTTGGTATGCACTAGCATCAAGTACTCTTGATCCTAGGATCTTTGCGTACAATATTCTAGTTTGAATTATGAAGTCTAGAGTCTAGACTCTATTACAACTTACCTCAAATTTGAACTTGTAGGTTGTTATAGTAACTTATAAGTCAAAAACTTTTTTTTTTATGTTGGTGAGTTCAACATACTTTCATTCTTCAATTGTTTTCAAGGCTTGAAGGTCTTAAAAATTAGGTGTATTTTGAGCTCTTAAGTTCTATCACACTCATGCATGAATCATGATTGTTTGTTGTGTTTCTTGAGTGCTAGCATTATCATCACATCTTGAATTCTTGAGTGGTGTCCATTTAGCATTGTCATCACATCAAAGAGGTTTGTGTTTGGGTTTAGAGTTTAAACTTTGGATGCTAAAGGTTTTGCAAGATTTTAGATCAAGAAAATGCCTCCTCTTCACTCACGACTAAACTTCAAGTTCAAGTATTTTTATTATCCCCATAACCTTAATCATTGTTCCCCGCTTGTCATGATTTGTGATGTGAATTCGAGTAATAGTAATGCAACTACATCCACCTTGCATAAGCTTCCAACGTCTATGTGTGCATTGCCTACTCAAAATGCTATGTTGGTTATTTGTCTTAGTTACAAAGAAGTCAAACTCAGAAGCTTCCCCATTGGTTTCACTAGTAAACTTTGTTAATGATTCTTTAAATCCAAAATTTGTCATTCCCCCTAAACAACTTGATTATGTGTCCCACTAGAAGCAAAGAAAAAAAGATCATCTTATGAATCTACCCACAAATTCCAAATTTCATGGGTAGCAAAGTTGCCTTAGGTTGAGTTGCAAAAGGGTATGATGGTTGTGTGCATATTGTCAAATGCAAAGTCTACTCAAAGGTGGAGCAAAAGAGTAAATTGTTGACACCTAAATGGGATTCACTATAGAAGCACGCTAATCATAGAAAAGTAGAATGAGTTTTGGGAGGGGTGAAAAAAGGAAAGTGGTACACTAGCAAGGATTGTAAACATGCTAGAAGGCTACATATGCTTCCATGGATAAGGAATTAGTGTTGCAATTAATTGCTAATGGGGTGGTGGGGGAAAAATGCAAAAAGCTTATACAATTTGCCACATTAGTCCACACTTTGCAACATGGCAAGCTAATGTTGGAATACAATGCTCACAAAAAGCTCTTTGATTCTTTAAATCTAAAAAATGATCCCAAAATGCACTAGACAAATTTTGCAAGTTGGACCATGGCTCAACAAATGCACCAATTTATGTTAAATGCCACCATAATTGTTGTTGTAGTAGCCTAGTATATTTCTTTGACTTGTGATGAAGTGAACATTATTGACAACCAAAGTTGGGTGTATGTCCATGATTATGTTGTGCAAAATTGATTATGTATACCAATTCTTCTTTCCTTTGAGCACGTGGTGGGTAGATCTAAGTAGGAAGGGTTTCAAAAGAAAAATTTGAAGGATGGGTTCCCCATTCTATGGGAATTCACTATATAGTTCACCGAACCAATTTTGTAGTGCGAACATTATCGCACTTGTAGATGGTGAATAGAATTGAAGGTTTGATCTCAATTAAGTACAATTTTTTTCTAAAAACCTTAAATGACATTTGGAATTCCCCAAGCTTGCCAAGGTAATGGAAACAAATGGGGCTAAAATTTTGAAAAATGTGAAGATTCATTGTATGTTTATGTTGTCCCCAATGGGGCATGTTATGTCTAAATACGTGACATTGCTAATGAAGATGGCCATTGATGGGCCCAATAATGACAAGGCAAACTTGCATTGGTTAGTTTTGTCCTCCCTCATGATTCCAAATTTTATTAGGTTTTGTTACCGTACTCCCCTTGTTGCAATCAATTCACAACTTGATTAAGTTCAACTAGTTGAAAGAAGTTTTCACATGTGGTTATGTGACAACACCCAAAGTTTGCAAAGGAAAGACTTATGTTTTGTATATGGATGTCAACATCAAGTTCAAGTCTGATGCCTTTGACAGTTACAAATCATTATTGGATGTTAAATACAAATCAATTGTCATGCATTGGGTGACAGACCTAAACATTGGTGTTGAACATCAAACATATTTAATGTGAACCAGCAACATATATGAGCAACTCGCCTAAATATGCAAACTGGTGACATATTATTTTTTACACGAAAAGTTTATGGTACAACCATTGCACTTGTAGAAGTAGATTGGGCAGGTATTTTCTAAACCTTCACCCTTGTTTGCATTTCTTTTCTTTTATGTGCATTTCAGTGGTGTGAAAGTTTTTGTTGATGGGGGTGGGTGTATGTGTTTGGTAGGGGCTACTAATTGCCTTGTTGTGAAGTTGAAAAGTAAATTCCCTAATCATGGGATTATGAACAATTGAAATGTCCACAATATTGGCTTCAACTACATGTAAATGAATGTTTCATAAGCATTTAGAGGTGATCAAAGTAGCTTATTGCCAACCCAAGAAGGTGTGCACCAATGTTTGGGTGCTTGAGGTGCTTTTGGCATCTCCTTTGGACATTCAACAGTCCATGTTCAAGCTTGCCATGAAATCCAATACTTTGGATGCCATGGCTAAACCTACATATCTAAATCCTCTCACATTATTTTGGTGCACTTTTTCAACCAACATATTGTTTTCTTGTTCTTTCCTAAGTATTTCGAATTGGCAAAAATTGTCATGGTACAAGTTCTTGATAGTGTGGAAGATGAGCATTGCTTCAGTTGTTTGACATTCTACAAATTCAAGCTATAGAATCAACTCACTAATAATTTGGGTTTAGTGGTTACAACGTTCTTTTAGAAATTCTACACCTTTCACAATTTTCCATATGCAAATGCATATGAGCAATGGTGTGAAGAGTGTCCTCACTATGGTGTGGGACCATAATTTATCAAAAACTCTCAATTTGCCAATTTTGATCTATTGCAAAAGTTGGACTATCTTTTACTTGGGTTTTGGTATCCACTACCCAATGATTACTGGGTGTTTTAAAATTGAATCCTACTACTATCAAATCCAACTTTTGTAGATTGCAAACTCTGATTTTTTTGTGGGATGGCATTTTTGATTGCAATGTGGCTTGTATCATGTACGTGTTGTTTTTGTTAAACCTTTTGTAGGACACTTGTGTTACAATGAGCAGTTTGAAGGGTTCAATCCCCTCATAAGTGATTGTTGCATTATGTAATTGTATGTTTTTCAGGTTGCAACTTGCATCATGCATGGTCCTTGTTCAAGTTTGAATCTTGATACATATGTTCATTTCTGACTCCTGATTCTTGAGTGCTTTTCTAGAGCTACAGACTGCAATCTCTAAGATCCAGAGGTAGATAGCCAAAATCCTACCAAGATTTAAACCTTGGTAGCCAGAATCAGCCACCTTCGGGGAAAAAAAGCGCACAATTTAACTCCATTCCCCCTTTAAAAATCACCAAAAGTTTACTCATAAAAGATTCTTTTAGCAAGCTGCATCTCTAAGTCATTCCAATCTGTAGACAATTCAGCACCACAAGTGTTCAAACAGGAGCCAGATATGATATTTTTCCAAAACAAAAAAAAGAAAACACTGATCAGCAGAAGTGAGAAAAATTATATCTAGTAGTAAAAATCTCCCCAGATTTCTACTATTAGATTTTCAGTGTGTGGCCATGAATACAGAAGGTTGATCAAAACATTTGTACTTCAACTTATCTGGTTTATTATACCCAGATTTGGCTAAATCTTCCTAAGGATGATCATCAGTTGGATGATAATCTTCCTATGGATGATTGCCACTTATTCAACTTTTTTAAAAAACATCCCTTGCAAAAACACTGGCATTGATAATGAATTTTTGAGATTGATCATGGGAACATCCTCGTCCACTCCACACCCCCCTGGAATAGTCCTCTTTTACTGCATGGGGTTGAGAGAGGGCTTTGTGATGTCATTAACATGTTAGAGTTATCCGTAAAAGTAAAGTAAGGAAAACACAGCACCAGAACCCTGAGCTTGGTCATACAGGGGGTGAGATTCAGAAAAAAACTGTCAAGAAATACATTAGCATTCAACAGGGGGTTGAAACTCAGAACACGATCAATTTTGGTGGTAAACTGAGTTTCATCCTGTCTTTCCTTTTTCCTGATCGCCTTCACTGCTGCTACAAATATTTTCACCGCTCAAGGAGGCCCAAAGAGAGTGTGAAGACAGGGTGGTGACTTCACTGATAACTCTATTATATACACTCTTTTTACCTTACAGTGGACAGGCATTTCTGAGGCATTTTCTGAGCTGCATTTCACAACTGGTATCTAAGGGACCCATTCACTGTAGCCAGCTGCTGCTCCCCTGCTTGGGCAAAAGTGTGCTGAGGCTTCAAAACAAACTGATGGCAGGGTCAATGACCTCACCACAGATTACACTAGTGATGTGTCTATTGTTCTTCATCATCTACAACATCCCCATTTGATGGGTTTGTCGGAGAAAGACCACCAACGTTGAGACGTACAACCAATGTTTGTTTGGTTCAATTTTTTGAAAGAAAATAGGAGGAGTTCACGAGCATCTCAAGGTAGATTTAGGTTTTTAAAAATTGTCTGAAGTTTCTCAGAAATTAAACTACATGAACTCCTCTCTCTCTAACTAGGTATATCAAAAGTTCAAAAAAACATCCCTACAAACAAAACGAACGGAGACACAGCATAATAAATCAAATGCACACACAAAGTCATTAATTAAGGAAAATCAATAAGAACTCAGAACAAATGCATATAGAATACCTAGTGCACTATATACTAACTACTACTAGGGTTTAGACATGCTGGTGATTCTGAAATTGGCAGGCACCGCAGCACTAGTTGATTTTGCCACCACCCACCACATCCACATGACCAGTTCCCCAATTCAGTTTGTCGAATTTGGACCTCGTGGTCACTCCATGGCCATGCATAACATGGTTTCATTTTTTGTGTGGGATTGTGGATGTTTTGTTATGTGATAATGTACGAATTTAGCTTGAAGCATCAACCAATGACAAATCGCCCCTTGTAAGTTGTCATTGTTCCTTGCTTGCAAATGGAAAACCCATTGCTCTAGTCTTGTTCAAAGGAAAGCAAAAATCCCCTAAGTGTTATCATCCATTACAAGACTCAATTATAACTCAACCTTATATTGTGGTCAGCAATGAGACCTGGTGAGTATATATATATAATGGTGTCCAGTAGGGTTTAAACCCTACCCACATTCACTGGGCATGCAAAAAGATCAGGTAAGAAAAAAAGAAAATTGATTGACCTAAATTCTATAAGGGGTGGTAAAACATGCCTATTATTCCCTCAAAGGTTTCAGGCTTTAGCCACATTCCTTTGAAGGGCTAGGGCTAAGACTTGAAACCTTTGAGAGAAGGGATAGGTGACCCCACAAGGTTGCCCTGCATCCCGACCATTTAAATACAATCAAAAGACCACAAGGTTAAATTTGGCCAATCAATCACCTACTAACTTACTGAAGTTCAATTTGGAAAGAAAATCGAAAGATTAAAAAAAAGAATTAATGTTTTCAAGCAGGCTTCTTGAGAATTATTTAACACCAAACCTCAGTTGTAGTAATAGGTACAATAGTATCTAGAATTGCTCTTCTTGATTTGAACCCATAACCACTTGCAACATGACCCCAAGATCCCAATTACCACAATAATAGTACACGCAATCAAAAACCCATAACCACTTACAATAACATGACCCTGAGATCTAAATTACCACAATAGTAGGCACAACTACTTAAATATCATCACAAACTCAAGTTAAATTCTGGCATCAAAAGTGAAAGATCAGATTTGTGCTCTAACTTGTGATAAGCACCAAAGCCATGCTTGCAAGACATGCCTTCTTCTTGATTAGACCACAAGTCATAGACATGGGATGTTCAAATTTAAAAGAATTGGTTCACACATGGAAGGTTAAGGTATATTATAAGCCCATAACTATCACATGCACATGGCTTTTTAAGCACAATCACATAAAATTCTGGGGGCACCATTCCACAATACATCACAGTCCGAGAGGGTTTTAGTATTATGGTGAAAAACACATCCAGCCTGGTAGGATGAGACTCCATTCCAATTAGGTTGTAATGGGTTCTACCAAACCCTGGTAGGGTAATTGAGACTCCATTCCATTTACATGGTAATGGCTTCTCCCAAAACCTCTCTTCCATAGTGTAAATGGTGTTCCCCACCAATTGGGTTATTCATATAACTACGGTGGTGTTCCCCATTGTTGATTACAACTGGAACTCGTACAACCAAAAGTGAAACCAGCAGATGATCAATCACTTGTCCCACCCGGCCTCAGAAAAACCCTAAAAAGATACCTGAATAAGACACCAAACACCTTTAATATTGCATTCCCAAAAAGTTCACAAAATAGTTACTCAATGAACTTGGCTTCAGGATGAATGAATATATATATATATATATATATATATCATCCAACTGTGTGGGGCTGGAAGGAATATATATATCCACTTCCCATTTTCTGTTCATTTGATGGATGTAAAAAATAATTCAATAGTATCATTTGGGAAGCTTGAATTGCCAACTTTACTTACTTGATTCTAAAGTTTCCTAGAGAGATTTTTATTATTTGGGGTTGGGGGAGGTGAGGGAGAGAGGCTGGGTGGGTGTGTTGCTTTACTTGGGTCCTCATCAAGCCTTTTTTGTCCTGGTATGAAACACTAGTAGAAGTATACCATTTTGCTACCTTATGAATCATATAGCACATTATGGTCTAAAATCATCCATACATGGAATGATATTCCATAAGTGTATGGGTGGGGCCAGTGCAAGGTGGCATGTGTATGGTTCCTGAAAATTGAGGAACCTTATTATGCTTATGGCGCCTCCTCTGCCCTTATTATGTATAGGGTAAGGCCCTGCACCCTAGGGATCTTACAATCTCACACCCTCCACCCTAGGGCTCTTTTTGTAAGCCTGATTATTAAATGTAATCTGCCCTATAAATACATTAAGAATTCTCTCCCAGGTTGTTGCGCTTATGGCACCTCCTCTGCCCCTTTTGAGATCCTTATCCAGCATAAAGATCTGGCAGAATTTCAATGGCTCTGATTTTGTTTCAGAAGGAGAGGAGGCGCCATAGGTGTAATGTTCGCATTATGCGTATGGTGCTTCCTAAATATTAACAAAGGTAAAGCGCCCTCCACATACACTAGTCAAACTCTTTAGACTACTATTAGGAAAACCTATCAACTGCCCAGGTATGAACAAAATATCAAATCCCCCTAGTAAGCTAATCAGGTTCCAAAATAAAACCCTTTTTGTTTTTTTTTTCATTTAAAAAGGGTGAAAGACACTCTCATGGTCATCATGAATCTCCACTCGGTCGCTGGTTGTTGTGTTTGTGTTCAGCCCTCCCAGCTCATGTACATCAATTTGATTTGGAACCACGGAGCTCCTGATCACTACTCCCCTTTCACCCAATGCAACCATCCAAAACTATGTAGTACAGCAACATCCTTACTGATGAGATATAAGTCGTTAACACCTTTCATGAAAAAATCATGTGTTTGGTCTCTTCATCAATCTAGTGCTTCCTTCCTAAAAGGTTTCTTCCTTGGGGTTCTCAAAGTTCAAAGTTATATACATGCTCATCAATTTTTGGTGCTTCACAAGAATGTATATGCAGGTGGAACCTTGGGTTTCTCATTTTGTACTCATCTGTTGCATAGGTCCATAACTGCACACAAAAGCAACATTATGTGTGGGTCACCTCAATTCACTCAACATCTTTCTTTTTAAGACCAGAGTTATTAGTAAAGTCATCCTGTCTTTACCCTGTCTTTGGGCCTGCTTTCACCCCCTATCCCCTCCTTCAGTGGTATCTGCAAAGCAAGGAAATTTTATTAAATCTCAGCATTCAATACACAAGGGTCGAGACTAACTATAATAGTTGTACAGGTAGGAGCACTGAAAATATATGTAGCTACTAGCAGCAGTGGAGGCGCTCAGGAAGAAAGGAAAGAAAGTATGAAACTTAGTTTATCACCAAACTTGGTGGAAAAACTAGTTTGGGTCCCAGTTATTTTTCTTTGTAAAATTTTCATTCACAGTTATGCATTTGATGCCCTAATACGCCGAAACTGGCCATTTTTGCCCCCCTATTCGTGAGACGAGTAACTCTACAAAGTGTCTGCACTGGATCAATTCGATTACTGAGTGACATTCAATGGGGGGCACTTTTTACCCTACCATCACCTTTCAATAATAAACAAATGGGTTTCACTCTCCCAAAAAATACACCTACATAGATTGAATGCTTTCTGTAAACCTCAATCCTTGGCATGAGGCAACAGGTATAGGGGACAAGTGAGATTAGTAAAAAACTCTACCATGACATACATGGTGACCATTAAGTGAAGTGTTTTGAGTGGCTACCCAAAAGGTTCAGGAAGTACTCACCTCAAGTTAGTTTGCAGGTTGATGGTTTATGTTCACATTAAATTGTGATGTATAGAGTTGGGGTAACCCCTTATCATATACCCCTATTTGGGGTTTAAAATATATATGCATTTTTTTATTTAATTTAAAATGAAGAAAAATGCCTACAGTTTGGAAAATTGAAAACACCCACAAACCAATTATATATATATAACTTTCATAGCCTACTCACCCCAGATTTTTGGCACACATCTCCTCTTAAATATGATATGTCATGCATATATCCAAGGGTATGGATAGGATATAATTTTTCAAAATTACATATCCCTGATATGGACACCATGTGGGTGTATTGATTTTTAAAAAATAAATTAACATAAATATATCCCATCAGTCAGCAAATCATCTCAGAGCTCTCAGAAAACCTCACACAACCCAAAAAAGAATTGTAAATTTCCATTGCCCTCACCAAAATTTCCCCAAACCAAACTAGGTCTGGCTTATCAGGGTTTTAGCAGGTTTTAAATGTCATGGAGTTAAACCCTTCAAAGATAACATACCCTGTATTACCTAGCCTGAAAGTAAAAGGAATGTTTTTGCAGCTTGCATCACAAGCATTTTCCATCACTCTAACACATGATAAAGGGGCCCCAATACCCATTAATTATATCTGGCTTAAGGTGCATTCATACCTAATGTTAAGTCAGTGTTAAGTGAAAATCTAGGTGGTGCCTTAGGTGGCACCCAATGTTAATTGGGTATTTGTTTAATATTAAATGAATGTTAACTTAACATAAAATCTTCATGATAAATAGGTTTAGGTCTTAAATGACTAGCTTGGTGTTAGGGGACTTCATACTAGAGTCCTTAACACCAAGTGTGAATACACCTTTAGTTCCACCCAATCATCGAATGCATTAGCTTAGTAACACGACCCAAGGCTTTTTGCTTGACATGTATGTTATTGGCCCACACACCCTTGCAACATCCATTGTGTGTATGAGAGAGGTCATGGAATACAATGGTTTTGTTGTGACATTTTTTTCCCTCAAGGAAACATGATCAATACATCATGTCAAACACATTGAACATATATACCCTTATTGGGGTATATTCGCCAACAAGTTTAAGAATGGATGATATACACCAGGGTTAAAACATTCACAGACACTTTAGACGGAGTGTTGGAACCAATTGGACCCATGTTCAAATAAGTTGTCTAATAAGTTCTCCCAGTGCTTTGAATGGGTTTATATTTTAGGGTCGAACCTAGACTAGTGGTCTTGTGTTTAAAGCCAATTTGGCTATAATCTCTTGGTTGATTTCACCGGTTCTTGATCATGGTGTAAGCATCAGGCCATATCCAATGACCATGGTCCAATAATTCATTAATTTTGAGATTTTTATTTCAATGAATAGAACATTCTTGAAGATTTCATAATACTCCACCATTATTAATTTTTATTTGAAAAAAAATTCTGAAAATCTGAACATTTCTGAAAATAATATAATTAGTGTCAAAGAAGCTGCGAAGGTTAGTACTAGGTATTCAAAGTTGATGCCAAGAGAGTGGCTCCAAAGGGCTTAGAGGGAAGGAAGTAGGTACCTGTTTTGGCCAGTTATTGTGTTTTCACCCAGTTATCAACCCAATTATTGATTTATTTGATGATCGGTTAAATTGATAACCGCTTGATATTGAATTCTCAAAAATCTAATAACCTACATGGATGACCCAAATATCATCCAGGTAGGTTATCAGTCTTTCAACACTAACCCCCCCCCCCCCCCCCCCCCCCCCCCAAAAAAAAAAAAAATAATATAATTTTTTTATACCTAATAAAACAAAAAAAAAAAAAAAAAAAAAAAAACACTACTAAAACAATACTACAA
>Ga0116227_10014504_pt1 | contig 11985 bp, 12 predicted proteins | sample S1TSphgellanicum_FD_89693 | JGI IMG/M metagenome (GOLD analysis project Ga0116227, IMG submission 89693) | Host-associated microbial communities from peat moss isolated from Minnesota, USA - S1T2_Fb - Sphagnum magellanicum MG | ecosystem: Host-associated > Plants > Peat moss > Unclassified... | reverse complement strand
GTAGCCGACGCCCGCGTGCGGCAAATTGCGCAGCGCGAGAAAGTACGAGCCGAGCCAGCCGATGTAGAGCACGCCGAAGACCGTGAAGGCGCTGCGCGCGAAGTAGCCCTGGCGCTCGCCGAACAAACCAAACGCCAGCGACGCGATGATCGTGAACCCCAGCAGCGTCTTCTCGTACGCGTGCTGCAGGCCGAGCGCGGCCAGCACGATGTAGATCGACACCGCGACCGCCGCCACCGGAAAGATCAGGCCCTGACCTTTGCGGGCGGAGAGCCCCGCGAGTTCCCACAGCGAGAGCAGCGCGATGGCCAGGACCACCAGCGTGAAGGTCGGCACCGTTGCGATCGAGCCCAGTACGATCGCGGCGAGCACCACCCCGCTGACGACGCGGCGGCCGAGTTCCGCGGAACCGGCGACGTCGGATGCGGTCGCCGTCACGCGTCCCGTCGCTCGGCGAATGCGGCGAGCGCGCGGGCGAAATGCTCGCGGTCGAAATCCGGCCAGAGCGTATCGGTTACGTACATCTCGGCATCGGCTAATTGATAGAGCAGGAAGTTCGAGAGTCGCGACTCGCCGCCGGGCCGTATCAGGAGGTCTGGATCGGGCATGTCGGCCGTCGAGAGATACGATGCGACGACCGGTTCGTCGATCGATTCGGGATCGAGCCGGCCTTCGGCGACGTCGCGGGCGAGCCGCTCGACGGCCATCCGCAATTCCGCGCGCGCGCTGTAATTGACGGCGAGGTTGAGTTGCAGTCCGTCGTTATTCGCTGTCTTGACCATCAAGCGATCCAGGGCTTCGCGCGAGGCGCGCGGCAACGCTTGGTACTGGCCGATGACCTTGACGCGCACGTTGTTGCGGTCCAACTCCGCCAGTTCGCTCTGAGCGAAGTACACGCACAGATCGAGCAACAGCGAGATTTCCGTCTTGTCGCGCTTCCAGTTCTCGGTCGAGAAACCGTAAACGGTCAGCAGCGGAATCCCGAGGTCGCTGGCGGCGCGGGTGACGTGGCGCAGCGCGACGATGCCGCGGCGGTGGCCTTCGATTGCCGGAAGGCGGCGCGCTTTGGCCCAGCGCCGGTTGCCGTCCATGATGATGGCCACGTGCTGGGGCACCGCGACGGCAACGTTCATGCAGGCGAACCGCGGCCGGGCCCGCGCCGCTCCGGCGATTCGAGCCGTTCGTACCGTTCGTATCCGGCAATTATTTCCGTGCGTGCGCCGCGTTCCACGACGCGCAAGACGCGCAACGTTCCGACCCCGAGTGCTACGAACGGCGGAGTAAGCAAGCGGAAGATCAGATCCCGGCCGGCGAGCACGAGGCGCGCCTCGGCCTCCGGCAAAAGCGCGAGCGGACGCGGGGCATCGGGGTCGCTCATCGGCACTCGGTTGAGTAGCGCCGCGAGAAAACCCTGTTGCTTACTGGCTGAACGTCGCCGTCTTGTAGTCGAAGAAGAAATTCACCGAGTGACCCTTCCCATCGTTGATTTCGACCGTTTCTTCGTCTTTATTGCCACCCGGACAGACGACCGGCGTCGTTGCGGGCGGGCTCGCGTTCGTCGGCAGGAACTGAATGACGTTGGTCTGGCTCGTGGTGTTGATCGCGGTCGCAGCGTAGCATGGCTCACTCGCACCGCTCGTCCATCCCGAGATGCTCACCGTATACGGGCCGCCGAAGTTCGTCTCGGTGATGCCGATCGAAAACGACGAACCGGTTTCTTCGTACGGCTGAGCCTCGGTCGACGTGATGACCGCACCCGTCGCCGCGTTGGTAATTGTGATGTTCCCTTTGGGGTTGTAGTTGCTCCCGAGAAAACCGCCGTTACTCGAGCAACCCGTCCCCAGCAGCAGCGCCGCGACGAGCCCTGTCCGCAACAATCGCTCCATCCGTACACTCCAGTCGATGGGCATCGATAGACCTAGCTCCGCTACCCATTGTCAAGTGTAGCACACCGTCATGCCGAAGGTGCCGGCTACGGCATTGCAGGCCGGCGCGTGCGGCGTCTACGAAAACGTAACGAATGCTTGCTGGACCGGCATTCTGGCGCACGGCGCGCTTCGCGTTCTTCGCACTCGCTTGCTTGACGGCGCTCGGTACATACGCGTTTTTCACGGCGCCGCAAAGCATCTTCCCGACGATCGAATTGGCCCGCGTCGAAGTGTTCGCGGACTGCGAGGAGCTCGGCCCCGAGGCGATTCGCAGCGCCGTCGCTCGCCCGCTCGAGACCGCGCTCGCCACCCTGCCCGGCGTGCGCGCCATCCGCACGTACGCCGATACGGGCAAGCTCGAAATCGAGCTGGACTTCGACGAGCGCGGCGACCTGCGAGGCGATTTGCGCGACGTGCGCGCGACGTTGGCGCAAGCCGCGGACGGGCTTCCCGTCTCGCACGTGACGAGCCTCATCGAAGGACCGAACATGGAGCCCGTCCTCACCCTGGCGGTGCGCTCGAAGGCGAACACGCAGGCGCTCCTGCGCGAGGATCTCGAGCGGGCGGTCTTGCCGGTCTTCTCCGGGACGCCGGGACTCGAGCGCGTCGCCGTATTCGGCGGCCCGCGCCGCGCGTACCGGATCGACCTCGACGCGGGCACATTGGCCCGCGCCGGAATCGAAGCGCAAGCGGTCGCGGGCGCGGTCCGCGCCGCCGCCGAACCACGAGCCGCCGGCACGCTCGTTCGCGGCAGCGAACGCCTCGACGTCGCGACCGGCGGCGCGCCCGACGATCCCGCATCGCTCGCCGGCGTGCGCGTGTGGGACGCCGCGGGTCGGCATTCCGCTCGCGTCGGCGAGCTTGGCCGGGTCCTGGTCGCCGACGAACCGACCGGGCAGCAAGCCTCATTCGACGGCACGCACGCGGTGCTGGTCAACGTCTATCCGGTCGCCGGAGGAGATGCCGTCGCGCTCGCGCGGGCCGTCGAGGGCCGCTTCCCGGACCTGCGGCGCCGCTTACCGGCGGATGCCACGCTCGACGTGGCGTGGGACCAGACCCGTCCGATCCTAGCCGCGCAGGCGTCGCTGCGCACCCAGATGCTGACCGGTGCCGCCATCGCCCTGGGCGTCATTCTGTTCTTTTTGCGCGACCGGACGATGATCGCGATCGCGGCGCTGCTCGTACCCGCGACGCTCGCCCTGACGGCGCTCGTGCTGAAGATCGCCGGCCTCTCGCTCAACGTGATGACGCTCGGTGGGCTGGCGATCGCGATTGGGCTTGCCATCGATGAGGTGATCGTCGTGGTGGAAGCGGTCGCGCGCGAGCTCGCCGCGCAACCGGACCTGCCGCGGCGAACGGCGATCGCGAACGCGGTCCGGCGCATCTCGCGCCCACTCGTGGTCGCCACTGCCGCCAACGTCGTCGTGTTCGTGCCGCTCGGGCTGCTTTCGGGCGTACCGGGCTTCTTCTTTCGCGCGCTCTCGATCACGCTGGCCGTGGCCTTGATCGTCTCGATCGCGCTGTCGCTCTTCGTTGCGCCGCTGCTGGCGGACGCGTTGCGAGCGCGCGCGCGCACGCCGCCCGCGTTCGCCCTCGAAGCGTCGTACGTGCGGTTGCTGCGCGCGACGCTCGCACGCGCCCCTTTCGTCTATGCCGGCGCGCTCGCGATCGTCGCCGTGACCGTCGTGTTAGCGTTGCGGCTGCCGTCGGATTTCTTGCCGGAAGTCGATGAGGGACAGTTCGAAATCAAGTACGCCTTGCCGCCGGGCATGTCGCTCGACGCCGCCGACGCGGTGTTGACGCGCGTCGAGCGCGCGGTGCTGGCCGATCGCGACGTCGCTCACGAAGCACGGCTCTCGGGAGTCGATACGAACGGCTACCTCGCGACCCCGCCCGACGCGGGCACGATCCGCGTCCAGACGCGACCGGGGGCCGCGCCCTTCGACACGATCGCCGCGCGCTTGCGCAAAGCAGCGCTCGCGCAGAATCCCGATCTCTACCTCGAGATCCACCAGCTTCTGGAGGACCAGATCAACGATCTCTCGGGCGCTCCCGAACCGATTCAGTTGACGGTGCGCGGTCCCGATCAAGCCGTGCTCGAAAAACTCGCCGACCGTTTAGCCGACCACGTCGACGACATCGACGGCGTGGTCGACACCTTCGACGGGATAACGTATCAGGCGCGCGAGCTCGATGCATATCCGCTTGCGCCCGACGCACCGGGCGCGCGCGACTTTTCGAGCGCTCTGCGGGCCCGCATCGGCGGACTCCCCGCGGGCGACGTGGCCGCGCCGGGCGGCCCGTTGCCGGTCGTCGTGCGCATCGCCGGCGGTCCCGGTCGGGCGCCGTTCGCGCGCTTCTCCGTACCGCGTTACGCGACGGAGATCCAGGAAGAGAACGGCGTGCGTCTCGTGCGGGTCACCGCCGGGCTCGAGGGCGCCAGCCTCTCGTCGGTCATCGCGAACATTCGCCGCAGCACCGGCTACGTGCTGGCTCATCTGCCGCCGGGATATTCGGTCGAGCTCGGCGGCGCGATCGACGCGCAGCGCCATGCCTTCGCAGAATTCGCGCTCGTGCTCGCGAGCGCGACCGTGCTGGTCTTCGGCGTGCTGCTCTTGGCCTTCGGTTCGTTCCGGCTCCCGCTGGTCGTGCTCGCGGCGCTCGCCGTCACGCCGCTGGGCGTCGTGCTGGCGCTCCTGCTGACGGGAACCTCGCTCAACGTCGCGTCGTTCATGGGTTTACTGCTGTTGATCGGCATCGTCGTGCGCAACGGAATTTTGCTGATCGAGGGCACGAAGCGGCGCCGCATGGAAGGCGCGCCGGCGTGGGACGCGCTCGCGGCGTCCGGCGTCGAGCGGTTGCGGCCGATCCTGATGACGACGGTGGCGACCGTGGGTGCGCTCGCGCCGCTGGCGCTTGGGCTCGGCGCGGGCTCCGAACTCGAGCGCCCGCTCGCGATCGCGGTGATCGGTGGAATCGTCAGCGCCACCGCGCTGACCCTGATCTTGATCCCGGTGCTCTACGCGAGCGTCGATCCGGTCAGACTTCCATGATCTCTTTTTCTTTACCGGCCACCAGACCGTCGACGTCCTTGATCGATTTGTCGGTCAGCTTTTGGATCCGCTCGCCCGCGCGCTTGACCTCGTCCTCGGTGATCTTGCCGTCCTTGTGCAAGGCTTTGATTTGGTCGGTGCTCTTGTGGCGGATGTTGCGAATCGCGACCTTTCCGTCCTCGGCCTTCTTGCGGATCATCTTGACGAGATCTTTGCGCCGGTCTTCGGTTAGCGGCGGAATGCCCAGGCGGATGTTGGAGCCGTCGATGTTCGGCGTCAGGCCGAGGTCGCTCGTCTCGATCGCTTTGCGAATCGCGCCGACCGTGTTACGGTCGAACGCCGCGATCTGCAACGTGCGCGCGTCGGGCGAGGAGACGCTGGCGACCTGCTTGAGCGGGACGTGCGCGCCATAGGCTTCCACGTGCAACCGGTCGAGCAGCGCCGGCGAAGCGCGACCCGTCCGCACCGAGGCGAAATCGTTGCGCGTCGCTTCGATCGCCTTGTGCATGTGGCTTTCCGTACTCTTGAAAACCTCGTCGATGTCGCTCATGGCGCTACGTTCTCCAAACCGGCTTCGGCGCGCACGCGCGGGCTCACGATCGTGCCGATCGTCTCGCCGAACACGACGCGCCGGATGTTACCCGCCACGTTCATGTTGAAGACGATGATCGGCAGGTCGTTGTCCATGCACAGCGTCAGCGCCGTGTTGTCCATGACTTCCAAGCCGAGCTGCAAGACTTCCAAGTAGTCGAGCCGCTCGAAGCGGGTGGCGGTGCGATCCTTTTTCGGATCGGCATTGTAGATGCCGTCGACCTTGGTGGCTTTGAGGATCGCCTGCGCGCCGATTTCGACAGCGCGCAGCGCCGCCGTCGTGTCGGTCGTGAAGTACGGATTGCCCGTCCCCGCCCCGAAGATCACGACGCGGCCCTTCTCGAGATGGCGCATCGCGCGCCGCCGGATGTAGGGCTCGGCGATCTGCTGCATCTGAATCGCGGTCTGCACGCGCGAAGCGATCCCGATGCGCTCGAGCGCATCCTGCAAGGCCAGCGCGTTGATGACCGTCGCGAGCATGCCCATGTAGTCGGCGGTCGCGCGGTCCATGCCGCCGGCCTCATGGGCCTTGCCCCGCCAAATGTTGCCCCCGCCGACGACGACCGCGATCGAGACGCCCGCGCGGGCAACGTCGGCGATTTGTTCCGCCATCCAGGCGGTCGTGATCGCGTCGACCGAACTCTCGCTCCCGCCGAACGCTTCGCCCGAGAGCTTCAGCAGGATCCGAGCGTAGGCCGGTCCGCCGTTAGTGTTCGCCAAGCGCGAACTTCGCGTAGCGCCGCACTTGGATGTTTTCACCGAGTTTGCCCACGGCTTCACCGACGAGTTGGGCGACGCTCTTATCGTCGTCTTTGATGAACGGCTGGTCGAGCAGCACGTTTTCCTCGAACCACTTGTTGAGCTTGCCCTCGACGATCCGGTCGATCACGTTCGCGGGCTTGCCTTCGGCGGCTTTCGCGAACTCGGCGCGCAGCGGCGCGAGCTCTTCTTCGGGCACTTGGTCGCGCGAGATGTACTTGACCGGCATCGCGGCCACGTGCATCGCGATGTCGCGCACGAGTTCGGCAAAACGTTCGTTGCGCGCGACGAAGTCCGTCTCGCAGTTGATCTCGACGAGCACGCCGATCTTGCCGCCGGGATGGATGTACGAGCCGACCAAGCCCTCTTTCGCGGCGCGGTCCGCCTTCTTGGCGGCTTTGCTCAGGCCTTGGTCGATCAGGTTCTTGCGCGCGGACTCGTAATCGCCCGTCGCGTCGAGCAGGGCCTTGCGGCAATCCATCATGCCGGCCCCGGTGTCTTCACGAAGGCGTCTGATGTCGTCGGTGGAGGGTTTGTAGTCCGTTGCGGAACTCACGGGAGAGTGTGCCTTTCTGAAATGCGCTACTCGGAAATCGGGCCTGCGGCGCGCTAAACGGCCGCTTGGGCCTCGGCGGCCTGCTCTTCGGGGACGACGTCGGGCAATTCGGCCGGCATCGTTTCCGGCGCCGCCGCATACGCGTCCTCGTAGGCTTCATCTTCGAAGGCGCCGCTCTCGACTTCAGTCCGGCCCTCGATGATCGCATCGGCGATCTTCGAGACCATCAGCTTCACGGCGCGGATCGCGTCGTCGTTGCCCGGGATCGGGTAGTCGATTTCGTCGGGGTCGCAGTTGGTATCGATCACGGCGATGATCGGAATCTTCAGCTTGCGCGCCTCGAGGACGGCGATGCGTTCCTTCTTCGGGTCGACGATGAACACGGCATCGGGCAAGCGGTGCATGTCCTTGATGCCGCCGAGAAACCGTTCCAGCTTGTCGAGCTCGTCGGTCAGGCGCGAGACTTCTTTCTTCGGCAGCAAGTCGAAGCTGCCCTGAGCCTTCATGCCCTCGAGCTCGCGGAGTCGCGCGATCCGTTTCTGGATCGTCGAGAAGTTGGTCAGCGTGCCGCCGAGCCAGCGCTCGTTGACGAAGTACGTGCCGGCCCGCTCGGCCTCTTCCTTGACGACGTCCTGGGCCTGCTTCTTGGTGCCCACGAACAGGATCACTTTGTTGTCCCGCGCCATCTGCTTGACGGCGGCGTAGACCTCGCGCAGCATCAGCACCGTCTTCGAGAGATCGATGATGTAGATGCCGTTGCGCTCCTGGAAGATGAATGGTTTCATCTTCGGGTTCCAGCGCCGGGTCTGATGCCCGAAATGAACGCCGGCCTCGAGGAGCGCCTTCATGGAAATAACCGATGCCATCGGTGGTATGGCCTTTCTGATCTCCCGCGTCGGGCGATTCCATGCCGCCGGCGGCTGCGAGACCATCGCACCCGCCGTCCGTGCCGGGTGAAGTGGGGTCGTGTTGAATTACAACCGCTCGATTATACCACGGCCGCCGCGATGGAACAACGCCGACGAGGGCGGGGTCAGCTTCCCCGGTGGATCTCCTCGTACACCTCGGCGCGGTGAACGGTGACCGACCGGGGCGCCTCGACCCCGATGCGGACCTGATCGCGGTCGACCGAGACGACGACGACGCGGACGTCGTCGCCGATGACGATCGCCTGATTCGGCTTGCGGGTCAGGACCAGCATGGCGACTCCCTGCTAGACGGGCTTCCAGTTTCCCGTCAGACTTCGCGTTGCGGCTAGCACGGCCCCACCGGTCCCAAGGGCCTTTAGACCCAACATTCCAGGCGACGTCCGGTGAGGCGCGCGAACCCAGGACGTTTCTGACTAAGTACGGCCAAGTAAGTCACGACGCCGGAATCCGGACCACCGCGCGGTCCTGCGGCCCGGCTCCAAGGTCGGACCAACCACACGCGCCGGCCTCCGGAAATCAGGCGAATTGGGCGGCGTGGAGGGCCGCGTAGGCGCCGCCGAGCGCGAGCAAGTGATCGTGGGAGCCGACCTCGAGCACGCGGCCGGCTTCAATGTAAAGGATCTTGTTCGCGCGGCGGATCGTCGAGAGCCGGTGGGCGATGATCAGCGTCGTGCGGCCCGGCAGCAGGCGGTCGAGGGCGGCCTCGATCAGGCGCTCGGAATGGCTGTCCAGGGCGCTGGTCGCCTCGTCGAGGATCAGGATGCGGGGATCGCGCAGGACCGCTCGCGCGATCGAGATGCGCTGGCGCTGACCGCCCGAAAGGCGCAGGCCGCGCTCGCCCACCGTGGTCTGGTATCCGAGCGGCAGGTCGAGCACGAATTCCTCGGCGTTGGCTTCGCGGGCCGCGGCTTCGACCTCCGCCTGGGTCGCGTCGAGCCGGCCGTAGCGGATGTTCTCGGCCACCGTCCCGCTGAAGAGCAGCGGTTCCTGGGGCACGATCGCGATCGCTCGGCGTAAGGCGTCGAGCCGGTACTCGCGCAAGTCGACGCCGTCGAGCGTGATGCGACCCGACTGAGGCTCGTAGAAGCGGGGCACCAGGTTCACGATCGTCGTCTTGCCCGCGCCCGAGGGCCCCACCAGGGCCACGATTTCGCCGGCCTCGGCCGAGGCGTTGAGGTCGAGCAGCACGGGCGAGGCCTCGGCGGAGTAGGCGAAGTTCACGCTCTCGAAGCGCAGCGCGCCATCGACCCGGGCCGGCGCCAGCCCGCCCGGCACGTCGTCGACCTCGACGGGTACGTCGAGGATCTCGAAAACCCGCGACGCGCCGACGAGGCCCTTGGAGATGTCCCCGATGAAGGCCGCGAAACGGTTGAGCGGGTTGATCGCGAGCACGACGAGCGTCCAGAATTGGAACACTTGGCCGCTGGTCATGCGGCCCACGATCGCCTCGCGTACGGAAAACGCCATGATGGCCAGCAGCGCCGTCGTTACGATCATCGCCACGATCGGCGTCTGGGTCTGCCCCAGCTGCAGTACTTTCATGTACGCGCCGAAATAGTCGTCATTGCTGCGCTCGAAGCGTTGGACTTCGAACGCTTCGCGCCCGAATGCCTTGACGATGCGCTGGCCGTGCAGCACTTCGGTCAGGTTGGATGAGAGATCGGCGATTCGCTCTTGTGCGCGTTTGGTGCTGGCCGAGATCATCCGCGTGAAGAACGCCACGACGAGATTGACGATCGGCGCGAACACGAACAGGAAGAGCGAGAGCAGCCAGTCGACGTAGAACATCGTCGCGACCGAGCCGACCAGGGTCACGACGGAGACGAAGAATTGCGGCAAGGCGACGCTGAGCGCGTCGGTCATCAAGTTCAGGTCGTTGTTGAAGCGCGCGATGAACTCGCCCGGCCGCCATTTGTCGAACTCGCTCAGCGGCATGCGCATCGTGCGCTCGAAGAGCCGCACCCGCAAGGTCGCGATCAGGCGCTGTCCGCTCCAGGCCGTCAAGTAGCTCTGTCCGTAAGTGGCGAGGTTCGAGATCAGGTTGACCACGAACACGCCGGCAATCACCCACACGAGCAAGCCGACCGGATGGCGCGGGTTTTCGATCACGCCGCCGATGACGAGCGGAAATGCCTGGGTAAGGGCCAGCGGGCCGATGCCCGCGATGACCCCGAGCACGAGGGCCACGGCCAGGCGGGGATAGTACGGGCGGGCCTCGCCGAGCAAACGATCGATCACCGCTCGGCGGCGGGCCGCGTCGAGGCCTGTCTTCAGAAGTCGAAACCTTTCCGCGGAGCTTGTGGTAGATTCCACGAACAACGAAACACCCCGTTCGCCGGAGCGCTCGCTATGGACTGTTACTTTCACAAAGCCGTACCATCCGTCGCCGTCTGCCAGGATTGCAGCCAGACGATCTGCGCGACGTGCCGCGACGAACACGGCTTGTGCCCCGGTTGCCGGCTCGCCCGCCGGATCGACGCGGCAACCGCCGCGCGTTCAGGCCTGACCGGCGGCGTCGGGCCGTCCAACCCGCCGCCGAACCCGGGCTACAGCCAGGCTCCGCCTCCCCCGCCGCCCTCGGCCTCGTATTATGCGCCGGCCGCCCGGCCCGCCGGTCCGCTGGCGGCCGTTTCGCAAGAGACGCGCGGGCTGCTGGCTCTGGGCTATCCGCTCTGGCCGCTAGCCGCGCTGGCGATGCTCGACCCCAAACGCTCGCCCGCCGTCCGGCGTCAGGCCATCCAAGCGCTTGCCCTCAACTTCGGCCTCTTCGGGCTGGGCAGCGTGCTCGCCGTCATCTCGCACATCTGGTTCATCGGCTGGTCGGCCTTCGTGCTGCTCCCCTTCTTGGCGCCCGTTTGGCTAGTCGCGACGATCGTCTACGGATTCAAGGTCTGGCACGGCGACGACGTGCGCGTGCCGCTCGTGAGCGACTGGCTCGACGAACGCGAGCGCCAAACCGTCTCCGCGTAATTTGCCTGCGCGCGCAACCGCGGCTCACGCAGTCGATCGATAGCGTCATCGCATGCATGCCGACGCCGTACTGAAATGCGCCCAGTGCCTGGCCATCGGTGGTCTCTGCATCGTCTTCGGGCAATATTTGCTAACGTACGCCGATCCTCGCCGGGACGACCCGCTGAAGTTCCGCAACGCCACGTTCATCAGGCGGGACCAGGTGCCGGGCTGGCTCTACCGGTTCCTGACCTTTTCGAACGCGACCGAGGACAGCATCGGTACGATTACCGCCACGAACGTCACTATGGGCGTCTTGTCGGTCGCACTGGGAATCACGTTTGTGCTCTTCGGCCTTTACGAGCTGGTTCGCGCCCTCATCTGAATCAGGTTCGCGCGGCGCGCGCGAGGAAGGTCGAGTAGCGTTCCAAGAACGCGCGAGCCGCGCGCTCGTGATCGACGACGGGCGCGGGGTAATGCCTGTCGTCGAACAGATGCAGCGACAATTGGCGACCTGCGGCACCCGGCGGTTCCCACAGGTTAGCGGCCGGGACGTTCGCGAGTTCGGGCACCCAGCGCCGCACGTAGGCGCCGAGCGGGTCGAAGGAGCGGGCCTGTTTGCCCGGGTTGTAGATTCTCGGGAATTGCGCGAGGTCGGCGCCGACGCCGGCCGACCATTGCCAATTGCCGGTGGCCAGAGCGAAATCGTCTTCGATCAGCTCGCGTTCCCACGCGTCGCGGCCGATGCGCCAGTCGACGCCGAGATCGAAACAGAGAAACGACGCCGCGACCAGACGCGCGCGCGGATGCATCCAGCCCGTCGCGCGTAACTGACGGATGCCGGCATCGACGAGCGGAAAGCCCGTGCGCCCTTCACGCCACGCGTCCAGCGCCGGATGCGACGTCGCGAACCGGAAGCCGCGCATGCGCGGCTGCAGCGCGGCGTCGGGCGTCTCTTCGAAGAACCAGGCGAGCTGCAGAAAGAAATCCCGTTGCGCGAGCGCCCGCGCGAAGGCGCGCAACGAGAGGCGTTCCTCGGCCAAGAGGAACGGGTCACGCGACCGTTCGTCGACGCGGGCCAGAACCGTGCGGGCCGAAACGATCCCGAACGACAACGCGGCGGACAGGCGCGACGTCGGATCGCCGGCCGGCACGTTGCGCGCCGTCAGGTAGTGGAGGACCGGTGCCGCGAGGTACGCCTCCAGCGACGCGATGACCGC
>Ga0116227_10014502_pt1 | contig 11987 bp, 2 predicted proteins | sample S1TSphgellanicum_FD_89693 | JGI IMG/M metagenome (GOLD analysis project Ga0116227, IMG submission 89693) | Host-associated microbial communities from peat moss isolated from Minnesota, USA - S1T2_Fb - Sphagnum magellanicum MG | ecosystem: Host-associated > Plants > Peat moss > Unclassified... | reverse complement strand
GAATGAGAAAAGGGGGTGAGGGGAAGGAAGGGGAGGGAGGGGGGTAGGTGGTGGGGGGGTACAAAAATTAAGTTTTTTATTTTTCTTTTAAGGAGTCCATATTTTGGTCTTGCAGCCTAGTGGCATAATTAAAGCCGATGATCATAAGCTATGTCTTCAATCAAAATCCCAAATGAAACAATTCATGGAATTTGTAATTCACCATTTTAAACTTGAGTTGCAGGTCGAAAAATGGGTTCCCTCGAAAAAAAAATTCAATTTTGCAAGTTCGAAAAATGAAAACGAAAATAATAATAACAATAAGAAATTAAGTTTTTTGCAAGTCCAAAAAGAGGATTTCATTTTTTTTCAAGGATTTTTTTTTTGTCTTGCGAATACACAAGATAGAAAATTAGATTCCTTGAAAAAAAAACAAAAAAAAAACTTTCATTTTTTAAAAAAGTCCAATTTTTGGTCTTACCACAAAAATTGGGCTGTTTGAAAAAAATGGGGTTGTGAAGGAGTCCAATTTTTGGTGTTGTGAGCTTGCAAGACCAAAAAATGGATTCCTTGAAACGGAAAAAAGACTTACAAATTTTATTTTTATTTCTTAAATGATTTTTTAGTTTTGAATATTATTATCATTATTATTCAAGTCCAAAAACTATTTTTATTTCCAAGGATTTTTTTTTTTGAATTACCAAACCTAAAAATGGACTCCTTGAAAAAACAATTCTATTTTTTTGACTTGCAAAAATGGAAGAATGTGACTAATAGGAAGATGGTGAATAAGGTGACAAAAAGGATGAAAACTCACCAAAAGATATAACTACCATCACCATAACCATTCTCATAACAAAAACAAAAAAGAAAAGCAGTTAATGAATAATGAAGCTTAAGAAAAACATGAGCACACGTAATGCACAACTTACCTTGCTTGCAATTCGATGCTTGCTTGAAGTTGACATAAGGAGCTCAAGAAAATCACACAAGAGCTTGAAAGAAAAAACCAACTTGAAAATCACAAGAGCCTAAGCAACCTACTTAAACAAAAGTGAAAAAACAATATAATGCTTGAAAAACAAAAAATACAAAATCAAAGAAAACAATGTTTTTGAAAAATGAAAAATATAAAAAAGAAAATGAAACCTTTAAGGAATTTTGAAATGGAACCAAAACTAGATTTTTTTGAAAAAATCAATTTGATTTGAATTTTCAATTAGTCTTGGAACTATACCTTGGGTTAGTTTCTAATTTTTTTTAATGATAAAATTTGAGGGCAATTCCCACTACCTAATCTTAACCATCCAACTTCGAATACATTTAGATCCAAAACCAAGACCCCATCTTAGGTAGGTTTTTGGAATCAAGCTGGAGTAACTAGGTCCATCAAGGTACCTAGCCAACAATAGTCCAAACCATATAGCATTATTTACATCTATTGTAGGCAAAGGTTTGGGCCTCTTCATGGGTGTAAATTTCTAATTTTGTTTTTTGTTTTTGCCCATTGAGTTATATATTTGAAGAGCAATTAACAATGAATGAACATGAAGGATGCATCCTTGGGGTGCTTGGACTTGTACAATTCTAAAGGTTTTTAAAAAACATCCTCAATACAAACACTACTCTTATTCAATGCATGAACAACCCCATAATTACCACAAAATTTACAACATTGTTTTTATCAAATCCCATATATTTCTAAAGCTTTTAGTTAGGCATTATTCTTTTACATGAGTCAAGGTTCATGTAAAAGGTTTTTAAATATATGTAATTTGGAAAAGTTTTGAAGTCTATTTATAAGCCTTTCTAGTGTTAAAAAACACGCATTATAACATTTAATGAATGCTTTTGAGAGCTTTTTATTCATAAGATATTTTTCAAACTAATTCACATGTTCCAATGATATATTATAAACCACTAGTGGGTACCCGTGACCTTCGAACACGATGAAATCCCATGTTTATTTGGTTCATGTTTTAGTTTTTTTTTTTTTGAAACTTTTATCAAGGCCTGTGGCTCTTTATGTTTTTCCGAAGCTCACACGCTGAAGCATGTCTTACATGTGTCGTTTTCGCTGATTTGAACAAAATTCCAGACTCAACACCTTTTTCTATACATGGCTTAGGTGCTGATTTTATGTTATTTTGCAAAAAATCGCTAAATGTTCAGTTTTTTTTTGAATGGTGAAATTTGGATTTCTGATTGCTCGGATTTTCGCCCAATATTCTCCAAATTTTTAAAAAAATTGCCAAACCATTTTCTAAATTCTGGTTATGCTGTAAAAGAAGGCTTAATCGCCAAATTTGGAGCCTAAATAATTTAGGTAAGATGGCCACCTTACTTATGTATCAAATTTGAAAAACAAAACATTAGGCTATAGTAGGTGGCTCCAAACATAGAAGGATGTTTTAGAATAACTACTTTCGCACTTGGCTTGTAGCCAAATTTCGCCCATTCTTTTTGTAAATCGTCATCACAAAGTGACAAAAACAACATTGGGGGAAGCATGCCTCCTTCACAACCCTTCATTTGGTGAGTCTAGTCTTAGCCCTTAGTTTTATTTTTTGGTAGGCTAAGCTGCTGATTTCGTGGTCCTGGGTCCCACTTCTTTGGATCCTAAAATGAACTATAACTTGGTTAGGTTATAAACTTTTAAACAACCTTTTTTGTCACCGTAATATCTTGGCAGGCTCAACACATGTTTGTTTAATTTTCATGATTCCATTTTGACGAACAATAAATTTTTGATTGCTCCCAGTTCTATTTTGAAGTATTCCCTGAAACAATGGAGTTTTGTAATTTAAGAAGGGCCCACGTCTTTCCCCTCTTTGCCTTAGATGGATGGAGGGACGGATGGACGACGGGATGGACGACAAGATGGATGGATGAAAAAACTCAACCACCCAGGGATATTATATAAGTAGATACGATATAAAATAATCTTATTCTTTCAACAACAAATTAAATTACCAGTTATAAACGTGAAAAACTAAGTATGTGTTACACTTATGGTTCTTATTAATGTGACTGCAGCATGTTGTAGAGTTGTTTTTCCTCCTTTGTAACAAAAATTTTCCCCTCCTTCATTTTTCCAATTTTTTCATTTTAAATTCCCATGGTGTTGATAGGAAGGATAATGAGAATGACATGGGGGTCCAAACAACATTTAATGAGCCAATGTGTTTAATTATTGTCCTTTTTGGGGTCCTTTTGCCAAAGAAACATGTTTTCATAGAGAGGAATTTTAGAATAAAATATTTTGAAACTTTTTATTTGTTGTATTTATAATTGCCCCAATATGTCATCTGTATTTTTAGAATTAATTTTAAATAAATATGAATTTTTTTCAGTGTATAGATTTCGCCATATTTTGTGTTTCATCTTGAAAAAATGTCACAATTCCAAATCATACCAAAACATGTTAACATTTTCAACTTTAATTTATTATATTATAAGCTACAACTTTTCTTTTAAAAACATATACATTGCATCACATTTACATGTCGTAAAAGACTCATGAACTTTTAACAAACCTTAAATTTTGATAAACACAAAATAGAAAAAAATGAAAATTTGAATGCTTTTTAAATGTGCTTAATAGTACTTTATTACTACAAAAAATTTGAAGATCAAAGAAATTTTATTATGAAAATAAAAAGGCCCTTTGTGAAAGTGGTGTTATTGAATGAAATTGTCAAACATCCTTTGTTCAAACCAAACTTTGATATTAGAAGATTTTATGACTCATTTTAGATTCTTCAATATCCATATTATTTAATAAACACAACTTTCCATGATTCACATGCCATTAAAGTGGCACCCCATAAACAAATGTAACAAGAATTACAGAAAAGTTAACATTTTAACATCAATTTTGGCTTGTTGAAGTTCATCCGCGTCCATGGATGGCCTTTTTTGTACAAGTAAATCTTTTATTTGTTCCAATAAAAAATATTAAAAAACTTCTTAGAAGTTTTTATCTATTTGAAAGAATTTAAAAGCTTGAATTATGAGATTGTGTAAACAATTCACAAAGCTTTCAAGATTGAATTTTTTTTGAATTGTAAGAACTTTGTTGGATTGTTGGCAATAGATTGACATCAATTGGTTTGTTTTAACAAAGAACACACAACAATCAAATCTCCTTCAACAATAATGAATTCATCTTCATTTTTTTATATGAAACAACAGGGGTATTAATCATAATGGTAAAAATCACACTAAGCCAAAATGTGGTTTCTACAATTAGGACATGTTGTGATCACTACCCAAAATAGTCATGTAGTTGTATGTGAACTCGAGTCGTAGTGATTTTGACAACTAGAATCATAATTGTGAATTTGTGATTATACATATGACTACAATTACAACTAAAAATAATCATGATAACATATATGAGTAGACAATTAATGTAACGATATTGAAGTAATTATTTGACCTTGTTTGAACAATTAATAAATAAATAAATACATATCAACATGATCAAATTTGTATTGGAAACCTAATTTAGCTTAATTTAGTTTAGTTTAATCTAATTTGAACAATTCCCAATTTAATATTTTTTGACCAAGTTTAATATGAATTAATTTAAACCTAGTTTAATTTAGTTTATTTTAATCCAATTTTAATTTAACCTACTTGAAGCTACTTCACCTTAAGTAGCCTAATTTATCTTAAATAACTTAATTTATTTTAACTAATCCTATATTTTAGCTTAATGTAACATATTTTAACATATATAAGCTAATTTAGTTTAGTTTAGTGAAATGTAACCAACTTTAACAACATTTAGATTTCACTAAGTTTAGCCAAACTAAGATTAATTAATTCAGTTCAACTTAGTTGGCCTTAGTTTCAACAAAATACATTTAAAAACCTTATTTTACAAAAAAAAAAATTTAAACCAAATACATAACCAAATTTAACTTTTTTTTTTCTAGGTTTAACCAAATTTAGCCCAAATCATTTAGTTTAAACAAATTTATCTTCATTTAACCAAGTTTGAAGTAAATTTATCAAAATATAAAAACATTTATCATATTTTCACCTCATTTATATTACTTTCGCCAAAATTTAAAAAAATAAATCAACTTTAGCTTTAGTATAGCCAAGTTTAATCTAAATATCCTATTTTAATAACCAAAAAACTTATTTTAACAAAAATGACATAATTCAAACAATTTCATGTTATTTAAACCAAATTTAACAAATTTTTACCAAATTTATTCATGGGTTTAAGATTCATAAATTTACAACATATTAAATTTATATATAAAATGACCTTTTAGAAAAAAACATGACTAAATATAATTTACAAATTTACAAATTGTAATGTTATGTTAATTGGTTGGATTATAATAAATATAATATAATTAATTCATGAATATTCTTTTTAAAATATCTCTTATATTAATTATCTTATTATATACTGAAAATAGATACTCGTTTATAAATATAAATATTGAATATATATATAGATGTTATATTCATGTTTCAGAATTTAAAAGAAAAATAAAATGCAATGTTTTATATTTTAACTATACATATATTTTATTAACATTTATCATGTATTGAAACATAATGGATATGTTAAAAATTCAAAAATTCAAAAGTGATTTTCTATGTACAAAATTCATTGTTTGAAGTCTTAGTTGGTCCACATATGTAAATTATGCTTCAAAGTTTAATAATTCATATTCATATTTTCATTTGTATAGGTATTGAAAAAAAATTAAATTTTAAACTTTGTGTTTTTACATATTCAAACATTGGAACATGACAAAGTTTTTATGTGACAACATTTTGTCACATGAACTTGTTCCTGCCATGTTGGCCGTGACTATAGTTAACATTGACATATGTTGAGTAATGGTATGTATGATGAATGTATGAAATTATATAATATGATTATGTTTTATATGGTTGTATATAAATTTTGTATGATTTGTGTTTAAATTGTACATATATGGTATATAAATAGTTGAAATATTATATAATAATATAATAATATTATATTATATAAATAATAAATATTTAAATAAATACACAAATATATATTATATGTAAATATGATTCTATAGTCGTAGGTTTAGTTGCAATGGTGGGTACGATTGTGACCATTTTAGCAACTAGTGTTGATTATGATATGATCTTTTGAACTACATAATCATGTAGTTGCAACTAATTACAAATGACATTTAAGATTAATTTTGTAGTTGTAAATGTCACATTTTGAAGTTGTGTCACCTCATTGCTGAAATAAAAACCTTAAATGATAAGGCAATTTAATATTTTGTAAAATTAGGGTTATGATGTGGAGTTGAACGACATCTTTTTGGCTTGACATCATTAGGTTGTTGAAGGCTTGGATAAGGTCTATGGTGAAAATGCTCTTCTAGGATAGTAATTGTGATATGTAAGTTGCCTTAGAATCAAATAAACTAGGTAATTGGAATTATTGGTGTCTGTCATATTCTAAAAAATTGGGGGTTACATTTATAGTTCTTTGCTTTCACACTTATACTTTTGAACAAGCCTTTTATTACTTTAGACTATTGTTGGTCATATTAAGATTTTAGTCAAACATACCCATGGGTAAATAAATTGAGTAAATATATATTTCAAACAACTAATTTTTTAAAAAAGTATTCAACTTATTATTGTCTCCATTTATTAAATAAAATTCCAACACCTTAAGTTATATACTCTACTCAATATATGTTTGTGTATGTGTGTGATTTTCCTTTACCCAAGGCCTGGTCATGTGTTTTCAACGAAGGTAAATGATGATATACCCATTCTATTTAAAATAAGGTAAGCTAAAATTTTATAGGTTCGAATTTTGGTCTTTTAGTTGCTTATGCACATCCAAACATGTGTACCATCTTTTTTTTCTTGCCTCATTTAAAATAGGAAATGGTGGATCAAAAGGCATGATTTTGCTTAACCTTCTTATGTGCTATGACTATAGCAACAATTAGTGGTCTCAAGTCTTGCTTGTATAATCTTGCCTTCGTCCCCCACCTCCCCCTTCTTGAAGCTTTCATTTGATCGCTATGCCTTTTGCTACTAATCATGCATCCATTGGCCAAAAGGATATTTAAATTTTTGTTCAATAACTTGTGATGGTGACATTTAAACTCCATAGTTGAAGCAAGCCAATCATTAGGGTAAAAGGATGAGAGGAGGAAATCTAATACTCGGTTGTTCAACTTGGTTTCATTTGTTAAAAAATAAATTGAATTTCTTCTCTTTCATTATGATTTGGATAAGAGATTGTGTTAAAAGTCATTCAAGGTCACAACCAAGCAATGTTGAAAGGTTTTTTTTTCAGCCCAAGGGGGGAAGGTTGGAGCTTTCATTTTTCTCTAGAAATATTTGTGTATGAATTCACTGTAAATGATTACGCATTCAACTCTATGTTGAAAAAATTAAGAATGTGAAGTTGATCTTGACCTTTCTTTTCATGCAAAAAATATTTTAAAGAGAAAACAAGTCGAGTTTAAAATATATTTGGGGTTTAAGGTCCATTTTCACACAATACATCACATGTATTTTTTTCATATTGTATTTGCTGAAAATGTGTAATATGTTTACAGTGTTAAATTAATCTGTGAAAATTATTGAAATTCTGAAAGGTTTATTTACCCTTATCCTTACTTGAGTTACAAGTTTTTTTGAAACTTATATACCTTTACTTGGCTAACATATATTTTGAATCATATTAGGTTATCAATCATTAAATATTAATAATTTTTTTTAAAAACAGAAAAATATTAATTTTCATTAATAAAAAACTTATAACTAGACAATAACTGAGCAAGATAATAGGTGGTTCTCTATTGATTATTTGATAACTTAACTTTATGCATAACCAATGGTTACTATCCAAAATTTTGTGATAACCTACATGACAATAAAAAAATAAAATATCAATATTGATAACTTTTGTGATGCCAAAAAAATTACAAAAAAATATCCTGCCAAGTGATTATTAAAAAAAACCAATAACCAGTCAACATTGGTTTAGACTTCACAATGCCGTTTTCCATAATACATTAATCTTCCTCCATTAGATGGTAATTAGTTTTTCAATGGACAATAGGTCCAAATACTAAACAAATTTGTTGAAATGTTAAATGTTACAATCATAGTTGGAAATTTATAGGGATGATGAAATGGACCAGTTTAGGTGTCACAGGAAGTTCCCTAACTTTGATTTCCTTTACCGCCAAAGTGATTCTCAATCAATTCTTCGGTCACCGATTCATACTTACGTTCTGAAGCCTCATGAAGGCAGTCCCTTGAGTTGTTCTATATGTTTTCTCTCTCATTTTGTAAGAACTTGTCCTTTGAATTAGCAAGTGTTATTATCCACACAGTTGTTAGAAAAAGGGTGAGAGTTTCCAGCCCACAATTGGCAAAACCATAATAAGAAAAGCACTTGATTCCCATGCCTGGAGCAGTGCTAGGAGGTCAGTTTCTACAGTCTCTGTAAACATCCTGCTCAACTTTTTTGGCTCCATAGTCCAAGGCTATATTGAGTCTTCTAACTTTCTCTGGGTTCAATTAATTTTGCTGAAAATTGTAAATCTTGTTAGATTTTGAAACCACAGAATTGAAAAAGAAACTGTTTGTGACATCTAAGTGACCTTCATGACTGTAATCAAATAGAATAAATGGAATAAAAGTTGCAAAGCTTGAAAGATTGCGTGCAGGTCCTCTTTCAAAAAATTGGGGAGTTACATGTACAGCTCCATACTTTGAAATCTCTGTATGTTAACAAGCCCTTTACTTCTTTAGACCACACAATGCGGAAAAGGTAAACACATTGATCTTCCTCCAATGGATAATAGTTATTTAAATAATGGACAGTAGATCAAAATACTAAACAAATTTGTTGAAATGTATAAAATTACAATCATAATTGATAATTAAGTGTATGGAGGATTGAAGATGACTAGTTTTTGTGTCAGAGACAGTTCCACGAATTTTGATTTCTTTTACTGTCAAAGTGATTCACAATCAATTCTTGGTCACCCGGTGAAGGCAGTCCCTTGGGCTGTTTTCTCTGTTACCGATTTTGTGATAACTTGGGGCCTATCATTTGTCCTGTGGTGCCGCACACTTGTTACTAAGCTGGCAGTTTCCCGCCCACTACTGGCAACACCATAATAAGGAAAGCACTTAACACTCCTGCCGGGAGGTCAGTTAAGTACTAGAGTCTCCATAAATGGCCTGCTCAACTTTTTTGGTCCCATAGTGTTTGGATTTCCCCCTCTTACCGATTATTCACAATCAATTCTTGGTCACCCTTCTTAAGGCAGGCCTTGGGTGAACCAGCCCCACGCTACAACCATGGTAAAAATCTGAAAATTCCTTTAAATTGTTTCTAAATATTAGAAATGTCCCATGCGTAGACTAAATCAGGGTCTCTGAGTCCAAATCTAACATTTTGTGGGCTTAATTAATAGGGTCCTTAAGAGGCCTTGCTTGAAAAGGTAAAGGTACCCACGTAGGTGCTGATTCCTACCAGTGGTCATATTAACCCCTAAACGTCAGACAGGCCCAATATGGGCTGCTTTTCAGTGTAAAGTCTCTCTGTCCTGAAGTTTCAGGGTTAAGCCCAGAAGACGTTTGATTTGAACTCAGAGACCATGATTTCAGTAATTTTTTCTTGACAAATTTTCATCATTTTGCAAAAAATATTTTTAAAAACGAATATTCTGTCACGAGTTCTTTATTCCATTGAAGACAATTCGCCAAAAAATTTCACTATTACTTACAACATGAAAGGGTGCTTAAGATTTTATACTTTCATATTTTTAATATTGCTAAATTTGGCAAAATTTACATATGGACTATCACCAATTGAGCAACATCATGAAGTTGGAAAAAAAAAACACTACTTGATTTACTCTAACAATGGGATATTTGTAATATGTAGGAATAATTTAAGTAGATTTTGAGCTTTTTTATTTACCATGGTACCAAGGGGGAGCTGGTTCAGCCAAGACTGAGGAAGAGGGTTTTGATTGTCTTCCTGATTGTTCACAAACAACCTGCTCTTTAACAAACAAGCATGAGGTGAAAGTTATCATGAACTTAGGCGCACCTATATTATGAGGTGTAAGAGGGTTCTTGCACCTACTCTTTAAGAGTGGGAGAGATTTTTCACCTATCGGTAGGTTTGGGTCGCGTAACTCAAACCCCATGACTACACCAGCTGAGATTCCCTATTTTGGGGTGACTCAAGTTTGACAATCACAAGGGTAGTTGAGTTTATTTCTGGTTCAAAAATATCAAATCAAACAGTAATTTTTTTTTGATGGCCAGTCTTTTTTGGCCTAGTTACATTCCTCTCCCCATCCCTTCCTATATTCTCTTGTTTCTTTTTTATGAAGGTCTCCACTGTTTCAAGCTCTCTAATGTTTTCCAAGTTTCTTCTTTTCTCCTTTTTTAGGTTGCCATTGCCATGAAAGAAGAAAACACAAGTACCCTTTCTTCCCTTTTTGTTTTATTTGAATTTTTTTCGAGGCTTTCTCTGGCACAAAAGGAAAAGAAAAATCCTTTTTTTCTTCTTCTTGCTACTGCCAAAGAAAAACTTCTTCCTTCATGGCCTTAATTTATTGCACATAAACATTCAAATTTCTCGTCAATATCAAACCCTTGTGCCTTGTATGTTTTTTTTGTCTTCCCATGTTTTCCAATGTGTGTAGGTTAATATAATGTACAAGAAACATATGAACAAAAGGAAACTTTTAGTTCTTATATAAATAAGCCAACAATAGCTATGTGAAAATAGTTTTCTTGTTGATTTCCTAAGGTTTTTTTATAGCGTCAACTTATAGTGACATTTTTTTTTCTGTTTTTTCTTAAAAGTTTGATCCTCACACATTTCTTTTCATACACCCACTATCACATATTTTGATTTCATTTTAAATCAAAACTTTTAAATCAATCACTTCGCAAGTTATATTGTTGTGAACTTGGTTTTTTTTTTTAAAAAATTTAGTCAATGCACTCTCCCTATCTCCCTATGCCAAAAGGTGACAATTAGGATTTCATCCATTACTACAAACTTTAGTTATATATGCATTAACAACTACATATTACATACTCAATTCAAATTTCTTATTTATGTCATTGCAATCATGATTGTAGTCATTTACACTATGATGATATTTGTTTATATCATTCCATGCATTTTCACGACTATAGTCATAACTAAATGATCGAGATCTCAAAAGATCATACAATCATGGTTGTCAAATTTTGTACTATTAAATCAATAATATTTATAGAAAGATGCATCCATCATCGATTGTGATTTATTTTTATTACATAAATTATAAATTTCTTAATTAATTTTTTGTTACCATGTGACAACCTATTTCAAATTTAAAAATATATTAACTACTTACCCTATGGCAACCAAGGCCTAGGAAGTCTAGCCTAAAAAATTTAGACTAAGCATCCTAACCTAAAAGCCTAGCTTAAATCACCTTAAACTAAAATAAAAATAAAAATAAACCAGGTATAAACCTTGTTCAAAGTTAAGCAATGAACCTAGGTAATCTAAGGTTGCAAATGTGAGGATTTAAACTTTTATCTTCATTTTAAGAGCTCAAATCTTTAACCATTGCACTTAGAGGTTCCAACACTTGAATATTCACTTCCAGCACTAGTGTGGATATGTTTGGAATAAATCCAGCTTAGGGGATATGCACACAAGTCAAAAGAAAAAATAAAGGACACGAGATTTTACATGGTTCAGCAAAAGCCTACATCCACGGAGCGCACCCGCACTCAACTCACACTATGAAATCGATAATTACAATAGTGAAGTACTATCTCTCTCAACTTTCACAATTTTCTCACTTCTCTACTTGGCATTCCACACCACTTGTAGATAGTTACAATGAAAACTATAAGAGTATTTATAGTTTCAAGTTCACCAACCAATTGCCACCAACTCCCACCTACCAAGTTCACCAACCAAGTTC
>Ga0116227_10014500_pt1 | contig 11990 bp, 8 predicted proteins | sample S1TSphgellanicum_FD_89693 | JGI IMG/M metagenome (GOLD analysis project Ga0116227, IMG submission 89693) | Host-associated microbial communities from peat moss isolated from Minnesota, USA - S1T2_Fb - Sphagnum magellanicum MG | ecosystem: Host-associated > Plants > Peat moss > Unclassified... | reverse complement strand
GAACAATGGCAGAGCCAGTTCCTGCTCTTGTGTGTGGGGCAGCTCTCAACCACCAAACAGCCGCAGTTTCCCGGTCAAGAGAAATTTGAAGGCGAAATATTGCACAGCGGCGATTGGCCGCAGCGCAAGGTGGAATACTCCGGCAAGCGCGTGGGAATTATCGGTACCGGCTCGTCCGGCATGCAGATGACGCCTGTCATCGCCGCCCACGCCGCTCATCTCACCGTATTTCAACGCACCGCAAACTATAGCGTTCCGGCAGCCAATGCGCCGGTTACCGACGAAGAAGACTCGCGCGTCAAGGCGGACTATCGAACGCGCCGCCGTCAGGCCGCAGATTCGCCGAGCGGCCTCGGCTTCGTCCCGAATCGTAAGTCGGCACTCGAGGTCACGCCCGAGGAGCGAGAAGCAACCTACGAGGCGGCATGGAACCGGTTGGGGTTTGGATTTGCGCTTGCGTATTACGATCTTTTGTTGTCGAAGCCCGCGAACGATACGGCGGCTGAGTTCATACGGCGCAAGATCGCTGCTGCGGTGCATGACCCGGTGTTGCGCGAGAAATTGACACCCCGTGATTTCCCGTACGGGGCGAGGCGTCCATCGGTGGATAGTGGATATTTTCAAGCCTTCAACCGAGTCAATGTGGAGCTCGCGGATGTGCGCGAATCTCCTATCGTGGAGTTTACTGCGCACGGCATTCGTACGACTCAGAAACACCACGACCTCGACATGGTGATCTTCGCGACCGGCTTCGATGCCTTCACCGGTTCGTTGCTCAAGCCCGATATTATCGGGCGCGATGGCGTGAGTCTGCGCGAGAAGTGGTCGGCGGGACCCGTAACGCAGCTCGGAGTTGCGGTCGCGGGATTTCCCAATCTCTTCATCGTCGTGGGACCGGGAAGCCCATCGCTGCTCAGCAACGTGCTGGTTTCAACGGAGGAGCAGCTCGATTGGCTGGCGACGCTGGTTGACCACATGGCGAAGCACGACCTTGGGGAATTCGAGGCGACGCCCGAATCCGAGCGCGCGTGGGTCCAACACGTCAATGAACGCGCTCAGGAAACTTTGTATCTATCGACGCCCTCCTACTACAACGGCAACGAGATTCCCGGAAAGCCGCAGGTTTTCATGCCTTACTCGGGCGGCGTGCGCGGCTATCGTCGCATCCTAGAGCGTTGCGCGGCAGACGGATATGCGGGCTTCATTTTCCGGTCTTCGTTGTCTGCAGCGACGCCCGTATGACGACTTTTGACTTCACGGGACGCGTTGCCATTGTGACCGGGGCGGGCGGCGGTATCGGTCGCGCTACTGTGCTCGGGCTGATCGATGCCGGGGCCAAGGTTCTGGCAGTCGACTTGAATCCTGACCCCGGTGAAGAGACCATGAATCTGGCGCGACAGAAGGGTGGTGACGTTCATTTCCTTACGGCTGATGTCAGCCGCAGCGAGCATGTCGTCCGCTATGTCGATGAGACGTTGTCGCGCTTCGGCGCGAGGGTGGACGTTTTTTTTAACAATGCCGGATGGCAAGGCGCGATCGCGCCGCTCGTCGAGTACTCAGACGAAGTTTTCGATCAGGTCATGGCCGTGAATGTGCGGGGTGTTTACTTGGGGCTCAAGCACGTGCTGCCGATCATGTTACGCCAGCGGTCAGGGGCGATCGTGAACACTGCTTCGATCGCTGCCTATATCGGAACCCGTAACCTCGCCCCCTATACCGCGAGCAAACACGCCGTTCTCGGTCTCACAAAAGCCGCGGCTCTCGAGGTTGCGCGTCATGGAATCCGCATCAACGCGGTCTGTCCCGGGCCCGTAGATACACCCATGCTGCGCGATATCGAAGCGGAACAAGCGCCCGGCGACGCGGCGGCCTTGAGGAGCAAGCGTGCCGCCTCTATTCCGGATGGGCGCTACGCGACACCCGAAGAAGTCGCTAATCTCATGCTCTATTTGGCAAGCGATTTATCGAGTCACATCACTGGTCAGGGCTTGTCGATCAACGGTGGTGCTTTTTAGCCATGCCTCTCGATCCGTTCTTGGTTGATCAGCTGCGGGCGATAGATACTTTTCCGCCTCTCTCTGCAGTACCCTTGGCCAAGATCCGGGCAACCGACGTCCGCCGCAATAGGAGCGGCCTCCCGCTCGCTGAAATTCACCACGTCGAAGACCGCGAGATCACGGGCCCTCGCGGCGCATTACGCGTGCGGTTGTACTGGCCGCGGGCGGTCGACATCGCGAACCCGCTACCGATCACGGTTTTTTTTCACGGTAGCGGCTTTGTCATTTGCAGTATCGAGTCGCATGAAGAGATCTGCCGTCATCTGTGCAGGGGCTCCGGAAGTTTGATCGTCTCGGTCGACTACGCGCTCGCCCCCGAACACCCCTATCCAGCAGCTGTGGACGACTGTTTCGCCGCCGTTCGCGGCATTTCGAGCCTAGCCGGAAGCTGGGGCGCCGACCCGCGAAGGCTGGCCGTAGCGGGTGACAGCGCGGGCGCCAACCTCGCGACCGTCACCGCACTCAAGCTACGAGAGCATGGTGGACAGCTGCCACCCCTTAGGGCGCAAGTGCTATGGTATCCAGTGGTGGATCATTACTCCGCTCAACATGCGTCGTATCGTGAACGAGGCTCAGGGTTCGGCTTGACCCGCGATGACATGATTTGGTTCTGGGACCAGTATGTCGACCCGCAGCAAGCTGATGAACCATACCTATCGCCGTTGCGAGCGGAATCCTTGCAAGGGCTGCCGCCGGCTTTCGTTGTGACGGCAGAATACGATGTGCTACGTGATGAGGGACGCGCATACGCCGAACGCCTCACGGGCGCGGGGATCGCTACCGAGTTGCTGCATTACGACGATGCCAACCATGGCTTTTTGTTCTGGGTCGGCAGAATGAAGGCGGCCGATGCCGCCATGCAGGCGACGTGTGCATGGCTGCGGGCGAGACTTCATTGATGCGCGATCAGCGGGTGGCGCGATTCGCGCCGCTCAGCGATAACACCAACGGCACGATACCATCAGCTACTTGCTCCACGGAGTACCGAGTGCTCTGACCCAGACGCACGCCGACCCACGTGGCTATTCCGCCGATCGCAATCGCTGCGAGGCGCGGATCCGACACCTCGAATACACCCTCCTTCACACCCCGCTCAAGAATACTCACGAGCTTCTCGTCAACCTCCCGTCGTAACTTGCGGATGAGCTGATAATCGTCGGCAGACAGATTCTTCTCCTCCCGCATGTAGATGGCGAGATGCTTGCCGCTCCGTAAGATCCCAAGCATCATGAGCCGCGCAAATTGTTCAAGCTGTTCGCGGGGCGTATCGTAATCCTTCAATGCTTCGTCGATCGCTTGCAGGGCGATGCGCATCGCTCGCGAACAAATTTCTCCCAAGAGCTCGCTCTTGGAGCGGAACTGTGTATAGATAAATGGCTTGGTCACCCCCATTTGCTCCGCCACCGCGTCCAACGACGCCTGACTGAAGCCGCGCTGCTCGAACTGCGTAACAGCCGCCGCAACGATACGTTCGCGCTTCAAGCGTTGCACTGCCAGGCGCACGTCGTCTTCGGCGGCCACTGCATTCAAGGGTTTCTTCTTTTTTGACTTTGATATCGCGGAAGCTTTCGCGGTGGCTCTTACTGCTGTCATAAACCTTATGGCGACACTCCGGGGATAAGAAGATTAAATACATCCTGACGAGTACACATTCTTACTCATGTGTAGCATGCTTACCAGATTTATCCCTCAATTTACCTAAGCCCATGATCCATAAACGGCTTTTGTCGCTCGGCAACGCTGTAGCAGTCCGCGAGGGCTGCGGAAGTCGCTTCGATGAGGGGCGGTTACGCCATTGCTCGGGCGTGGACTTTCGGACTGCTGCCTGGCACGCCGACTTTTGTGCGGCCAAAAGCAAAGTCCCCGTGCTGAGGACTTTTTGGCCTACCAAGCTATTTCCTGATTGGGCTAATCCAGCAGCCGCCGTCTCACTGAAACGATTTCCGACTTGCTCAATCCCAGCCCGCGTTCGAGATACCTGTCGATGGACCCATACTCCCGCACCATCGAATCGAGCGCCGACTCGATATACAAGGGATCCGACCGCCATAGCGCGACGCGCGATCCTTCAGGAAGCTGAGCGAGCGGCGATAGCGGTTGCGCGGCGCCTCCCGAGGGCACAGCGCCTCCGACCGCCTGTCCTCCCACCGGCACCGCACTGTTCGCGGCGGCGCCGGCCGGCGGAACCAGTTTCTCGGTCAACGTATAGTCCTCGACCACGGTCTGGCGCGGCACACCGACCGCGGTCAGTAGCAGCGCCATGGCGACGCCCGTGCGATCCTTGCCCGCAGTACAGTGAACCACCATGGGAAGCTCACCCTCGGCGATGCGTCGAAACATCGCGGCGTATTCGGTGCGATAGTCATCCGGCATCTGCGAATAAAACTTGATCAATCCTGCGCGGGCACCCTCGGGCGTGGCCGCCTCGGCCAGTATGGTGTGCATCAGCGGTGCCAACGTCGGCTTGGGCGATACGTAGACGTCGGCCGGCAGCGGTGCCCACACGCTGGGGGCGTGTTGGCGCTCCTCCTCGGTGCGTAAATCCACGACCGCCGCGACTTTCAGCGACGCGACCTTCGCCGCGTCGGCAGGCGTCAGCTTGGACAACTCATTGGACCGAAAAACCTCGTCCCATTTGACATGACGGCCGTCGGTGGTCGCATACCCACCGATGTCACGAAAGTTCGGCGCGCCGTCGAGCCCGAGCGCGCGCGCGTGTCCGCTCAAAGCAGACTCCGCGGTCTCCGCCGCTTGGGTAGCGTCTACCGCGTAGGCGGCGCCCGCGAATAAACAGCTTAAAAGGAATGCCTTGAACATTGAGTGCTCGCCGCCGGTGACGTTCAACGTCATACGCCTCCAAAATGACATTGCCGTGTCAGGTCTTCGTCTCAGTTCATCGTCGGCGGCACGGTCACCGGGGCGCCGGAACGTGTGGCATCGGCTCGCGCCCTCTGCCGCACATACCAATACAGATCATTCACCTGGGCGTCATTCAAATCATTGAACCGCGGCATGCCTCGAGATTCTAATATTCCACCCTTCAGCACACTTTTGAACGCTTCGGGGTTCAACGCCAACGTGGACGCGCGCAGATCCGGCGCGACGCCGCCGCCAACGGCCATGAAACCATGGCACAAGTGGCAAGTCGAATTGAACAGGGGATTGCCGGCCGCCGCTGCCACGGTATCGATTTTGAGCGCGGGATCATCCAACGGCTGTGCCGGAGCCGACGGCGGCGTCACCGGCAGCTGTGCGGACGCTCCGAGAGTGAACACCAAGAGTCGCCGCGGCTGCGCACCGTAGTTCCACCCGTGTTGCGCGACACCCGCACCGAAGGCGCCGGGCAATGCACCGCCCCACCCCACGAGCACGGCGACGAACTCATGGCCGTCGAGTTCGTAGGCGATCGGGGCACCCACGATGCCGAGACCGGCATTCATGGACCACACTCGGTCGCCGGTGCGCGCGTCATAAGCGGCAAACGTGCCGCTGGCATCACCGGCGAACACAAGGTTGCCGGCCGTGGTCAACGTGCCGCCATTCCACAGTCCCGGCAAACGTACCTGCCATGCCTTGGCCTTCTTGATCGGGTCCCACGCCACCAAACTCGCCGACAGCTCGATCTTGTCGAAGTCGCCGACGTCCAAGATGTCGTAGCCGGTGTTGTAACGAAACGGCTGCGTGCGCCACGCCGCGAGATCCGTGTTCTTGTCGCTGAAGTACTGCGGCATGTCGACCGTCGGCAGGTACGCGAGCCCCGTTTGCGGGTTGAAGGACATCGCCTGCCAATCGTGCATGCCCACTGAACTGGGGTAAATGAGCGCACCGCCGTTGAGCGGCCGTACATCGGGGTTTTCGACGGGGCGGCCGGTTTGCAGATCGACGTGGTCGGCCCAGGTCACCTTGCCCAGTTTATCCGCCGCGAGCAGCTTGCCGTCGGTTCGGTCGATCACGTAGAAAAAACCGTTCTTGGGCGCATGCAGGATGACCTTATGCGGCGAGCCCTGCCACTGCAGGTCCGCCAAGACGATATCCTGGGCCGACGTGTAATCCCAGCTCTCGCCGGGGGTGGTCTGGTAGTGCCAGACATAGCGGCCGGTATCCGCATCGAGCGCGACGATCGACGCGAGGAACAGGTTGTCGCCGCCGCCGGGGCTGCGAATGTGTCGGTTCCACGGTGACCCGTTGCCGACCCCGAGATACACCCGATTGAACTCGGGATCGTAAGTGATGGAGTTCCACACCGTGCCGCCACCGCCGAACTTCCACCACTCGCCGGTCCAAGTCTTGGCGGCCATCGCCATCGCCGGATTCTCGAACCCCTTGGCCGGATTGCCGGGCACCGTATAAAAACGCCAGATCAGTTTGCCGGTTGCAGCGTCATAGGCGCTGGCATAGCCCCGTGATACGCCGGCCTCCGCGCCGCCGTTGCCGATGATGATCTTGTCGTTGAACGCGCGCGGCGCGCCCGTGATGTACCCGGTCTCGCCTTCGAGGGTTTGTACCGACCACACCTCGCTGCCCGTCTTGGCATCCAACGCGATCAGCCGGCCATCGTGCGTTCCCACGTAGATCCTGCCCTTCCAGAACGCCACTCCCCGATTCGCGGGAAATAGCAATCGATAGCGCTTGCCCGCATGTTTCCACACGTCCGGATCATGCCGCCAGAGCTGCTTGCCGGTGCGCGCGTCCACCGCGAAAACAATGGAGTCGTTGCCGCTGAAGTACAGCGTACCGTCGACCTCGAGCGGCGTGGCCTCGAGCGACTTGATACCGTCCAGGTCGAGCCACCACGCGAGCCCGAGTTTGGGCACGCTCGCGGTGCTGATCTCGTGCAGCGGACTGAAGCGCTGTTCGCTGTAGGTTCGACCATAGGACAACCAGTCGCGGGACGAGTCCTCATTGCCGATCAGGGTCGCAGCCCGCGCGGCCGGTGCGGCTGTTGCGTACCACGCCGCGGCCGCCGAGAACCCGGCAAGGATCAGTGCCGCGAATCCGTGTAGACGATGCATGTCGAGAAGCATTCCGATGAAAAGGCGGCGCCATGAGCGCGCCGCGACGGGGGAAAAAAGGTGCCGCTCAGCTGAGCAACGCGGTGAGATCGAGCCGCGTCAGTTGTTCCTGTGTGATGCCTTCGAGCGCCTTGAAGAAACGGGTCCGGAGCATGTAGGAATGACCGTCCGCGTCGTATTCCTCGAGGAGGCAATCGTTGCCGCGGCCGCCGATGAAGGTGGTGAGGAGTTCGGCGGGCTTGTCCCGCGTCAAAGGTTGATGCACGTCGGTGGTGCATTCGTAGGCGATATCGCCCTGGCGGAATTCGAGATCTTCGTAGAACCATTCGCCCGAGATCGTGTAGGCCGTCGCCACGCAGTGATGCCCGTGCTTGGGCGTCGTCACATGGGGTCCCATGTGGAACTTCAAGATCACGGTGTTGGTGATTTCGTCTACTTTAAGAATCTTGAACTTCGAGTTCGGGATCAGAGGATAAGCGAGCCAGGGCAGTTCGTCGGACGCGATGCGATTGACATCGCCGCCCGGTAACAGGCCACCTTGTGTTAATGCGTTCATGTTTGCTCCTCGAATTGTTGCGACTCAGAAATGACTTTCACCCGGGTTACTTGTACCGATAAGCAGCGCTGATCCCGAAGGTGGCCGGCATGCCGGCGAAACGCACCGTCGTGTCGGCAATGTGATCGGCGATGGTCCAGTAGTACTTGTCCGTGACGTTGCGGCCCCATACGGTGAAGCGCCACGTGCCATCCTCGGTGGCCACGCCGGCGCGCAGATCCAAAAGCGCATACGACGCGATGTCGAGGAGCGGTAGATCGCCGAAGCCCGCGTTGGTGCCGCTGCGGGCGGACACATTGCCGCCGACGAATCCAAGCCATGATTGCCGCAACGTCCACTCATACTGGGCGTCCGCAAATCCCTGCCACTTGGGCGTCAACGGAAACGCTTCACCGCTGAAGTTGCCGAGAACGCCGTTGGGATTGTAGTTGGAGAAATCCTTGATCTGGCTGTCGATGTAACTCACACCGAGCTTGGTGGTCAGCCCGGTGAGCGGCAGCACGGTCAACTCCAATTCGCCACCCTTGATGTCCGACTTGGGTACGTTGACCAAGGCTTCGAGCGGTCCGAATACCGGCACGTCGACGCGCCCGCGAATCTGTTTATCTTTGTAATCGTAGTAGAAGATCGCGCCGTTCAACTGCAACCTTCGGTCGAATTCAGTGAGTTTGAAACCGGTTTCGTAAGCCAGCACCGACTCCTGGGTCACCGGGTCGAGCTGGCTCGCCGTCGACGCCGACAGGATAGGAAAGCTGCCGGACTTGAACCCCTTGCTGACGTTGGCATACAGGAGCGTGCCGGTGACCGGCTTCCAGTCGATGCCCGTACGCCAAGATACGTTGTCCTGGTCCAGCGTCTTGCTGACGGAGCCGGCCGTGAAGGTCGGACTCAGCGTGACGCACTGACCCGGCTGCGCGTCGGTGCCGAACACTCGATTCCACGCCGCCGCCAACGCACCGTCGCCGGAATCGCCCGTGCAGCCGTTGAATGCCAGATCCGCCTTGGTATAGCGCGCCGCGGCGTGTACGGTCACCGCCGAAGCGAGGTCATAATCGATATTGGCGAAGCCGGCCGTATTGGCGAATGTTTGATCGGAGTAATTGTAGTAAGTGAAGAACCCGGGTGCGCCCAGTGCATACCCGTTCGTGTCGTAACCATCGAAGCCGTTGTCCTTCTGCTTGACCGTGTCGCGGGCATAGTTGGCACCGACGATCCAGTGCGCGGCATCGCCGATCACGCCGGCCAACCGCAGCTCCTGATTGATCGAACGGATCTGTGCGTCGGTGATGTATTCGAGGTTTTGGTAAGTCGTGCCGTCCGGGTCCTCGGCGCTGGTCTCGTTGTAATGCGCGTAGGACGTTAGCGATGTGAGTTGCAGGTCGTACGGCAGCGCATAGTCGACGCGCAACGACGGCTGAATCAACAGGTTGTCACGCGGATAGTCGCTGCGCGGCCCCCAGTCCGCTGCCCGATCGTTGGCGGGACCGGGCTGGTAATTGGCGACGCCCGGCACGGTGTCGACCGCCACACCCAACGGCGTGAACGCGAGGAACTGCGCCGCTTGATTGTCGGACTTATCGATGTATCCGCTCAAGCTGAACTCTACCTTGAGTGAGTCGGTGGGCGCCCAGTCGAGCAAACCACGCGCCGAGAATTTTTCCTTCTTGCCGAGCGTGTGTCCGGTGGTGTAGCTCTGCTGCCAGTCATCGCTCTGTTCGCTGCGAATCGCGAGGCGGCCGCGCAGCGTATCCGTGAACGGACCGCTCACGTAGCCCTCGACGTTGACGGCATTGAAGTTGCCGTAGTCGACGTTGGCGCCCGCCTCGAAGGCGCTGGTGGGCTTGGCGGCGATGTAATTGACGGCGCCGCCCGTGGAATTCTGGCCGAACAAGGTCCCCTGAGGCCCCTTCAATATCTCCACGCGCTGCAGGTCGAGTGAGGCACCGGCCGTCATGATCGGAAATGCGAGCGGCACTTCGTCGACGTACACGCTGACGTCCGGCTTGGCACCGAGACTGCTTTCATTGAACCCGATGCCGCGGATGGAATAGATCGGCACGGCGTACGGACTCGGTGTGTACGTGAACCCCGGGACGACCTTCTCCAGATCACCAACCCCCTGGATGCCCTGCGCACGCAAGTCGTCGGCGGACACGGCATTGATGGACATCGGCACGGTGTTGATCGACTCGGAGCGCTTCTGCGCCGTGACGACGATTTCCGCCAACGCACCGCCGGTGTCCGCTGCAGCTTCCTGAGCCCCTACGATGCTCGCTGACGCCAAGTAAACACACGCCGCAGACAGGGCGGCCACCAAAAAACAATTGCACTGACGCATGTTGAACTCCCCACTCTCGAGCCAAAGTATTTCGTTATTCGATCGCGCTGCTGTGAACTTCAAGCTTTCACAGATCGAGCGTGCCGATGCTGAGCGCAGCTGCAGTTTGGCAATCGCCTGGTGGTTCGGTTTGTCATTTCATGACAATATTTTGTCATTTGACGACAGGGTGTGGGAACTGTTGTCCTGCCGTTCCCGTCTGGCCGCCTTTCACCTCTGGTCATGCATACCGGCCAAAATCACTGCGTTTCGATACTATGCGGCGCGCACCAGCTTCGCGACGAAGTTGCTGACCGGCATCGCGGCGAGAGCCGCTTTGTCCTCGAACATTTTTTTGATGAGTTCGGTTTGCTTCGCGCCAAAGTGCGACGCCACGCTGGTCTCGAACTTGCTGACCAGTGCGGGCATGTCCGCGGCAACCTTGAACGGTACGTTTTCCATGACGGTGCTGCCGAGCGGCCGCGGCAGCAAGAGGGGCTTATCTTCGAACAGCGCATCCTGAAAACCCAGCGCCATCTCGTCTTTGAGCGCGAACAGCGCGAGCCGCACCGCCCGGCTGGTTGCATCACCGGCCGCCCAGCTCTTGCGTGAGCCCGCATTCGGCGCATGCCGATGAGTGCGCAGCGCTCCGCCGTCGCTCCACGCATGGGAGACGGCATTGATGATCTGGTCGCGCGTGCCGCCGAGCATTGCGGTGACGACAGCGGTGGATGCCACGCATACCAGCAGCACGTGATCGAGCCCGACGCAATTGAAGCTGGTTTCCAGGGCAAGCACGCCCTGGATCTCGTGTGCCTTGACCATCGCGCTGAGCACGTCGCGCACCTTAAAGGGCTTGCCGTTGCGCGACAGGTAATCCGCCACCGCGAGAATGCCGCCTAGGTTGTCTCCGGGATGGACCTCTTCGGCCGCGAGCCCGGTGTCGTTGAAATCCAGCCAGCGACACATCGCACCGATGTTGAAGGCGGCGTTGATCGGATCGAGCTCGTACGAGGTGCCGGGCACGCGCGCGCCCCACGTGAGCGTGGCGCCAGGGACCACCGGTCCTAAGAGCTTGGTGCATGCGGGAACCTTGAGTGCATTGAACCCGCACGCCAACGCGTCCATCAAGCAATAGGTTGCGGTCTCGTAGGCCAGCGGACTCGTGATCTCGAACGAGAGCACGTAGTCGGCAATTTGCGCGAGCACCGAATCGAGGTCAGGCCGCCCGGCCGAATCCGCGGTCACGCCCTAGAACGCGTCGCCCGGCACGCGTACCCAGCCTTCCATCAGCACACGCGCACTGCGGCTCATGATGGCCTTCGTCACGGCCCAGGTGCCATCGACCTGGCGCGCTTCGGCGCCGACCCGCAGCGTGCCCGACGGGTGTCCGAAGCGCACGGACGTTCGTTCCTGGCCGCCGGCGGCAAGACTCACCAGCGTGCCGGGTATTGCGGCCGCCGTGCCGATCGCCACAGCCGCCGTGCCCATCATCGCATGATGCAGCTTGCCCATCGATAGCGCACGCACGTTGAGATCGACGTCGCCGGCCGCAACCTGCTTGCCGCTCGATGACACATATCCGACTGGCTTGGCGACGAAGGCGACCTTCGGCGTGTGCTGGCGCGTAGCCGCGTCCTCGACATGCTCGATCAGGCCCATGCGTACTGCCCCGTGTGCGCGGATTCTCTCGAACTTCAGAAGCGCGGCGGGATCGGTGTTGATCGCGTCCTGCAGTTCCGTGCCGGTATAACCCACCGCCTCGGCATTTACGAAGATCGTCGGGATCCCCGCGTTGATGAGGGTGGCCTTGAGCTTGCCGACGCCGGGCACATCGAGTTCATCGATGAGATTGCCGGTCGGAAACATCGATCCACCGGCGCCCTCGCCCTCGTCGGCGGGATCGAGAAACTCGAGCTGCACCTCGGCCGCCGCAAAGGTCACGCCATCGAGTTCGAAGTCGCCGGTTTCCTGCACGGCGCCGTCGGTGATGGGCACATGCGCGACGATGGTCTTGCCGATGTTCGTCTGCCAGATGCGGATGGTGG
>Ga0116227_10014498_pt1 | contig 11990 bp, 6 predicted proteins | sample S1TSphgellanicum_FD_89693 | JGI IMG/M metagenome (GOLD analysis project Ga0116227, IMG submission 89693) | Host-associated microbial communities from peat moss isolated from Minnesota, USA - S1T2_Fb - Sphagnum magellanicum MG | ecosystem: Host-associated > Plants > Peat moss > Unclassified... | reverse complement strand
TAATATTCAATACCTTTAACAACCAAGGAAAAAACGGATATTTTTGAATTGAAAAACTTTATCGCTTAAATCCCAAGATGAAAAAACAAAAAAGAAAAAAAAAAGAACATCCTTGAAAAAAAATGGAAAAAAAAAAAAAAAACATCCATAAATAGAATACCTAATGCCAAAAGGTTGCCTTGTGTAACCATTTATTGAATTGGGAATTAGAAAACCCGAGCCTGGGAATTTTTTTGGCCTCCTGTAAAATAACATATTCATTCCATATTTTGAGCCAAGATAACTTTGTTTGACCAAGACATAGGAGTATGCGAACATCTAGAGCTTTTGTGTTAACATCTCTAGCTCCAAGTTCATATCATAATGAACTTGTATCTCCCTAAAGAAATTGCACCCAAAGAAGGATCACATACTGACAAGTGCTTACAAAAGGTCAAGTAGTGATCCTTCCTCACCTACTCCATAGCTCTCTCCATCTACTCCTAGAGCTTCAATGGTGAGTAGTCCTTAGCATTGGGGAATTTTTCATAATACAATTTGATTGCAATGTCCCCAATTGTAAAAATCTTTTGCTGTAAAAATTAAAAAAAACAAGGATGAACAAGTGGAAAACAGAGGAAAAGAAAAGGATTGAAGGGAGTTTGATATGTGTCATACTTTATACATATATTAAAAAAAAGCTTTTGAGGTCCAAGAGGAAGGAAGCCCGGGAGTCAAGGCAAAGGCATTGTAAGGTTGCGGGCAAAGAGGATGCCCGGGAATTAAGCCAAGAAGAAGCCCGAGAGTCACATCACATATTCCCGGGAATGTTAGAAAGTGTGAGGGAGTGAACCCTCACACTCCTAAGGCAACTCCCACTTGGGGAGATGGAGTACCGGTGGACTCCTGAAACTTCAGAGAACGATTGCAGGGGTCAAAACTCAATGGCTCATGGCGTTCTTTATATCATTAGAAAGCTCTTGGAGCGTAGATGTCTAAAATGGTCTCGCATGGCTCATTTGAACATCTGAATTACAAGTTATGGCGAAAAGAAGGGGCCGGGAGTCTGCCAGTTTGACTCCCGACCACTAAAAGTCGGGAATCGACCCGATTTACTTAGCTGCAAGGGGCGTGCCACACATCGAGAGCTACAACTTTGGTTTAGACCGCATTGCGATCCGAGGTCTGCTCGCAAAGTTATGGGGCTCCAAAGTCGCAGGAGTCCCAACTGGCGCGATTTCGGGACTCCCACTCGGGAGTCCCGGGAAAAATAGCCATTTGGATGTAGCCTCCGTGGAGAGCTACAGAGTATACTATAAGGGGGAAGGTGGTGGCTTCCCCCAAGTCCGGGCCGTGGTGAGTCTTGTGTGTTCGTGTTGCCCGTGGCTTGTCCTAGCACCAAGGGTGCTCGAACTTTTCACTAACCACTTTGTGTGGGTTGTGTGCAGGCTCGTGTGAGTGAGTGAAGCTTGTCAACTCTTCCTAGTCCCATCCTGGAGCTCCAACACGCCCCTCTACCCCTCAAAGTGTTGTGAGCTAGGGAGCATGCTCCGACTTCTCCCTCTTTCGCTGCTTTTTACTTGGGCTCACATTTGAGCCCTTTGAGGAGTTGGGAGTGCGTCATTTCTTGTAAACCTCCGCCAACAACACCTCCTTGAACTACTCCAAGGGGATTTTGCCAATTGATTAAATTATGAATAATTCATGAACAAGGTTGAATTTTACATAGTCTAGCTCCACCAACCTGCAAAGATATACAGAGTAATGAGAACATAATCATTTAAATTTAACTAATGTAGGAAAAAAAAAAGGTTCAATAACATATTTGTTGAGCTTTATCATGGGAATGAAGAGCTCAATAAGCCCATGAGAGATGTCAAGGATAATGGAATCAACAAAAAATGTGCCAGGAGGGTTCATCATCATGCAAACGATTAATGTAAAGCAACCAAGCTTACAACCTATGATTCTCATCCCACACAAAAAAATGCACCTAAAAAGGGAATTGAAGTTAGGATCAACAAGTAAGAAAGACTCAAATCTCTCATTCTTAGACATCTGATGCATACTCCAAGAAGACATGTGTTGTTCTTGGAATTCTTCCTACCCCTTCCAATTGAGAGGTGAAACATAAAATTTTGTCCCCCTCTTAATAGCCAATTTGGAACACCTATTCCATCTTGAAGATATTGATTTTGAGTGCACGATGAACAACTGGCACAAATATCATTCGGCACAAAGGAATAACCATTTGGGCTTTGTTCCTCGACACCATCTTGTCTTGTTAAGGACTTCAAAGCTGTTGAACTTGGTTTGGCTCTAAACGACTTGAATAGTCCTATTGAAGGACAAGGAGTATGCATATGGCACCACTTGGGAAGTTTGTAAAAAAATTTGGAATGTTACAAATGCACAACAAAAAATATGAAAACAATCTAGAATTTTCTAAACAAAAGGCTACCCAATGCATCAAATACTTAAAGTGTTTCCATAATCGTTCTGATGGAGATATTTTTACAAGACATGTCTTGCAAAAGTAGACACAAGAAAGTTCAACATTATTTCTTTAAAAAAAAACTAAGCTTAAAAGGTCAAGTTGACAAAAACAAAAGGAGCTAAACATCCAAGGTCCTTTCTAGGCTTGTTGAGCTCCTTCCAAGCTTCTCTTGGTGCCAAAAAAAGCTCTACAAGAGTAACAAAAAAAAAGCCAAGCTCTAGCTCCCCTCCGATTTCAGAGCCAAATTAGAGCTCAACTTTTTTTTGTGCTCCATCCAAGTTTTTTTCGGCACCAAGAAAAGCTCGAATGAAGAATAAATAACATCACAATTAGGCCCAATTCCAAATTTGTAGTTGGGCCCAAGTTTGGCATATTATGTTTGTTCCATTGAAGCTTCTCTTGGCACCGAGAGAAGCACAAGTGGAGAAAAAAGAAAAAAACCGAGCTTTAGTTCAACTTTGAAATGGAAGCCAAGCTAGAACATGACTTTCTTTTGTTCCATCCAAGCTTCTTTTAATGTCAATAAAAGATTGAATGGCAAAAACAAAAAAGGTCGAGCTTGGGCTTGACTCCCAATTTGGAGTCGGGCTCAAGCTCAACACCTTTTTTTGCCCCATTTGAGCTTCTCTTGGCATTCGGAGGGGGCAAAACAAATGCCAAGCTTGAACTTGGCTTCGAATTGGGAATCGGGCCCAAGCTTAGCCTTTTTTCTTCCTCAATCCGAATTTCTTTTAGTGTCGAAAGAAACTTGAATTGAACAAAAAATTTGAGTCGACCTTTAATTCGGTTTTTTTTTTTTTGTTACATCCGAGTTTCTCTTAGTGCCAAAAGAAACTCAATATTAACAAAACAATAAGGAGCTTGGCTCTTTTTTGCTACAATCAAACATCCTTCGGCACTGAAGGATTTTGTGCCTTTTTTTGCTACTACCAAGCTTCCTTTGGAACTAAGGGAAGTTCGATAATACCAATAAGAAAAAACTTGGCTTGGGTTTTTTTCTTTTGAAAATGGAGTCGATCTTGGGCTGAGCTTCATCTTTGGAGCTAGGCCAAAGCTCAGCTCTTACTTTTTCTTTTTTGTGGCCGATTTGCCATGACCCTAGAATCTAAGCTTGAGCTTCGATTTAAGCTCAAGTTTTCTTGGGCTCAAATCCAAGATTGAACTTGGATTTTTCTAAAGATAAAAACTTGAAAATAAAGAAAAGGGTTGAATTCCAAGTTTTTACCTTGAACTTGTTATTCTCTTCTTGAGATGTGTTGATATCTCCTATAGTCTCTGGGCCTTCTCCTTCTTCCTACACAAAGAAATCCACAAGAATGACTTTAAAAGAATGAGCATTTATATACATGTGCGAACTTAAGCCCTAATTTTCTACTTGGTGAAACCTTAAAAAAGCCACATTATTTGTTTTTTGAAAGTTATATTTTACTAAACTCAAGAAATATGAACTAAAGTGGGGTTTCCAAACATTCATCTGACAATTTTTATCAAAGCAAGAGTTATTATACATTTAATGTTTTGACTATCTTTGGAGCCGGGCCCAAGCTTGGCTATTTTTTCTTTTTTGTGGACAATTTGCCATCGCCCTAGAATTTAAGCTCAAGTTTTGATTCAAGCTCAAGTTTTCTTGGGCTCAAATCCAAGATTGAACTCATATTTTTCTAAAGATAAAAACTTGAAAATAAAGAAAGGGTGGAATTCCAAGTTCTTACTTTGAACTTATTGTTCTCCTCTTGAGGTGTGTTGAGATCTCCTATGGTCTTTGTGCCCTCTCCTTCTTCCTACAGAAAGAAATCCACAAGAATGACTAAATGAGCACTCATATACATGTGTGGATTTAAGCCCTAATTCTCTACTTGGTGAAACCCTAAAAAAGGCACATTATTTGTTTTTAAAAAGTTATATTTTACTGAACTCGATAAATAAGAAATAAAGTGGGGTTTCCAAACATTCATTTGATGATTTTTATCAAAGCAAGAGTTTTTATAGGTTTGATGTTTTGACTGATTATTTAAATAAAAATGAACTATGTAGGAAACTAAAGAACTAATTGAGACCTTGCCTGAAAAATTGAAAAAAAAATTTCAATTGCACTTTGAATTCATCTAGTTGAATTGTACAAATACTTAATTGCTTGGAATTATCCAACCTTCACAAATGCAATCATAAATTGATGTATAAACATTTTTAGACTAATCTATGAATAAACCTTAAACCCTAAATTGTGAACATAATTTATGCTAAGGAGAAGTTCTTTTTTTAAAACCTAACTATGCTAACTTTTACCAAAGGATGAGGACTTCTGTTTTATGTGCTGCTCCCATCATCCCCTAAGTCTTCGTCGTAGCCCGCTTCTACCTCCTTCTTTGATGACAATAATAGAACTTGTGAAATCTTTTCAATTAATGTACTTTCATTCACACTCCAATGCATTTGAGCCTATAAAACAATTTTTTTTACTTCTAATGATTCCTCCCTCCCTTGAGAGAAATCAAGTTCCTTTCCTCTTCTAGATACTTCTATCTTTTTCATAGTTGCATAAAAAATGTATTAAAAAATATGAAAGTTGCTAAAATACAACACATCACATCTCCCTTCCACTCTAAGAAAAAATACACTCTTGTCTAGGAATTCATAAGGTGTGTCAACTTCCTATTTTCTTCAACACCATTGTTAACTTTTGATGTCTTGTTTTGATATGAGTCCACTTGTTACCGCACCTTCTTCTACTCCTATGTTGGGCTATGGTCGAAAGCTTGCTAGCCCTTTGTAATTGAAAAATGTTTTATTTACATCCAGTCTATGTTTTTTATACTTTCTTTTTTAAAGGATGTTGTCATTTCCCGATTTTTCTTACATCCATGTTGTACCCATGACCATTCAACTAATGTGTACTTAACGATTATTAATTCAAATTGGTTTTCTATGTGTTAGGACAACTCATTATTCGATGTGTTTGTTGGGTCTAATGCCAATCATTAAATGGATTATGTAATAATTATTGACAATTTGCTACCATCCTTATTTATAACAATTTTTGTCCCCTGCTATAATTTTGACAATTCAGTATTATTTTGCCACCATTTAGTTACAATACAGATGTTTGGTAATGGATGCTTTGGACAATAGAGAAGAAATTCCAAGAATTAATCAACTACACTTCCATCTAACTCATCAAGATAACATTTGTGAAGAATTACTACTTGTCAAATTACACTTTTAAGATGATCAAGTGTTTTTAACTACTAATAGAAGAAATGTTTTTCTAAAAATGTTAAATGAATTTCTATACATACCTTCATTTTATTTGTTTCATGTTAATAGTAACCCCCATAAATTTACAAACATACTCTTAAGTATTTACAAAGTCCTGATTGGTCATAATCAATCGTTCTTGTTTTTTTCTTGTATTTATCATTGTAATAAATGTCTCTAGCAACATCTTTTATCCATATGCTATTATTTCATTTTTCTCTTGCTATAAATATCAGTGCAACTCACCCATCTACCAAAAAATATTTTGTTTCCTTCTTGAATCAAAGGTAATATTTAATAATTTCCTTTTTATATAACCATGGATTTGAAAATTGGAATGCAATTGTACGATGGATACATATTGCAAAATATTGATATTTTCACATTTAACATAAATTGAATCCTTCATGGGCTTACCCTTCTTTCTTGGCCAAATCATTCTACATCATGCCAAGGTTTGTTGTTTTTATCTCTTCACATTAAGAGAAAAAACCATTTTCTAACCAACTAGTTTTCAACTGCATGTCAAGCTCAACTTGCCTTTGACTACATAATTATATTTATTTCAACAAATTCCATGTGGCCCACTTTACACCTCAATTTAATTGACTTTTCGACTAAGTTGGTAAGTGTATGACGTTGACCATTATTGCCAATTGGCCATTGATTTTTACTTTTAATTAATAAATTCACAATTAAGCTATCGTGGAAAGATCTACTTTCAAAATTTGTCGAGCTCTATCATGTCAATTGCTTCACTGTCTTGGTTAACCTTGTTTATGGATGGATGAATGTTGGAAAATTTGATGGATAAAATAATGTCTATTTTTTCCACTATAATTCAACTTTGATTTGATTTTAGGTTCAACTTAATTGTGGCTTTTTTACAAGTTTGTTGTGACTAATTTCCAACTTTGGTGATTTCAAGACCCTTTAATCTTGAAATTAATACCTTTCATTACACTACACCTTGCCACTAAAAACCTTAAGTTTGTTGGAAAATTTTATGTTTCATGGTGTCCAAATGTGATAAAACATCAAATGTGGGAGAACAAAACATTTTTGTCTAAAGTCATTGGGCATGGTATTGAAGTGATTAAAAAATGTGGAACATTGAGTTGACATGTCCTTGCTTATTGAAACAAACGTCTATGTCCTAGAATTTCTTCTTTGGGATTGTTTTTCAAGGTTAAATTGCCTTGTTTCATTGAGTAATAATGACTCCTCCCTAAAAAGGAATATTGCACCAACGTTACTAGGGGTGGTTGGTGCATTTGGCATTGCCCTTCATCCATCCAACACACTTCCATACTCATTTGTGCTAGTGTACTCCCCATAGGTATTTAGGAATGGGCACTTGCTCCATGGCTCCTTATGCAATATAACCTTCCACCATGGGTTGGAAAAATCATCAAAATAGAAAACTTGTTGGACTTGTGATGGGAAGACAAATGGTTCATTGTCATTCACCAACATATGTTGAAAGTTGGCCATTAAAAATTCAACTTCATCTCATTTGTAAGTTGGATTACCCCAACTATATAATTATGGTTAATAGTTAATAAATATTAATTAGTTAATAGTTAACTATTAAAATAAATATTTTTTAATGAATTAAACTATTTAGATAACATTAATGATTAATTAAAATTAATTCATTATTTAAAAATTAATTTAATAAGTTATAAATTTAATGACTTATAATTAATATTTAGGAATTACCAACTAGTTATTAATTTATTTTGTTAGATAGTCAATTTAAAACCCAATTACTTTTTATTTAATTAGTTGATTACTAAAAATTTAAAAGGTTAAAAAATTAATTTTAATAATTTAATAAATAAATTATATAATAAATATTTTAAATACATTAAATACATTAAAATTTATTGAGCAATTTATTTTTTAATTAATTAGTTAATTATTTATTTATTTCTTGAAATACTAGGTACTTGCACACATGGCATGGCACCAAAGGTTTAAGCATGTGGTTTAGCTAGGTCTAACCTAAATGCCTCATGGTTAAGCTTTAAATGTACCTTAGATGTCGCATTAAACAATTAATTAACCTTAGATGGTTAGCCCTAATTTAGCCAAGCTTAGGCACAATGTATTCTAAATTAATTAATAAGAATTAATTACTAATTATTCGCCTAAATTAAGATCATATTATGATATTATTAATTATTAAAAATATAATTAGCTTAGTTTAAAATTAATCATAATTTAACATTTGAAAATAATAATGTTATTAAATTAATGTATGTATTTATCCTAATCTTTATGGTTAATGCAATCTTTAAATAGTTAATATTACTAAAGTTTTATTAATTTCATTACAATAAATTAAATATTTGTATGAAAATTATTCCCCATTAGTTAATATTATTTAATTAATAGGTAGACTAAACTAGTTAATTATTATAAGTAGTTGTTGTTTTAATCTAATTAGTAATTAGATATTAAATACTTGGAACTACCCAATATTAAACATAACCTTAAGAACCATTGCAAATTTTAATATTTTTTTCATTTTTTAACTAAATCAATAATGATTTTTATGTCATTAGAAGTGCAAATTGAAAGATTATAATTTTTTTTTAAACACCAAAAGCAAAAGAACAAGGAAGAAAACATGAAGAGGAGGAAGAAAACATTTGTGATATTTTGTGCCAATTCTTTTGAAGAAAATTTTAAAACCTTCTCTATTTTTAAATCCCATATCTTTTTCATTTTTAGTCCATTTTAAGTGATCTAAAAACCTATGATTATGGATATAAAATACCTTTTTATCCTCTGAATGCAACGAAACAATAATAACAAAATTATTTCAACATTCAAAATTGTGATATTTTGTTTCAAATATTTTGAAATATTTTTACAAGTAGACCTATGGTACATTATAGTTACACTTTAGTTGATATTAAACATTGAATTAACCTCAAATGGTTAACTCTAGTTTAACGAAGCCTAAACACCATGTAATAAAAATTGTAGTTGCAATTTAATTGATATTTTGTCTCAAATGTTTTGAAGAAAAAACTTAAAACCCTTTCTAGTTTCAAACCCCATATCTTTCTCATTTTTAATGTTTTTTTAATGATCTAAAAACCCATGGGTGTATCAATTAGATATTTACAAGACCTTTTTCAAATCCAAATGCAACAAAGCAATGAAAAAATAAATTAATATCAAAATCCAAAATTACAATTTAATTTCAACTAAGGTAAATAAACCTACCACTATACATTTAAGATTTCAAAGGAAGTTGACTTCTTACACATTGTTCTTTTTTTTGTTGTTAAAATAAATTTTGTAACCTTCCATTTGACACTTCCAATGCTACAAAAAAACGTTCAATTTGGTCAAATAATGAAAAGATATGGGTTGTTTTAGGCAATGGGGTTCATGTTTGGTGATAGATTTGTTAAAATAGTTTCGAATTTTGAAATTAAATTGTTTTGTCATTGTTTAATGACATTTGGATTTCAAAGAAGTTTTGTAGATCTTTAGTTAGCACACCCATAACTTTTTAAATCGCACAAAAGAAATTTAAAATGAAAAAAAATGGGTTTTCAAACTAGAAAGGTTTAAAGTTTTTTTAAAAAAACATTTCAAACAAAATAGCACAATTTTGGATTTTGAAATTAAACTTTTTTCTCATTCTTTTGCTACATTTGAATTTCAAAGAGGTATTATAGATCGCTAGTTGGTGCACCCATAGTTTTCTAAATTGTTCAAAATGAACTTATAATGAAAAAGATATGGGGTTTCAAACTAGAGAGGTTTAAAGTTTTTTTTCAAAACATTTGAAACAAAATATCACAGTTTTGAAATTTGATATTAAACTATTTTTCATTGCTTTATTACATTTGAAGATCCAAAAGATATTGTAGATCGCTAGTTGGTGCACCAATAGCTTTTTAAATCTCTCAAAATGGACCTAAAATGAAAAGAAAAATGGGGTTTCAAACTAGAGAGGTTTAAAGTTTATTCACAAAACATTTGAAACAAAAATCACAGTTTTAAATTTTGAGATTAAAATATTTTCTCATTGTTTTGTTGCATTTGGAATTTTAAATTTTTTTGTAAATTACTAATTGGCACACCCATAGCTTTTTAAATCACTCAAAACAGACTTACAATGGAAAAGATATGAAGTTTCAAACTAGAAACGGTTTTTTAATTTTTATTCAAAACATTTGAAACAAAATATCAACTAGAGTGCAATTATAATTTTTATCCCACATTGTTTGTCATAATTTCTAAGTTTGTAAACTACATAATAAAGTTGGTGCACTAAGTGTTTTCAAAAGGTGAAGTTGGCACTTAAAAACAAATTAATAATAAAGGTTTGACCTTGAAAGCCATGTGGTGAAAAAAAGGATTATCTAAAATCTATTTATCTACCTTAAGCCTAAGTAACATTATGGTCTACTTATTTACCTAGGCCTTCCTACCTACCTAGGTTTAGGTTAGGGAGGTCTATATAAATAGGTAGGCCTAGTAGCTAGATACCTATCTATTTATTTATAGGTGGACCTACATACCTAGACTTAAGTCTACACATAATTTTAGGTAGGGACATGTGTCAACAAATTATTGTTTAAATTTTTTGCCTAGACATAACTTTGAATAAGGCCACATGGCAACAAACTATTGGTTAGACTCTTTGATTGCTTTAGTTGTAATATAGTTGAAATTACAATTTGATGACCTAGTTAGAATGTAATTGAAATTTCAACTCATTCTTTGATGATGTCATGGTTTATTAGTGCATGAAGTTCATCTAATGGGAGGTTACCCCGGATGATAATTCTTGAAGTTGGAAAATAGTTGAAAATTCAACTCTGAGATTTGGATAAAGTGGATGAGATTCATCCAGAAGTTGAAAATGTTCCATCAACTAAAATGGTTCGTTGCTTTCAACAAAAATCTTGTCACCTCAATGTTGGTTGAAAAATTGACACATGTAAGTAGGCTTCGATTGTGTTGTGGGTTCAACTCAACATTGTCAATTATTTTGGTAGGTAGTTGAAAACATCATTTTGAGTTGAAATTTTTTTTACAATTGGAAGTGACATTTTCAACTTCAAAATGTAGTTGAAATGTAATCGAAACCACAGTTGAAAACCTTGGTTTTTTTCCTAGTGTCAAATGCCTTGCAATAATTTTACATCATAAATCATTTTCTTGATCGTGTAACCCATTTCAAGTGTCCTCCTTTAAAGTCTATTTCATGTAGCGAATTATTTGGTCAACTAATAGTTCCTATTGGACTTTTAAAATATTTTTTTATTAAGATGAAGTTTTATTGAGACTATATCCATATTTTGTCCTTACCCTTACCATCTTGAATGTGCCCTTCATTTTCTTTTATTTATATATTAGTTTCAACGTACCCCTTTTTGTTTCATATAATCTTTTACAAGACAATGGGGCTAGAAAGCACATTAGATGTAAGTTTTGTTCTTGGAGGTTCTCACTGCCACCAAACATACTCTATCTTATTTTATGGATTGGAATGGGCTCAATGTGTAAAAAAAGGACTATTACAACATTCTTGGACTATATTCATAACGATAATAATTATTTCTACTCCTTCAACTATCCTAGAATTCACTATACTTAGATATTTCCGTATTTATACATATGAACATTTGTTCTAGAAATTTTGTTGTGGCTTGTCCGGTTGCTACACAATTATGTAACAACTTCCAAGAAAATCACTAGTGTATTTGGAGGGTGGATTTTATTTTTAATCATGCTTTCAAAATGTTCCTTAAAGTAGATACTATAAGGTTTTAAGATCCCAAGGATGGAAGGTGTAACCTAATTAAATCTCTAAAAGTGAAGGAATTATTTCATAAGGGAGAGAATTATTTCGTAAGGCATTGATTACCTTAGTTATTACATAGTGTAAGTCCCTATTGTTAGTGAATTACTGTGTAGACATCAGGCTTTGCCCTCGGTGTTCACACAATGAAATAAGGATTTACCATTTACATAACATGTTAATTTAGAAGGTTTTAGTTCGCAACATTCACACTAACATCTTATTAGGTCTTGTGCATTGTCCTACTTTTTTCATTTAACATAATTAATTAAATGTGCATTTATGAGTTACTTCATTCCAACCTTGTTAACAAATAGGAGATCTACTCAAGTGCAAACATAAATCTTTATTGAAAGGAAACTACAACATAATGCTCACAACACAAAACACAACATCAAGAACTCTCCAAGGTTCTTGTCACAT
>Ga0116227_10014497_pt1 | contig 11993 bp, 9 predicted proteins | sample S1TSphgellanicum_FD_89693 | JGI IMG/M metagenome (GOLD analysis project Ga0116227, IMG submission 89693) | Host-associated microbial communities from peat moss isolated from Minnesota, USA - S1T2_Fb - Sphagnum magellanicum MG | ecosystem: Host-associated > Plants > Peat moss > Unclassified... | reverse complement strand
AATCCTACTTGATTTTTGAAATGAACTCAGTATACTGAATTCTTTGTAATCCCCTTGGAGCTTACCTTTTGCTTCTTGCGTGGTACGTAAACGATTTCTCCGAATCAAACCGGATTCCTATATTACTACTAGCTCGCCTCTCTCCCTTCTCCCTAATCTCCTATTTTTTCTTCCCTAATCTAAAATCTAAAATTGTTTTACTCCCTCACCAATTAAATATTCAGGACTTTTGGATTAGCCAATTTTGGATTTTGGATTGTGAAGAGATCTCTCAATTTTAGATTTTGGATTAGGAGTAACTCTAAGAGGATGTTTGAAAAGTTAGTATTTGAGCCAAAAAAGGCTCTCAGGCATAACCAGTAAATAAGCATTCACAGCAAGGTGGATATCCGTGAGTAAATTATACACTGGTAATCTGACAAAAGACACAGTGGCAATAGAACCGTGAATTCCCCCAGTCCAAAAAGGAGGGAGGAACAAAAGGGGTGAATACGCAGATGGGGTTAAATACAATTTAATACATCAGTTGATGGTGGCAACACCACCAGCTACACGATGGGTTGTAGGACAAACAACGGGAGAATAGTAAGTTAGACGTTAGCTAAGGTCCCCTATAGTTCTTGCTAGTTATTATGTGAATATGGATTGAGACAAGTTTTATTACTCAGGATATGATAAAAATTACTTACGGGTTATCAATAGCCTTACTCAGTACATCTGTGGTGGTTGTTCAGTCACAGAGGGCGGTAGCTTCTATTCCTGATCCTGTTAGGGAGATTGCCGAAAAAGTTACTGTTCGGATTGATGGTGCTGGGAAGGGTACAGGAATCATTATTGATCGTGCCGGAAATACTTATACGGTTCTCACTTGTTGGCATGTAGTAGGTAAACCAAATACTCATACCCTCAACCAAGGAACTTATATGCTGAGAACTGGAGATGGTAAAACCTACACAGTCGAGGGCAGTGCTGTAACAAAAGTGGCTGATATAGATTTAGCCGAGTTAAAGTTTACCAGTAATGAAAATTATACTCCTGTAGAGATAGGTAATTCTAGTAAATTAATTGCCGGAAGTACGGTTTATGCCTTTGGTTGGGCTGCACCTGATGAGGTAAGTAAGGAATGGCAATACCGTCCCGTGGAGACGACTGCAACAGTTGTCGCTAAACCAGTAGATGAGTATGCTTTGGTTCTAAATAACCCTATTAAACCAGGAATGAGTGGGGGTCCGATTTTAGATGAACAGGGTCGATTGATAGGTGTAAATGGAGAAGCTAGAACTGATGTGAGAACTGATACAGAGGATTTTTTAGGAATTCCGATTGATACTTATAACAAGGTTGCATCCAGACAAAATAGTAATCAAAAACCAGCCCCAGAGGTTTCGGGTTCAACTGCAACAACAAAGGACGCTGAGGAATTTTTTCGGGAAGGTAATGATAAGTTCGATAAATCAGACTATCAAGGTGCGATCGCTTTATATAATCAAGCCATTCGCCTTAACCCCAATGATGCGAAATCCTACTACAAACGGGGACGTGCCCGTTATGATTTAGGAGATTATCAGGGGGCAATAGCTGATTTCACCCAAGTTATCAAGATTAACCCTAACTATGCTGATGCCTACTACAGCCGGGGAAGTGCCCGTTATCAGTTAGGAGATAAGCAGGGGGCAACAGATGATTACAACCAAGCTATCCAGATTAACCCTACTTTGCCCTAGCCTACTACAACAGGGGAAATGCCCTAACTCTTAACAGGGGACAGGGGGAGGTAAGAAAGGCGTAACCTCCTATCCCTAGGGCGAACGCCTCTTATTTTTGAACCGCTCACTGGGCAAGGATCTTCATCAAAAAAATTGGATTTTCGCTCCATTACTGAAACCATTGTAGTTACCACTCCTGGTTCGCCTATTTTAAATCGAGTTACAAAAAGCCGAACGATTTAATCAAGGTTTTTGACTATAGTAGAATTGTACTGCCATGAACACTTTATGTAATGGTGGAGCGATCGCTTCCAGCGGGCACCTGAAAATAGAGTTTTAAGAGTGGGGTAATAGTTTTAGTATCAATCAGGTAAATCGCGAAAACTAATACCAAACCTACATTTCGCGGATTTTTTGGCAATTTTTTAAACTCCAAAAAAAATAAGCGAACCAGGAGTTACCAGATTTTTATATTTTAGATGCGATCGCCCTACCCCCTACCTTGGCACCGGCACCTGATTAATTACCGAGGCAATGACTGCGTCAATCTGCAACCCATCTAACATTGCTTCTGGTCTTAACAGTAAGCGATGACGCAAAAGAGGGGAAGCTACGGCTTTAACATCATCTGGGGTGACAAAATCCCTCCCCGCTAACCACGCTGTGGCTTGGGAAGTCTGCAACCAAGCACCTGCGGCGCGAGGTGATGCACCCAAGGCTAAATCAGGATATTGCCGGGATCTTCTCACCAATGCCAAGAGATAATCAACGATCGCCTCCGATACTTTAACCCCTTTGACTGCTGTTTGTGCCTGTAAAATCTCGGCAGTGGTAGCTATGGGTTTCAAACGGTTAATATCTCCCCGTTTGGCAGCAAACCCCCCTTGACGATTGAGTAACATTTGCTTTTCAGCCTCTTGATCGGGGTAGTCTACTACTAATTTGAATAAAAACCGATCTAATTGTGCCTCTGGTAGCGGATAAGTCCCTTCAAATTCCAGGGGATTTTGTGTGGCAATTACCCAAAATAACTCTGGCAAGGGTAGACTCTCCCCATCTAGGGTAACTTGAGTTTCTTCCATCGCTTCTAGTAGGGCCGCTTGGGTTTTTGGGGGAGTGCGGTTAATTTCATCTGCTAGCAGCACCTCAGTAAATATCGGGCCTTTTTTCAGGGTAAAACTGCGGCTATTCAAATCAAAAATATTCGTCCCCGTAATATCCGATGGCAGGACATCTGGTGTTAGTTGAATCCGCCGGAAATCCGCTTGGATTAACTGCGCTAACACCTTTACTAGCAGTGTTTTGCCAGTTCCAGGTACTCCTTCTAAAATTATGTGTCCCCCTGCCAGTAATGCGACCAATACCTGCTTGATGAGGTGAGACTGTCCAACAATTACTTGGTTTAGCTCTTTGCCTAAACGCATTAATCCAGAATGGGTTTCTCGCATATAGGAATCTTACTTAGGTTGAATTTTGCGTAAAGTTTGCCACTTCCCTAACCAGCTAATTAGGTCTTTCTCACTTATAGGTTTTTTGAGCAATGGCAACTTTAATACGGCATCTAGATCTGCTGCACTTATACCTGTTTTTTCTGTCCAGATATCAAGTAAGACTTGGGGCTCTTGAGGGGTTGTCCCCAAACCCAAGGCTTTTTGCAGTTGCATTTGTTCTTGTCTACCCACCATCTCCACCACAAAGTCCGTGGATTCAGCTTTTTGTAATACTCCTGCTAAGGCTTGAATATATGCGGTGCTGTTATCTATAACTGGTACCTCTAGGTTTACTGGCTTACCAAAGCGCCGATTCTGGGCCCAAATTAACACCAATAATACGATTGCTGCCTGCATAAACATCGGTAGTATGGGAGTCTGAGTGAAATAACTCAACAAGTCCCCTTGTCCCTCTTCCTCCCGGACATCGGCATCTTTGTAGCCATGTATGTACTCATCAACAAATATTGTGTGACTGTTTTGGGTAACCAGACTAGCTAGGAACTGGAAATTACTTAAATTATCTTGGTAGGCATTGGCAGCTAAATAGGAAGTAGTAGCATAAATTATTTCACCCTCATCTAAGGTTTTCCTCCAGACGATCGCTCCAAAGTCATCACCTAGAGAAATTTGTTTCTGCTCCCCTTGCTTATACCGTCTAGTGGTATCTATCTTGACCTGACCAAAGGGTGATAGTAGCTGAGTACTAAATCGTGCCGCAGTGGCTGGCGATCGCACCCCCAAAATTACCAATCTGTTGCCTTTTTCTACCCATTCTCCCTCTATCCCGATGAACGGTGGTTGCAAAGAACCATATATCTGAACGAGAGTTGCTGGCTCTTTTCCCATTGGTAGTTTACTAGCAGGTTTTTGCCAACGTTGGATATTAGCTCCCTGTTTTTGCATAAAAGCATACCAAGCACCGTAGCCATCGGGGGCACGACTATAGGTGGAACCACTACTGGTTGTATTGTTAGTAGCTCCTACCAAGCTTAGGAGAATAATTACTACCAACGCGATCGCTCCTAACCAAGCAACGCGATTTGTGCGTTTCATTATCTTAAACTTTCAACTCTACACCAGGGTATCATCCTTTCTCAACCTGACTAGGTGATTCTCCACTATGCTCCGTGGGGATAATTCCGGTGACTCCTAGTCCTACACCAAAAATTGCTATTCCCAAACTCAAATACCAAACCCACTTTTTTCGTAGGAGAATTGCCACAGCTCCCAGAGAAATCCCGATCTGGAGAGCAGCTACACTCCGAGCGAACATTTCATGCCGTTCTAGACTCAACCGAGATTCCTGTTCTAGTTCCCTAGCTTTAGCTTGGCTTTCCTGCTTATCTTTTTCCAGTTTAGTTATTTCTTTTTTTGTCTGCTCCGAAACGGGTTTTTGGAATGCTTGCAGCAGGATAATATTTGACTGCTCCAAATGCTGCTTTGTAGATTTGGATTGATATAGGGCCCATTGATCTGTCGCCTGAATTTGTGCCACCATACCTTCATTAGCTAGTGACCCAGCGTACATAGCTGTGGCTGCTGCTATAGCTGAAAGAATTGCTGTAGATACACCAATCTGTCCAATCCACTGCCGATCTTGAGAAATTGCTTCGTGTTCTTTGGCTAATTCCTCATGGACTTGCTCAAGTGACTCCACTACCTGCTGTTGCAGTTCATGGGTTTCAGGACCTATTTCCTCTGCCATCATCATCTTCCGTTGTCAGTTTTTCCTCCATCTTCTATCAGAATATTTCCATATTTTGGCTGATAGCAGAATGATTGAAGAATACTATAGCAGGAGTCCGCAGGAAAACAACTTCAAGCCTGGAAGATTTCCTGATATGCTTGCCGACATTGCTGATAATTTTCTGGCAACATCTGGGCATCGTCAAAACATATGCGCTCGTGGAGGGTGATCAAGGTTTCGTAAGGTTGGATAGGAGTGATAAGTGACCTTAACAGTTGCAAATATTCTCCATCTGTACGGCTAGGTTGCTGGGGAGCGATCGCTTTTTCATGTAACTGCTGCAACGTTGCCAAGTATATGCAGCGGCAAGCTTCACGGTAATTACCTTGAAGGGCAAATTCCTGCGATCGGGTTAATAATTTACTAGATGTTTCACGGGAAGAGCCTTGATCCCCAGATCCTGGGTGACGTCCTACCCTAGCTAACCATGAATAGAAGTAAGGATTAAATTCTTGCCACAACCGCCAACCCAGCCAGACTAGGAATAGACCGAATATCAACCAAAATAGGACCTTGAGTAACTGGTATACCCAAGGGGCAATTGATAATTCATCAGGAAAACTCGGCAAAGTTCCTTGAAAGCGCGAAGACTGGTATTCTAACCATTCTCCTACTTGTTTTCGGAACAAGGACAGCTGCCAATCCCAACTTGTTTTTTCAAAGGCGTCTATAGTCATATACGAATCCTATTTAATTTTGGAAAAAAACTTCGTACACCTCTACTACTGTCAAGAGTTAAGAGCCTACGCAGATCCTGTCTCCGAATCTTTTATCCTCAAATCAGTCTATTCGTTCCCGGATAATTATTACCCAGCCCACAACTACCAACACCATTCCTAGCACCAGAAACCCTAGATCCCAAGCTAACTGATTCTGTCCTGGTTTCACATGGTAGATGCCCAGAATTTCATGGTCAATTAGCCCTTCAGTTAGGTTGAAAAACCCTGCACCCATCAATGTTGACCCAATGAATGTTTTAGATGACCAAAGAACCCCTTGTCGTCTCCCAGCTTGCCCATAGTTAGCACCCAGTCCAAAGCATGGAATAACCCATCCCATAGCATTGTAAATCTATATTTGCCGAAGTTGTTAGCGGTCGAATGCTACTGAGCATATGATGCCAATGGAGAATCTAATGGATGAGGATACCATCAACAAATCCTCCCAAACCCATACCTAGAAAGATTCCTGCCACAATTATGGGCTGGTGTTGGTTGAGTTTGCCAATTATCTCAGCGGTGCTGAAGTCTAGCTAACGGTCGATAGCCTACTAAAATAGAACTCTTATCCAGGTAATATCTTCTCTCTCGAGGCTAGTGCTAATGATCAGTCACTAGTAGATAATTACTTGTGGGTGTCTGTAAGCATCGTAAAATTTATGTAATAATTCGCCGGATTTATGAGTTAAAATAGCAGTCTCTGAATGACTATATACTTTTACAAAGTTTGGCAACCTTATGGTTGTTTTTCTAACTTCTCTCCCCACGGCATCGAAATCCAGGGTACTTACTGGGCGACAGTAGAGCATTATTACCAAGCCCAAAAGTTTGTAGGCAGCGTAGAGGCGACAAAGATCATTCCCTTAATCCAAGCTGCTCCTTCACCTGAAATGGCAGCAGCTTTAGGGCGATGTCCTACCCGCCAACTCCGACCTGACTGGGACCTAGTTAAAACTCAGGTGATGCGACAAGCTGTATTTAAGAAGTTTATCACCCATAGAGAAATTAGAGAAGTCCTTCTGACCACAGGTGATGAAGTTTTGGTGGAAAACTCACCCACAGATTATTTTTGGGGTTGTGGTGATGATAAAAGTGGTCAAAACCATCTCGGCAGAATTCTCATGCTCGTGCGTGAAGAAATCGGACATTTGTATTTCTGAACATTACATTGTTGCTTGTTTTTATCGATGCCTAAACTGGGAAAAATTAGTTTTTCAAATAACAACTTGGTAAATTTATATAAACTATGTTAAAAACAATCACAAAAAAAGGGCAGTTTACTTATTATATAGGGATATGTCTTTAAAACTCATTTAAAAAAAATTATACAAGTAGTAGATAAGTAGTAGATAAGAAAATGAACTTGGACGATACAGTGAAAGGACAGCAGCAAAACTTAGATCAAGAAAGTTTACTGCACCGGATGATCAAACAGATCAGACAATCGCTTGATCTGCAAGAGATATTAACAACCACTGTGAACGAAGTTCGTCAGTTCCTAAAGACAGATCGGGTGAAGGTGTATCGATTTGATACAGATGGAAGTGGTGAAGTGATTGCTGAATCTATTCATGAGCAACGCCTACCATCACTGTTGGGGTTGCACTTTCCAGCCGAGGATATTCCACTAGAAGCCAGAGAGCTATTTTTGTCAGCGCGACAACGGACAATTGTCGATGTAGAAAGTGGGCAGATCGGGGTATCACCCATACAATCAGCAGAAACGAACCAAACCTTAGAGGAAAATATCTACTATCGTCAGGTAGACCCATGCCATCTTCAATACCTAAAATCTATGGGTGTGCAGTCCTCCCTAGTAGTACCAATTTTACACCATGACCTCAAACAACAAGCAGCCGAAGCAGAATTGTGGGGACTGCTTGTATCCCATCACAGTCAATCGCGAACCATTCTGCAGCGGGAACTGAAATTAGTACAGCAAGTAGCAGATCAAGTAGCCATTGCCATTTCCCAAAGTAACCTTTTGAGTGAAACTCGGTATCAGCAACAGCAAGAAGCTATTATTAACCGAGTTAAAACCCTACTGCATCAACTACCCACAATCCAACTACCCAAAGCCTTAGAGGCAACAGTTACCGCTTTGCAGTCCACAGGTGGTAGGCTCTATATTCAAAAGACCAGGGAACTATACACCTGGGGTGATCAGCCAATCCTCACCCCAGAACTAGAAAATAGCATCATTGAAGAACATCCCCTATGGCAAAGCTGGATGGCTGAGTACAAACCAGGTAATGTTTGGGCAGTTGCCGACCTGAATAAAGAACCCTATCTGCAAACTTTAGCTCCAGCATTTCAGCCGACGAAGATTCGGGGACTGATGGTGATACCTCTGCATTACCGTGATCAGTTTATTGGTGTGTTAAGTCTTTTTCGGTCTGAATTTGACACAGAAATCCTCTGGGCTGGACGTTGCGACCAAGACCAATACCAAAACCTACCGCGTCTATCCTTTGAGACTTGGCGGGAGCAAAAAAAAGGACAAGCCCCCGAGTGGAAACCAGGGGAAGTATCCCTAGCACAATCCTTGTCATACGAATTCTCAATGGTAATTCAGCAGCAGATAACATATCAAGAACTAGAGATACTCAATACCAACCTAGAACTGCGGGTCAAAGAGCAAACTGCTGAACTAGAAAAATCATTACTGCTGAGTAAGGCACTCAAGCAAGTCACAGACCAGATCCGAATCACGCTGAACTTAAGAACCATACTTCAAACCATAGTCCGAGAAGTTCGCCCCCTGATCAATTCAGATCGGGTGCTGATATATCAGATTCAAGATCAATTGAGTGGTGAGGTAATTGTGGAAGAGGTAAATGGTGGCTGGGGATCGGTGCTGGGGACCAAAACACAAGCACAATGCTTTGCCAATGAGTCCACCGATCTTTACCTACTGGGTAGGGTACAAGCCATAAATAACGTCAATGATAATACATTGAGTCCCTGCCATCAGGAATTTTTAGCGAGTATGCAAGTTCAAGCTAAGCTCATCGTCCCCATTAAAATGGGTACAGAACTTTGGGGACTACTCATAGCTCATCATTGTGAAGCCCCGAGAAATTGGCAGGATGCGGAAATTGAATTGCTCCAACAGCTAGCAGACCAAGCAGCGATCGCCATTCAGCAAGCCCAACTCTACGAACAAAGTTGTGCAGCAGAAGCTAGAGCCACTAAAAAAGCTGGAGAATTAGAGAATACTCTATATCAACTCCGAGAAACCCAGGCACAACTAATTCAAACAGAAAAAATGTCCAGCTTAGGACAGTTAGTTGCAGGTATAGCCCACGAAATCAACAATCCTGTTAACTTTATTTACGGTAATCTGTGCCATGCCAGCGACTACAGTGAACAGATACTCGGTCTGTTGAAACTGTATCGGTCTTACTATCCCTACCCCAATCAAGAGATTACCTGTGTTAGCGAGGCTATAGATTTTGACTTTTTGGTGGAAGATCTACCAAAAATCATGACTTCTATGAAAATAGGAGCAGATCGTATCCGTTCAATAGTACTCTCCCTACGTAATTTTTCTCGCCTAGATGAAGCGGAACATAAACCAGTTGACTTGCATGAAGGCATAGACAACACTTTGCTAATTTTACAACATCGGTTAAAATCCAACGCTAGCACCCCCGGTATTGAGGTAATTAAAGACTACGGCAACCTCCCCAAAGTGGAATGCTATGCCGGACAAATGAATCAGGTATTTATGAATGTCATCAACAATGCCATTGATGTGCTGACAGATGAGACAAAGCACAAGGAAGAGAAAGCCAACTACTCACCTACCATCCGGATTTCTACTAGAGTCTCAGCTGCTAATACCCATCTGTTAGTGAGTATCGCTGACAATGGAATAGGGATGACAGCGGAAGTCAAAAAGCGGATTTTTGATCCGTTTTTCACTACTAAACCTGTAGGTAAGGGGACAGGACTAGGATTAGCAATCAGCTACCAGATAATTGTCGAAAAACACGGTGGAGTTATGGAGTGTATATCTGAACCAGGTAAAGGTACAGAGTTCTGGATCGAGATCCCGCTCAAGTTTGTCGGGAATAAGTAGGGAATAAGAGAAAAGGGGTATCAACTTAAGCCGGGACAGCTTGTACGGTAGGCTTTTTGGAGATAGGAGCTTTTTGAGTGCGCCGGGGAGGGGGTATTACCCCAAGCGTGGAAGAATCCATTCAAACAAATTGGGAAAGGGTTTTCCAAAGAGACGTTTAGCAGCAGTGGTGCCACAATTTTGGATTTTGGATTTTGGAGTAAAAAGATAATATAAGGGAGAGGGGACAGTGGTGGGTAAGAACAGATGAATCCCTCTTATTAATCCAAAATCTAAAATCTAAGTACTTGAGCAGAATTAGTTACACAAACTCTGGGCTGGAATCCTTTATCCAGTCTAGATCAGACTAGATATTAGTTTGTAAATATTTCTGCTCAGTTACTTAAAATCTAAAATTGGCTGATGGAGACGGGATAAATAACCATTACGACCTTCAACGGCAGAGGAAGTACCCTGGAACTTGGCACACATCCAGATAGCCCAATCAATCCACTGTTGCTGTTCTGAGTTGTGTAAGGTCTCTGGGTGAACGGAACGGCAAGGAAACGTGCCTGTACCCGTTGAGCCGCTTGCTGATAACGTTGTTTGAGTTGGGGTTGACGGGTTTTTTGGGTTTGTTGGTGCCAGTAGACCCAAGGCAGCAGAGCACTCAGCACCCAATTGTGGATGTTAGGGTCTTGGGTTTGAACGCTGAGAGCTGGAATCACCCACTGCCACCAGGCATGGATGGTCCCCCAATTTTAGATTTTGGATTTTGGATTTTAGATTGAGGATTAACGACTTGTATACTAGGGGTTATGTGTTGGTTTTTCTCCAGATCTCCCCCTAATCTAAAATCTAAAATTCTATTGTCTTCGGTCGCTTCCCTTGAGTTTTTTGGCTGTTTTGATATAGTGAGAGAATAAGTGATCAAGGTTGGGAGATAGGGAGATTTGGCTTGATGAACTTAAGGGTCATGCGATCGCTCTCACCAATAGCGAGGAAGCGTTGCCGATCTTTTTGACCTTGTCTCAAGGTAGGAGGTAATACCCAGACACCGCCCGGATAGTCCTTGGTATCTTTAGGGTTAGCGTTAACTTCTGATTTGCCCACCAATTTAAAGCCAACTTTCTCCACAGCAGTAATTACAGCATCTTCAGACATATAACCAGTTTTAATACTGTCTGATACAGAAATCCCCACTTTACCACGGTGTTCTTCTACTCCCAGAATGCCCCCTGGCTTGAGTGCTTTGTAAGCCGCCGCGTAAACCTGCTCGGCATAGCCAGCACTGACCCAGTTGTGAATATTGCGAAAAGTAACAACCATGTCTACAGAGTTGTCAGGGGCTAGGGTAAGTTGATTTGGGGGATTAATTTCCACTACTTTCACCTTACCAAAAACCTGTGGATTAGCTGCTAGTTTCTGTTGGAAAGCCAAGGCTGTATTACTGGTGCTAGGAGCAAAGTTAGTAACTATCAGTTGCCCCTTAGACGCTAAAAATGGGGCTAATATCTCAGTATACCACCCACCCCCCGGCCATAATTCAACTACAGTCATATTGGGGCGCAAACCGAAGAAATTGAGCGTTTCAGCGGGGTGGCGATACTTGTCTCGGTCACGATTTGCCCTAGAGCGATGAGTACTACTAAGTATGGTTTGAAGGGTAGTTGTGCCATCAAAAGTTGTAGATCTGTCGCTCTCGTTAGCTAGAACACTGGAGGGCATCATAGATCCCAACACGAAAAAAGCTAAAGTCAGGACTTTTAATAAGCTAAGACGGTGGGTAGGATTTTGTCTCATAAATGTTTTTTCTGCTTTCCGCTTCAGCATAAGGGCAAATAGTCTCTGTTTACCCCAAAAATGAATGATTTTTTTGGGGAGGTTTTTCAAATTAAACCAATTTTTTGGGTTTTTGAACCCACATCATGGTCTAAAACCTTAAAACTACGTTCAATAATTAAGAATGTTCTCAATAATTTCTTGATAACTTAAATACCTACCCTTGAAAGAGGTGGGGGAGTTGGCGGAGTTTAGGGAGGATTGGGGGTGTGATGGTGCAATGCCCGGTGGCTAGAGGCGATCTGGTAAAGATCGTTTTATGGTATGACAATGAGTGGGGGTATTGTTCACGCATTGTAGATATAGGAATCCGGTTTGATTCGGAGAAATCGTTTACGTACCACGCAAGAAGCAAAAGGTAAGCTCCAAGGGGATTACAAAGAATTCAGTATACTGAGTTCATTTCAAAAATCAAGTAGGATT
>Ga0116227_10014496_pt1 | contig 11993 bp, 5 predicted proteins | sample S1TSphgellanicum_FD_89693 | JGI IMG/M metagenome (GOLD analysis project Ga0116227, IMG submission 89693) | Host-associated microbial communities from peat moss isolated from Minnesota, USA - S1T2_Fb - Sphagnum magellanicum MG | ecosystem: Host-associated > Plants > Peat moss > Unclassified... | reverse complement strand
ATTATTGTGGGGACCTTAGACTTGAACCGATACATGTATAGATCCTGGCCCCAATTTGGAATTGTAATTTTTGGACTGTAAGGCATAAAGATCATGTCGGCCATTGCTGAAAACAAAGATTTAAATTATTCTTTGAACGCCAAAATCAAATTATGCAGTTGTAATGTTTGGATTAGCAGCTGCAGTACATCGATCCATCCCAGGTGGATATATTTGTAGATCTTGGGTACTGATCAATCATTATAAGCAAGCAGAGATTGTTTTACAGGACCTGCACACACTCAAATTATTTCCTGAGTGTACACATGCTTGCTCAAGATTAATGCATTGACTGCAACAAAAAGAGATTGCAAATTTATTAGAAAAAGATTGTCTGTATTGTATGCACATGAGCTCAGACTAAGAACATCATGCACAGTTCAAAAACTTACAGTTCCAAAATCTGATTGCAAAGAACAAGAAGTGTATCTAAAAATATCCAGAAAAGAGCAAGTTCACTCAAAATCATAATTGTCGGCAATGCTCTTTGTTCTTGTTTATGTAAGTGTTCTATTTACCACTGTTAAACTATATTCAAAAATCACTTCTAACATTTCCACTGTGTGGTAGAATAGCATCACTCAATGTTCTTCATTTGTTTAGTTATTTTTCCCACTCATTGACGAATTCTGCAAATCAACCGGTAGCATTCTTTTGATGCAATTAAACTTCTCTATCGTTGGTACAAACTCTTTATAAGAAACTCTGCCACTTGCTGATTAGTCCCAACATATTCGAGTGTGCTCTCCTTGTGTTTTGAAAAATCTTGAATTATATGATATTGTATATCAATATGCTTAGTCCTATTGTGATATCTTGGGTTTTGCACAAAACGAATAGCAAACTCTAGTCATCATGGTGTAGCAATGTACCCTACATTTGAAAGTAGTTTATGTAGCCACTTTCTCATTTGCAGCAACTGCAACAACATTTTGAGCTTCTATTTTGGATCCTACAATGCAATTTTACAAGAGTTGTGTTACAAAAATAATCATTTTCTTGTTGTTAATCCCAAAAACCTATATTCCATAAAAACCTTGATGTTTTCTTTTTGAGATTTCCCAACACCCGACACTTCATGCGTAGGTTTTGCAACATGTTTTTGCAAAATTTAAAGACTCGTACACTTTGCTAGATGTGTACGATATTTATGAACAACTGGAACTAACTCATGCACATTATGAAGCCAGTACCATGAGGCCTCCATCACGTTTAAGGCCTTAGCCTCCACCAGTTACGCCAATTAGATCATCACATTCTTTTTCAAGGGCTAAAGCAGTGCACTCGGTTGCACCCATCCTACCTTCTTGTAACTACTGTGGCAATCCTACCCATAAAGCTAGTGAATGCAACATTCCTTCCAAAGATCTCTTTTGTGATTATTGTGGGAAAAAAGGACATCGAGAAGCTGTTTGTTTTGCCAAGTTCCTAGAACGAAAGTAATTTCGATTACCATGCCAAAATCTACCAACATCTTTTGTTTCCCCTTCAACCAAAGCCAAGGCACCTCAACCTTTCATTCAAGCCTAACCTTTTATTAGCCTTAATTAGCTTTGTTGAATTCATTTTTTGTTTGATTAACCTCTTATTAGCCTATTTATGGTCTAATTAATGATTAATTTGCTTACTTATGGTTTGATTAATTTCTTACTAATTTGCTTAAAGTCTAACTAATGATTGATTCACTTACTTATGGTCACATGAATAGCTTCTTATTAACTTGTTTAATATGGTTTGATTAGCCTTTTATTAACTAGGCTAATTGACTTTATTAAATTTGCTTATAGTCTAATTAATTTCTTATTAGCCTACTTATAGTGTAATTAACCTCTTATTAACTTGCTTATGGTCTAATTAATTTTTTATTACATTTATTAAGCCTTGATTAACCTCATTATGTTGCATTAATGATTGTTTAGCCTACATATGGTCTAATTAAGGTTTTATTAGTGTACTTATGACTTGATTAAGGTATTATTAATTTGCTTGTGATTTGATTAATGTTTGATAACTTTTTTATGTTTCATTAAAGGCATATTAGACTGCATATGGTTTGATTAGCTTGCTTGTGCTTTGATTAAGTTTTTTTTAATCCATTTATGATTTCATTAAGATATTATTAACCTTTTATGTTTCATTAAGAACATATAGTTTGTTTATTGTTTGATTAAGGTTTTGTCAACTTGTCTAAACCTTGATAAAGTCTAATTAGCTTCATTAATGACTATTTAGTTTGCTTATGTTTTGATTCAAGTCTCATTAATTTTTTTAAACCCTTACTAAGGTCTAATTAGCCTACTTAAGCCTTGATTAAGGTCTAATTAGCCTCATTATGCCTACTTATGTTTTAATTAAAGTTTAATTAATCTACCTAATCTTATTAACCTACCCAGGCTTTAATTAATGATTGTTGATGACATGCTCCCAAGTCCCAAATTAGCCCCAAGTCGGGGCTAAGTTACTTAAGTTGCGGAATTTCTGGGACTCGAAGCACGTTCCCAGCTTCCAGCACTAAAGGTGGGTGAAAGGGGCGTGCTGAAAACTCCAGGATAGACTAGGAAGAGGGACAAGCTTACTCAATTACACGGTCCTGCATCCAAATCCAACCAACAAGTTGGTTAGAACTCATTCTGCACCCTTTCAGTGTTGGGACAAGCCACGGGCTACCTTGGGCTACCTTGGACTCACTTGACTCACCACGGCCCACACTCGGGGGAAGCCACCACCTTCCCCCATATAGTACTTTCTGCAGCTCTCCGCCACACTTGCATCCAAATGGTTTTTTTTCCCGAGACTCCCAAAGTGGAATCCCAAAACTGTCCCGGTTTGGACTCCCGGGATTTTGGACGCTCATAACTTCTCGCCCCAAACTCAGATCGAGATGAGGTCTGAACCAAAGTTGTAGCTCTCCTCGAAAGCTTTCCAACAATGTGTCGCACTTTACCTGCATGCATGGGAATCGGGTCGATTCTCGACTTTTAGTGGTCGGGAGTCAAATTGCCAGTTTCACTCTCGGCCCTTCTTTCGACCATAACTTATGCTGCAAATATCCAAATGGCTCATGCGAGGCCATTTTGAACATCTAAATTTCAAGACCTTTCCAATGGTATAAAGAACGTTTCAAGGCAAGGTGTTTTGACCCCTGCAATTGCGCTCTGAGTTTTCAAAAGTCCCAGAGGACTCCCAAGTCCCATTTTCGGGAGTGTGAGTGGTGACCTCACAACTCCCTCAAAGTGGGGTTGCGACAGTTGAAAATCATGAGGACCTAATTAATGACTATTTAAGTTGTTAATGCCTTAATTATCCTATATTACTACTTGCCGAAACCTTAATTTAACTTCCAACTAATTATTATGCCCTAATTGGTGACTACCTAGGTTATTGAGGCCATGTTTATGGTCAATTTAAATTGAACTTATGTTTTAATCAATGACTACTTAACTTGTTTATGCCTTGATTAATGACTACCCATGTTGTTGAGGCTTTGCTTATGGTTTGTTTAAACTTCTTATGTTTTGATTAATGATTACTTAATTGTCTATGCCCTTATTAAACCCTTAAATGATTAAATGTGCCTAATTAAACCCCTTGTCTAATTGTTTTGGCCTATTTTTTTTTTGTTTACACTCGATTATAGTTTTGGTCCAAGTTCTTTATAGGGTTTGATTAGGGTTTGATTAACCAAGGATGGCAAGTGACCATGAAAAACCAAGCCATTCATGGCTCCATGATCTAAATGAAAATGATGTCTTGCTTAGTCAGCCAAATGCTAAAGTGGTTAAAACGGAAAAACATGAATGTCAAATTGTGGAATATTCCTTTCACTTGAACACCATAACTACCAACTATTATCAACATTTTGCATTGTATTTTCGGGACAAAAAACAAGGGCCCCAATTGATTCATAGCTTAATGTGTAAATTTGATGTGTAATGAATACAAGAAAAATTATCCTAATTTGGTGTTCCAAGAGGACACATTGAAAGATTATCTCCAAAACGCATTAAAGGAGTTGAAGATGGGCACATCAAATGGAGGAGGGAATGGAAGGGTGATTATGCAAAGTGATGAAGTTTTGATTCAGTTGAAGGCCACAAATGAACATGACACACAGAATATTTTCAAAAGGTGACAAAGTGTCATTGAACATACATCATCTAACCCACTTCAAATACCCAAGTCCACAATTCTTACACCCATTACTAGTTTTATGCAAGAAGGCCCCTCTATTCCGTCATTTGGACCCTCCATCATCTACCTATGGGCCTACATTCACCAACACATCAAATGGCACCCCAAAGACAAAAGCTAAAGTTTTGCCACCATGTCAGGAAAGATGCAAATGAATAATGATGACCAGAAAGGCAAGACAAAATGGAAGCAAGATAACATAAAGAAGAAAAAATAGGATAGACTTGCCAATTTCAAGCAGTTAAAGATATGGGAGTTTTAACAAATGTAAAATTTAAAGCCAAGGTCATATAATTGTTAGACATGTAACTAGAAATACCCATCTTAACCATAATCAATTGGGTATTGAATTTGGTCACGAATGATTTCATATGTGAAGTCCATGCAATGTCTATGCATAAATTAATTACAATAGTTGTTATAGGAAAAAAATGATTATACTTGCCCTTTGTGGGATCAATTGTTTTCATTAATACTTTCCACGTATGCTTCAACCCCCCAGTCCCCCATTCTACCTTAATTTTGTAACCCACATGCATTTTGTCGAAAGCATTAACTGCATCCAAGTCATGTTTAAGAGCAAGCTCGCACCTCCCAAGCCAACACATAATGAACATCTCCTCCCCCAAATAATTTAGATTGCCCAACAAATACTCAAAATATTCATATGTGTACAAAGAATTAACACTAATTCTTGTACAACTTAGATTCACACAAGATGCTAGCATTGTAAAATGAACTTGGATATCTTGGATCCAAGTAGATGAACAATCCATGATAGTTGACAACTAATATGTTGTTCATGCAATACATTTTCTTCCACCCATTAAACCAAGATTAATGAGTGGGATTGTTCCACGGTTTAAGGATCTCAATGAAAGTGCCATCAATGAACCCAATACAACCTTAGGACTCAAGCATATGTTGGGCAAGAATTGCTTGCTCCTTTTGACTCAACCATCAAACTTCATCACCAGTTGCCTCATTAATGCAAGAGGTGATGAAAACTACATCATTGCATATAAAAAACTTGTTTTAATTCCACATGAAGGCATCATACATGCACAATGTGAACCTCATTAGTGGCTCTAGCATGGGCCTAAATGGTGGGTACCACCAAAACACATAGGTCTTCAAACTTTGGCAAATTGAAATTTTGTTAAGGTTTTGAACAAACTTGGAATGGTTCACATTGTGCCGATCATATCCCAACTATTTTGTGGTCGACCAATTGGTTTGCACTTGGATCTAGTTGTTGGAATTGAACAAATTTAATGTGTTAACATTGGCAACCACGGTTGTGAAACCCATTTGATGGACCCTCTATGTTATCTAAAGTAATTCCTCATTGCTACTAAATGAATTATCATAATCACCCATGTCCATTAAAACATCAATACCAAAAGATGCCATGGACCTAAACACAACCCCAATCTCTCCAAACCTTAAAAATAGCCCAAGAAAACCCCAAACCCGAAAAATAGCCCTAGACTCCCCAAACCATAAAAACAACTCAAAAAACCCCAAACCCTCTAAACAACCAAAAAACCCCTAATCCTATAATCAACCGTAAATTTACCCACTTAAAAACAACCCACATAAACCCCAAACCCTAAAAATAGCCCTAAAATCCCCCAACCTTAAAATCGGCCCAAAAAATGCCTAACCTTAAAAATATCTTTAACTTTACCAAACCCTAAAAACAAACCAAGAAAACCCCAAACCTAGGAATAACCTTAAATTCCCCAAAACCCTAATAATGACCCAAAAAACCCCCACCCACTACAAATATTCCTAAACCCCCCAAAACTTAACAAGCCCTAAAAATAACCCCCTAAACCCCAAACTTTAAAAATAACCCTAAAATCCCCAAACCTTAAAATCAATTCAAAAAAACCCTAACTCTCAAAGTAGCCCAAAAAAATCCAAATGTAGGCCAAACTTTTTAAATAGCCCTAAACTTCCCAAACCAAACAACCTAGGAAATCCCTAACCCTAAAATAACCCTAAACTTGACAAACCCTAAAATAACCCTGAAAAACCCCAAACCCTAAAAGTAACCCTAAACCAAGCTACCCTTAAACCCACAAACCCAAAAAATAGTCCTAAATTTCCCAAATCAAACAACCCAAGAAAACCTTAACCCTAAAACAACCCCAAACTTACCAAATTCTAAAAACAACCCCCAAAAACCCCAAATTTTAAAAGTAACCCTAAACCAAGATAACTTAAAAATAACCTAACCACCTAAACCCTAAACCTTAAAACATCAAAAATCAAAATGGAACCTTAAAAATAAAAAATAAAACATTAAAAAACCAGATAAATAAGCAACATATAATGAAGTCCAAGCTAAATCAAGCAAAAGGCAAAATGGAGCTCCCACAAATGAAAAAAATGAAAGAAAAAAAAAATCAAAATTGAAAGAAATTACTTATATCTCTCATTAAACCCTAAAAGCCACCTTAGGTAGTCCATAACAGAAACCCTATATTTGTTTAACTTTAAAAGTTTTTATTATGGCTAACAAAGATAAACCTTAAAAGCCTCACAAATGTGATTTGTAGTTAAGGTCTTTTTGAAAAAAGTCCATAAGGATCCCTCAAATGTGCCCCTAAAACCTTTCAAGAAAGGCCTTCAAAGATGCCCTCCCAAATTGCCATGCCAAACCCCCCAAAAAAAATAGAATCATGCTTACAAAGAAGCTTCTAAAAATATGCTTGGAACACAAGAATAAAAGTGTAAAAGGCAAAAGACCTCCCTCAAGTCTGCCCAAAACAAAAACAAAAGTGTGAAAGAAATTCACCCAAAGAACTGCCCGAAATAGAAAAAGTGTGAATTTGTTTTCCTAAACCTGCCCGAAACGTTTTTTTTTAAGTAGGAAAGAAACTGCCCACCCTAACCCTAAATCTGCCCCAACCTTTTTTTAAAAACAAATAAATAAAGTCAAACTAATCCCGTCCCCTATCTTAGGGCTGACATCCCCACTTTTTGAATTCCATCCCCAATCTGGGGGACTTTGCGGGTAGCCGATTTTAGGGGGTGAACATCAGTTAGGAGATAGGACAGGGGACTGAAGTGGGTGTGATTTTATGGATAACTTTATTATATCTAAGATTTTCCTACACAAGTTCTAGCCCTCGTTGAACAAGGATTAAGGTTTACTTGTTCCCATTACATTTTGCCAAAAAAAAAAAAGAGTGATGGGTATCTGACATCTGTGATGGCATTTCCTCAGAACAAAATTGCCAATTGCCATTGTGTGTGTGTTGGATAAAAGCCAAGGCATTCGCCAATTAAGCAGTCCGACTAGGCATAGGAGGAAGTAATAATCAAATCTGGCCTTGCATTTTTGGAAAGTTCCCCACCTTTGGGCCTCACTCAATGTATGATATGAGACAGACCTTATTGGAAGCCTAAGCATGCACAGATGACAATGTGGGATAGGAGTTGGAGGGATCTTATAGCTACTATTCAGGAGTGGGAGAGACCTTACACCTACTAAGAGACACTTTGTCAACTGGAGGCATATTCACCAATGAAGGTGCTCTCCAAAATACACCAGGAAATTTCTCCGCATCCTTAATAAAAGTTTGCAATCTTGGGATTTTGAAGCTAATTAGAAGACACATAAGTCTGAAGACCCTTCTGTTCTGGATTATTTTTATTTGGTCACACATGGGAAAAGGTTAGGCCCCCTTTAGACGAGGGTCCAGGATCCAATTTCCTAGGAACCAATTTGGACTGAATTGAAGCAAATTGAATCCTTGAGTTGGAATGTACGTTGGTCGTTAGCCTGATTCTTGGTTCACGGAATCAGGAGCTCTCCTTTTAGCACTGTTTTTTTGGTCCGAACCAATTGATTTTCTCTCCAAAACAGGTGCCATGTAGGTTCGGCCTCAATTTGCCACTTTTTGGTCTTGGATCCTCATCTAAAGTCGCCCTTAATCTTGTGCTGAAGTTTAAAGCTTCAACTCTGAGCTCTCTCAGACCAACCCTTATGACTTCCCTTCATTGCAACTTTGTCTAAACTAGCACCCAAGATAATCAATCTACTGCCAACTAATGGCATTAGCATGGGTGGCCAGAATCCCTAGAGGATTAATAAATCGTTTAGAAAATCCTAGAATTAAAGTCAAACCAAAATTTGGGTCAAAGATCTAGTGTACTGATAAACCATTAATGGACCAGCATTCAAGGGGGCTAAACGTGAACAGTCACTGTTGTTGTCTGACACTCCATTTAGTATACTTTGCATTGATGGGTTTTTTAGGGTTTCATTTGAGAGACCCTCTTAAAACACTCAATGGTATTTCAAAGTCAAATGCAACGAAGATTTGAAAACTGAAAGCCCATAAACCTTGTGAAGATTTGAAAACTGAAACCCCCTGCTGACCATAAACCCAGGTGATGTCTTTTAGGACCAATTATTTAAACTAGGAGGAGGAACCCTGGCAAACTTCATTAAACAAAGCACTGAGCAAAGGAGGAAACTAGGAGTTGAATTGAATAGCTTAAAGACAGAACCCAAGTTGTGAGATCTACTTTAATTGGAATTTTTCACATGCTTGCATAAAATTCTCGTAACAAATAAATAAAAAGGAAAAACACCCAGCAAGGGAACAAGAGAAGAAAAAAGAAAGGACTCAAGTCCACTCAAAAGACCACACCCCAAATTGTAGAACGCACAATGGGGAGCCCTAAGAGGAGAAAACACAAAACCTAGGACCTAAACCAATGATTGGTAGCATGAAGCAATTCGTGCAAGGAGATGGGTGAAAACCTAGAAGGACATCAAGCCTAGAAGAGGTTTCTCCTATTGCCACAACTACCTAATGCAAGATAGTGACGGCTTGAACTCTTTGAAGAGCCATTGACACCCTTTACTTATAAAATGAACATAAAATCAAAAGAGGACCTCCAAAGCTCTTCATTGACCATGCCATGTTAGCACATCGATGAAAGTAATCATTTGCCTGCTAGTGTAAACATTCAAATATCTCTACTACAAGAGGGATGAAATAATTTTCAAGGTGTTAATTGTAATATGACACAACCTTCTCTTGAGCTATAATTGTCACAGTCACTCTTTGAAAAAAAGTGGCTCGTGAAATAGGGCTCATGAAACAAAATCCACAAAAGTTAGGTTAATAATGACTACATTTGCCAAAGTGTGAGTACCATAAGTTATAAGCACAATATCCACTTGTCATCGTGATGATTAAAGAAATGGCATTGAGAGAACATATGTTTGCTTGTGCAAAACATGGAACCCAACATCCCTATTAATAGAGGTGAAAGAATTTTGAACTACATCATGTGTGGCCATGTGTTCTCCCTCATGAACACAACAAAATAGGTGTATCTTTATCAAATCTATGGCTTGGCCACATATGCATCAAAAAAGACCATGAGCCGTGGGATGGGGGAGACCCAATGTGGTGTGTGGTGTTGAAAAGAAAATGTTAGAAGTCATCTTAAAAGATGGGATGACTAGGTGGGCAAAAAGTTAAGCACCCAAGTTTAGGCATGCACAAGATCTTAACCGAATGTGATGACAATTTGAAAACAACTATGAGATGATGTTGCAAAATGAGTGTTCGTGCACATTTTCTAAGATGCTCTCTTGAAGATGATTCACTCCTTTCTCTAATAGTTATTCAAATAATGGGATGAAAACTTGAACAACTAAAGATAGAAGGTCACGAGCCTACCTAAAGTGAACATGGAATGGAAATGGACCTAAACTATTGACCCCTATAGCCCCCAATAAAAATGGGCAATCGTCTTGCAAAAATCTAAATGTGATGATTGGGGCAACAAGCCCTTAGTTCCACAAGTACGTTACCAAAGCATTTTGATCTTACCATCAAGTTCCAATTAATGCTCCTTGTAACACATTTTGTATAATGAAAATCAAAAGTAAGAACTCAAAGGTCATAGTCAAAGGTCACAGCAAGGATTTAGTTTTGTGATGTAGTAGAAGTGGCAGTCATCTATAAAATGACTTAGTTAGACTTGGCTACATAGTAGATATGAAAGTGGAAAAATACCCCAAAAAAATTTATATTCTTAGCTACAGTTTGGAACTTATCATTAAAATGTAACAAATTTGTGCCATTTTTTTCCATGAAAAATCCTTTTTATAGGTCGAAATCATATTTTTCAAGTCAAAATGTGAAAAAATTAACCTCCAAAAAAATGCTAATTCATGGGCTCAATAATCTTTTGTTATAAAAACCAAAAAAAAAACTCTTCCAAGTTTCATCAAAAATCAAGTGTATATACTTGAAATTTTCATTCAAGATTCATGCATTCTCTTGTAGATTTGTTACAATAGAATGTGATTTTTCTCACACAAAAAGCCATGGCTCATGACACGTGCCATAATCTAATGTCAAATTTTCATTTTAATGTAATTTATATGTCACAATAAACATCAGATGTTGTACATTGCAATGGATGAAATCCCAAAGTTTACTTCACACATGTGTCATGAGCCACAATTTTTGTGTGAGAAAAACCACATTCTCTTGTAATATCCCCATGATAAGGCTATTGAATAGCTCATACTATTGGGACCAACCTCTCTTTTTTTATGCCAAATTTCACCTAAAATTCACTTGAAAGTTGGCAACAGGTTTACAAAATATGGAAATGAAACTTGCCCCAAAAAGGGGCCTCTTTGACTAAGTCCACTGGGCAAAGTGACAACCATGTTGGGGAGTTAAGGTCATTCGTGATGGATCGGATTCCTCAAGAGCCTTTTTGGTTGATTGTGTTTGGAATGGCTATTCCCCCAACTCAGGGAATAGCCGTTGAGAACACATTGAACTGAAATGGCTAACAATGTATATATTTTGTTTTGTTTTTTAATGTTGTGATGCCAATGGGGTACAATGAGGGAGCAGTAAACGGTTAGTTAAGACAGGAATACTTAACTTCATGTTGCCAAAGCCGATGCTCTTGGTATGAACTTGCCCAACATTATTCCAAGAAAACACAAATTATAGGGTAAAGCATGCTTGATGGGGGAGGGGTGTTCAAAAAATAAGTGCCTGCCCCTTGGGGCTTAATTCAGAAACACCCCTTTCATTTGCAATGTCTGCCATGGCGGCTTATTTTTGGAATGCCCTGATCATCAAAGGGGCGGGTGCTTAGTTGAGAATGCCCCATCATTGGGTGGGTCCAACGCCAAGTTTAGAAAGAGGATTTTTTTAATTGTCATGATTTTTTATGAAGGATACATATTTTCATTAATCCATCTGCTTCACATGCCTAGTTGGTTATCATCATCATCACACTATGAAGGTGCCTTGGGAGAGGAGTGAAGAGCAGATAATATCATCCTTTCTAAACTGATTGTCTGGGCTATGATCTCCAATCAAAGTTGGTATCCATAACACAAGCCCCCAGGCTCATTTTTCTATACTTTCAACCCAAGCCAGAGACCTCGAAGCCACAAATTTCCCACAATTCTCAAGCCCCAAGCTGCAATCCCCTGAATTCCAAGCCCTAAATCAAGAAGGAGCTAGGAATGTTACATATGATGTCGATGATGGTTGGCTTCATGTTATTTAGGAAGCCATACAAGAAGATCAGGATCCCAGCTCTTGGGGCACTAAGGTGGGCGTCATGGTGCCCACCGCCCCCCAAGAAATTGGGGGGGGGGGGGGGGGCCCCGGGGAAAACCCCTTTTCTCCCCCCCCAAAAAAACAAATTTTTTCCCCAAATTAAATTTGTTTTTTTTTTTGGGAGGAATT
>Ga0116227_10014495_pt1 | contig 11994 bp, 6 predicted proteins | sample S1TSphgellanicum_FD_89693 | JGI IMG/M metagenome (GOLD analysis project Ga0116227, IMG submission 89693) | Host-associated microbial communities from peat moss isolated from Minnesota, USA - S1T2_Fb - Sphagnum magellanicum MG | ecosystem: Host-associated > Plants > Peat moss > Unclassified... | reverse complement strand
CGGCAGTTTTTTAAGTGATTTTTCCATCACTTCATCCGTTATTGATGCACAAAACTCCTGTACGGTTTTGTCCCACTGCTTTTCATCTATGGCTGAAAATAACCTGGTATTCATTTCTCTGCCTTCCCATAAAAACCACTTGATATTCTGTACATTTCTTTCGTAGCCCTGCATCATCGGCAATAGCCATGAAGACTGTGCATACCTTTGCACGAAACCATCAGAGCGGTAAAAAACCTGGTCGCGGTCTCTTGGCACACCTATATATTTCACACCTTTATCTTGCTTTACCGGTTTCCACCGCCATTGATCATCATGCCTATCCCAATCACCAATGAGTACATCTAAGGCTCTTGCTTTCAATTGCAAAGGACCATCATAGGTGTTGTCATTATCAGCAGTTAGTTTTCTCAGCATTTTTGCCGTATTGTCTGAATCTCCAATGGGTTCTCTTTCTTCAAGTAAACACAGAGAGTTGGCAAACACCGCCGAAAATTCACCTAAACTTGGATCAGGGGAAACCCATCCAATAATTGGATTGCTATGCGGTATGCCTGCTGCTGCCGCAAGTTCGGGAACAACCAAAGCGGAGAAAGGATGCTGTGCAGATACATTATCCCTCAGAATATCTACAGCAAAAGTTTGCCTCAGCTGTTCGGGCAACAACACTTCTGGATATTTCATTACCGTTCTCAACACCCATTCTTTTCCTTTTCCATCAACCAGCCTTAATGAATGGGACTGATTGCCTCCACCTAATTTCGTTGCTTTTAAGCCCCCTTGCAGTTGTGATAGTTTTAATACGGGTACTTTAGTTGGCCTGGCGTATTCTTTACGGTAATTTTCGCCAAAAAAGAACCGGTGGAAACGCCCTACACTATCAAAAGCCGGATTGATTTGAATGACAATACTATCTGCATCAATCGGTTTTAATGGATTTTTCTCTTTTTGTGTAAGCTTAACATAAGGCTTAATATATGTAAATACTTTTTTCACCCCCGTATCGGCATACACATAATATTCATAGCGCATATCATTATTAAATAACTGATCAGCAACCACATAACCTTGTTTAGACTCGTTAAAAAGCGCATTTTTACCCAGTTTATTTGGTGACGATTTGGCTCCTGATCCACTTACAATCTGCAACTGCTTTCCTTTAATTAACTGTAAACCATGTTCATGGCCTGCAACATAAGTTGCATTGGGATAATCGCCAAAAACTTCGTTAACAGATTTAATCATTCTTTTATAAGCTGGATGGTTTAAATCTTCAGGGCTTAATAAACTGCTGCGCAACAAAGGGTAAACCGAGCCGATAACAGGTAAAGGAATATATAAATTAGGGTTTAAAGAAACCAATGGAAACAGATGGTTTTTCCAGGTAAAATATCCGCCATGTGAGCCATAGCTTTGAAATGGGTGGTGCGATGCAATCAAAATAACTTTGCCCCTATTTTGATCCAACAAATCTTTCATTTTAACCAAAATTTCATCATTGGTGTGGCAATCACATTCTGCAGCTGGGTTTTGTTTATTATAAGGGAAGAGCCACCATTCACTATCGTAAGCAATTATGGTTAACTGATCTGTTAGGTTAATGGCCACAGGATCCGGACAGCCATTTTCAGGCACCATTTTAAGCAATGGGTCATTTTGCAGTGTTAAATAATCACCCTGTGCCTTAATTTTAGCCAATCCCTTTGGACCTGATTTATCCCAGTCATGATTGCCTGGCACAAAATATACTGCAGCCCCCATTTCGCGCATAGGCATAAACTGCGACTGCAATATCTTTTTCGTTTCCTCTTCACTATTGCTGCCCGGAAGCCCCATTCCAACCGGGTAAATATTATCACCAAGAAATACTACTGTAGTTTTTTGAGGAATGACGTGTTTAGCTGCGTTTTTTAAATCCTGCATTTGCAGGTGGTTCATCTCTCCTGCGTCTCCAATTAAAATTACCCGGTATTTTACATCATCATTTTGTGCATAAACTGAAAAAGCCATGAAAAACAATGAAGCAATAAGGCCAATTTTTTTAAACATGTTGCTGGTTTTAAGCTGCGCTAAGAATTGTGCTGATGTAGGTAGTTGTGCTGTCAATCTGATTAAATTTATTTTTTTTGATACTTAAACTTTAAAATATTGCCGGCTTTTAAGTTTCCACCTTCATTTGAAATGTACAGATTTTGCTGTGCATCAAAAGCAATCCCTTCTGCTTGATTGAAAAGACTTGGGTTTAAGGGGTATGCCGCTTTTACTTTAAATGAAGAATCGGTAACCACCAAAAGCTTGTTTACGGCCGATAAAACAAACCACTCATTTGTGAAGTAATTTTTAGTTAATGCTGAAGGATGAAACTTCATTTTTTTAAGTCCTGCTGCTTTTTCTATTTCCTTTACTGATATGCTCAACTGGTTGTTTAGTGTAAGGTTTCCATCAGCTGCAAGCTTAAACACAAAAATTATTTTTTGCTTATTCTGCTGATCCGGTCTGCTCTGTTTGGTTAATACATAAACCTGATTTGTTTTTTCATCTGCATACAATCCTTCATATTCGGCTTTCGGAATCAAATTCTTAAATCTTTTAACGCCACTGGCTACGGGTTTATTTATTTCATTTAAGGAGAAGGTAAAGAGCTCCCCATTACTCTTTAAAATAATGACTTGCCCATTGCAAACACTTAAATCCTCATAATCTCCTTTACCTGCAAACTTTGTAGATTTTGCTTCTTTATCATTTAGTCCAAAATAAAAAAGATCGCCATCTTCATCCTGTATGGCATAAAACTGCTTTGCATCTCCTTTGTTAAAAGCAATTCCCGAAATTTCGAAAAGCCTTTGTGACATATTGTATTTTTCGGGTTTGGACAAATCGTATCCCGGCAATGCTGCATTCTGTTTCTGGCCTGAACAGGAAAGGCTTATAAAGATTCCAATAGTTAGAAAGCTTTTTATCACGGTTTTAAAAATGCTGTATTTTGCCATAGCTTAATTGGTTTTTAAAAATTGATAAATTTCATGCTGCGACTGGTTTTTAGGTGCTTTATTTATGACTTTAATGTTATTTAACTGTGCATCAATTTGTACAGCTTTTACATTGTCGGTAGCCGAAATATTTAAAATATTTAATAATTCGGCTTTTATTTTTTCGTCATATACCGGAAAACAAACTTCTATACGCCGGTATATATTACGGTTCATCCAATCTGCCGATCCTAAGTAAACTTGTGTTTCTCCGCCATTATGAAAAGCAAAAATACGGCCATGTTCTAAATAACGGTCTACAATGCGCAAAACCTTTATGTTTTCGCTCATGCCTTTAACACCGGGTATTAAGCGGCAAATGCTCCGTACCAGAAGCGTAATGTGTACACCGGCCTGTGATGCCTCATACAGTTTAGAAATCAATACTTTCTCTTCTAAGTTGTTTAATTTAATGGTTATTGATGCCGGTTTATTTTGCTTAGCCCGTTCTATTTCCCCATCTATTAATTCAATAAAGCGCTGCTGTAAGTTAAATTGAGCAACCAGCAAATGATTAAACCTAATTAAATTTACAGATGAAGGCTTTACCCGTTTAGCTAAAAAAATAAATAGCAGCTCCATTTCTCTGAGCAAGTCCTGGTGGGCAGTCATTAAAATATGATCAGTATAAAATGAGGCTGTACTTTCATTAAAATTTCCTGTAGCCAATAAGCCTGTATATTGCATCCGGCCTGCTATGTCTCTTTTAACCAGGGCAATTTTAGCATGTACTTTTAATGCAGTTACACTATTTACAATTTCTATGCCCGCAGCTTTCATTTTTTTTGCCCAGTTTATATTATTGGCCTCATCAAACCTGGCTTTTAATTCAACCAGTACAAAAACCTTTTTGCCATTTTTTGCCGCACTGATCAGCGCATTCACAATTTTTGAATCACTGGCCACCCGATAAAGGGTTACATAAATTTCACGTGTTGTGGTATCTATGGCTGCTTCATTAAAAAAACGTAAAATACCATCATATGACTGGTATGGAGTATGAACAATCAGGTCAGTTTTTTTGATTAAGTCATTTAAAGCTGATGCTGTGTTCTGTATAGACCTGATGCCTGGCCATTCTGCATTCAAAAGCTGTTTATTATGAACCGGAAATGAGAAAAAATCTTTCAGGTTATGGTACTGCCCACCTTCTACCATACCTGCATTTTTAAGGTTAAAAAGTTTTTTCACTCTTTTTAACAGAGACACAGGCATATTGGGCTGATATAAAAAGCGCGTAGCCAAGCCAAAGTCACGCTTAAGTAACTGAGCTTCTATTTGCTCAGACAGTTCACCTGCATATTCATCTTTAAGATCCAGCTCTGCATCACGGGTGACTTTAAAACTATAACATCCAGTAATGATTGCTGATCCAAATATATGCTTCAAATTATAACGGATGATATCATCCAAAAAAACAATAAAGATTTGCTGTTCTATTTCAACTTTAAAAAACCGTGGAAGCTGACTGGTCGGAATATTTAAAATGATGGTCTGTTCTTCATTTTGCTGCTTGGTGCTTAATAAAAAATAAAGCGCATTATTATTAGGAAAAAAGCCTGTATTTTCATCAATATTAACCGGTTGCATAAAAGCCAAAACCGTGCTTAAAAAATAGGATGTAGTTAAATCCTGTACCTGAGGAGGAAAAGATTCATTATAAATCAAATGAATGTGATGTGTTCTAAGTTCAGGAATAATTTCTTCAACCAGGGTACGCCCGTAGCGCCGCTGCTGCAAAGCGATTAAAGCAGCTGTTTTATTTAATAAGTCTTCATCAATTTGGATATCGTTATCCTCCTGGCTGCTCAGTTTTTCCAAAGCCAATAGAACCGGCATGCGCACGCGGTAAAATTCATCCAAATTAGAAGAAAAAATAGATAAAAATTTAATCCGTTCCAGTAATGGCACTGTAGTGCATTCGGCTTCCAGCAAAACACGTTCATTAAAATGGAGCCAGCTTAAATCACGGTTAAAAAAAGTAGGCTTGACCAATGTTTCTTCCATACCTTAATCTTTGGCAAAACCCAAATAGGCAATTATAAAAGCCAGTACAGATACAATAAGCCCAAACATAAAAATATTGTATGCCAGCCTAATTAATTTGTATTTTCTGCCCAGCACAACTCCCTGTGCATATACATCTCTGATCAAGGTGCCATATAAAAAATCTTTATCATTCATAACCTTCACCATCCCTGCTGTATAATGCTGTAAGGACATTTTATAAAAATTACCAAAAAACAGCAGGTTCACACTCTTTTTCTGTAAGTCATTTTCTGTAAAAACACCTTCTGGTATTGATGGCCGGGTTGATAAAATAGACACCACTACACAGGCCAAACTAACCAGCAGCAAAATAAATGTAGGAATCATCAAAAAGTTACTGCTGTCTAGTTTCCTTAACAACAAACTGACCACTAAAGACAAAATGATGGAATTCACCGTAATTAGAATGTGCGCCTTATTGTCAGCCATATCACTAAGGCGCTGATTATTTGCTGAAGTGATCCTAAACATTGTTTCAATCCCTTTTTCTGGCCGTTCTTTTTTCTTTTTTTGGTCAACAACGATCGCATCTGCCAGCGTACTGTTTTTTAAAACTGTATCTGGCATTTTGAGCTTGCTCTTTATTTTATCAATATTTTTTTGCTTTTGATCGTTTAACACGAGCTGACAATAATCTGTATGGTAATGGTGATTTTCTAAAAATTTTATGTCTCTTTTGCGCCAGTCATTTTTGCTGATGGTGGTATTACAGATCAGCTCTGCTTCTTTGTGCATTAATTTACTACGTTCCCTAAATTCTTCAGAACCTAAATGAAATAAATCTGCATCACAAAGAATGTTTTCAAGCAGATTTGTTGGTTTCTGGGGTATTTTTGTACTTAATATAGCACCTGATACGGTCTTTATCAGATCTTCTTCTACCCCCTTTTCTCTTAAATAAACACTGGCCTGTTCAGCCCCCATGGCTTCATGGTTTTTGGCATCGGCAAAATATCCAATATCATGAAATAGCGCCGCAATTACCACAATAAAATAGTCTCTTTCATTTAATTGATAGTGATTGGCAATTTGTTTTGCGGCCCTAACCACTTCATTGGTATGCTGTGCATTATGGTAAACTAAGCGTGCATCATGATGGTTTTTAAAATAATGATCTATATACTGTTCTGCTTCTTCCTGTATATGGGTATAATTCATAAGGACTGATTTAACATTCAAATTTATATGGTGCTTTAACAACAGCAAGTAAGCCTATTGGTTTGCCAAAACAAACATCTGATTTTAAGCTTAAATTTACGCTATTTTTAAATTAAAATAGCGGCAAACAGATTAGAATAATGATCAGCAAAGCAAAACTGGATGGCCCATTCTTTTTAGGATCCAGTTTTTATTCTTTCTTTAAGAACAGAAAAAGCTGTAAAACAATACATTGTACTTGTTATTTAAGTTTTCATAGAATTTAAGCAATATTTTTTTCCAAATTTGAATGCAATTTTGTAACATTGCACTCGCAAAATCGAACAGATTTTTCGGGGCCTATAGCTCAGTTGGTTAGAGTAGAAGACTCATAATCTTTTGGTCGCTGGTTCGAGCCCAGCTGGGCCCACTATACTGGACAAATCAGTTTCTGACTGGTTTGTCCATTTTTTCACCTTTTAACCCGTTGTTAATCAACAACATTACTTAAAAAGCTTCATTGACTTTAGCATTTCGATAAGTTCCATTTTCAAATGCAAGATTTTCAGTGAATATATAACCGACAAGTTCTCTTTTTTGGACGACATCACCTTTATCGTACAGTGAATCTAGCTTTGAAAATGCACTGGTGGCGTTATTGAGGATTTTGTCAATATTTTAGCGGCATTATAAGATTCTATTTTCGTCTGCAGCGACCTGAAAAACGCTAAAACGGCTGCTAAAGAGCTGTGGGATGATACGCTTTTACCGATGGGCATTGATTTGCTCGATAAGGCACTGGAAGATATTTCCAAATGAATTATAATAAAAACGCCACAAGATGGAAGGTTTAGCACGTTTGAACCGTGCGCCGATGTAAGCGATGTATGTAGGCATGACCTACTAATTTTGCCCGAAAAAAGCACAACAAAGCCCTGATTTATTGCCTTAAAGATAGCCAAACAACGAATTAAACAAATAATTTTAACAAAAAAAGTAATTATTTCACTATTTAAACGGCATTTAAAAAGTACTTATTTGCCGTTTAAATTTAACTTTGAAAATCGTTTTTGGAATTTGGTTTTAAAAAATTGGAATTTTGGATTTGCGTTTATAATTCTGTCCTGCATCTTTGACCTAAATTAAATTATTTTCTTTTTTATTTGTATTTAATCTAAATAATAGCAATTTTTGTGCGCAATGATGGAAAAAGCTTGTTTTGACCTTAACGAATTAATTAATGTTTTCTCGAACAGCAAGGGCACAATTTATCAGTCTGATAAACTGAACTGCTTTTATATAGATTTTGGCGGTAAATTTGCGCAGTACAACTGCTTATCGCTCCAAAAACTTAAAAGAACTGTAGAAGCCGTAAACATTGATGCACTGCTTTTAAACACTACCCGTGCAGACTATGAACTGATTACATTCAACGGTTGTGCCCATATGTATCTTTTAAATGCTTTGGAGATTATTGCTTTAAAAGATTTACTGCAAGGTACCTTTACCATGTTTAAGCTGAACCATATGGTGAATGACTGCCTCAACCGTTTAACCGTATAAGTATTAAGGCCGGTTTTTTTACACAGAAACAGTAATATCGCTTCTTATTTAAACTTATTATAAATACCTACATCCCAACAATTTAGACTAATTTCATATAGCAAATAAATCACACAATTCCTATTGTTAGGTGTTACATTTGTATCATTATAAAACGGAATAATATGAAAGATTTAATGCGTATAAAATGTTTGTTATCTCAAGAGGTAGAAACACTTTTAAATCAACAGGTAAAAAAAGAAGCTCAGTCTTCATCTCTATATTTATCAATGGCATCATGGTGCAATCAAAATGGTTTTGATGGATCTGCCGATTATTTTATGCTTCAGGCAGAAGAAGAAAGAACACACCAGCTTAAACTGTTTAAATACTTATTAGATATGGGCGCTAATGCAATATCTCCTGAAATTACTAACGTTAAAACAGAATTTGCAGGTTTTAGAGACATCTTTGAAGAGGCCTTGGAGCAGGAAATTGCCATTACACAAAGCTTTAAAAACATTGTTGGAAAATGCCACAAAGAAATGGACTTTGTAACTATTGAATTTTTAAACTGGTTTTTAAAAGAACAGCGTGAAGAGGAATACAAAGCAAGACGCGCTTTAGAACTGTTTGAAGTGATTGGTGAAGAAGGTACTGGTAGATGGCAAATTGACAAAAACGTAGGGAAAATAACCTATTCAGAAATATAACAACAAAATACTCCTAATTAAAAAGCTTCCTTGGTTAAACCTCGGAAGCTTTTTTTTGTTTGTTTAGTTTATGTTGATTATGAATAAGACTTTTTTTTAAAAAAAGCGTTGTTTCCAACGCTTTTTAAAACCAAATATATAATAATAATTAACGAGCATGACAAAAATATAAATTTTTAAAACAAAAACAACAATAAAATATTTTTTTTATAAAAAAATTAAAAATAATAGCTAAAAAAATTAAAAATTAAACAATAGTTTCAAAAAAAGTAAAAATTAAAGAACATAAAATCAATAAAAAAATCAAAATAATCAATTTTATTTAGAGAAAACCAATAATAACACACAATAAAATAAAAAAATATATGTGTTTTTAAAATTTTTAATCAAAAAAAATATAAAACAAGACAAAAAAACAAATAAATACCTCATAAAAGATAGAAATTATTAATCCAGAGTAATTAAATTGATTATTCCTTTCTAAATCATTATTTTTGCGCCATTTATAAACAACAATATGATTAAGAGACAGCAAATTAAAGATTTAATTAAATCAACAGATTTCAACAGAGATGTAACGGTTATGGGCTGGGTGCGAACTTTTCGCAACAATCAGTTTATAGCTTTAAATGACGGATCATGCATGAATAATATGCAAGTTGTTGTTGATTTTAATAATTTGCCTGAAGAACTCTTAAAAAGAATTACAACTGGCGCCGCAATTTCCGCAAGCGGTAAATTAATCGAATCATTGGGAAAAGGACAAACTGTAGAAATTAAGGCTACGAGCATTGAAATTTTAGGAGATAGCGATCCGGAAAAATTTCCTTTGCAACCTAAAAAACACAGCTTAGAGTTTTTACGTGAAATTGCACATTTACGTTTCCGTACCAATACCTTTAATGCCGTTTTTAAAATTAGACATGCACTGGCTTTTGCCATCCATCAGTTTTACAACGAGCGTGGCTTTGTTTACATGCATACACCAATCATTACAGCAAGTGATGCAGAAGGTGCCGGAGAAATGTTTAAGGTCACAACTTTAGATTTTGACAACACACCCCGCAATGCAGAAGGAAAAGTAGATTTTTCTGAAGATTTCTTTGCACGCGCAACCAATTTAACGGTTTCTGGACAACTAGAAGGTGAGCTGGCCGCTATGGCATTTGGGCAGATTTATACTTTCGGACCAACATTCAGGGCTGAAAATTCAAATACAACAAGGCATTTAGCTGAATTTTGGATGATTGAACCCGAAATTGCCTTTGCCGATTTAGAAGACAATATGCAGCTTGCAGAGGATATGATGAAGTACATCATTAAATATGCTTTAGACAACTGCAAAGATGAACTTGAATTCTTAAATGCCCGTTTAGCAGAAGAGGATAAACAAAAACCTCAAAACGAACGAAGCGAACTTACGTTATTGGAAAAACTGGACTTCTGTTTAGCAAATGATTTTGAACGTCTAACCTATACAGAGGCTATCAAAATTTTAAAATCATCAAAACCAAATCAGAAAAAACAGTTTAAGTATTTAATTGATGAGTGGGGTGCTGACTTACAAAGCGAACATGAGCGTTTTTTAGTAGAGAAGCATTTTAAAAAACCAGTTATTTTAACCGATTATCCTGCTGATATTAAATCTTTTTATATGCGTCAAAATGAACCAGATGCAGAAGGAAGACAAACCGTTGCCGCAATGGACATTTTATTTCCAGGCATTGGTGAAATGATCGGTGGATCTCAGCGGGAGGAACGCTTAGACCGCTTAACTAAACGTATGGAAGACCTGAACATCCCGCAGGAAGAATTGTGGTGGTATTTAGATACCCGCCGTTTTGGTTCTGCCCCACATTCAGGTTTTGGATTAGGCTTTGAACGTTTAGTCTTATTTGTAACCGGAATGACAAACATCAGAGATGTGATTGCTTTTCCAAGATTCCCTAAAAATGCCGAATTTTAATCCGGAACTTTATCAAATAAAAAAGCGTTGTAAAATTAAATCTACAACGCTTTTTTTATATATCGGTATACCTTATTTTGTATCCTCGTTCAAAGTATCATGGTAAGGATTGGCATGTGCATAGTCAACTGCAGATACTTTATAATCAGTAGGCGCAAAACTTGCTGATGTACTTAATGCCATTCCCAGCTCAAAACGCGATGGATAAGGTGTTTGAAGCAAACTTCCTGCAGGAATATAGGGATAGCTTTCCAGGTAAGACTGCATCACATTCGGGCTTACCCTCCTGTTGATGTATGCACGGCTTAACTGGCTGGTTTCTCTTAAACCCGCGGCGCCTAAAAGTTCCACAGCACTTGCCACAGTTAAGTTATGGAAATTTTTAACCCTTACTGTTTTATCCTCAACAACCAAACCTTTCATTAAACTTTGATCTTGGGTGGCTACTCCAGTTGGACAGGTATTGCTGTTGCATTCCAAAGCCTGGATACAGCCCAAGGCAAACATCATTCCTCGTGCCGCATTGCACATATCGGCACCTAAAGCAATGTTTTTCACCAGATCAAATCCCGTAGCTACTTTTCCGGATGCAATAATTTTAATATGCTTTTTAAGGTCAAAACCATTTAAAACATCATAAACAAATGCTACACCTTCACGTAAAGGCATACCAACTGAATTCGAAAACTCTTGTGGCGCGGCGCCTGTACCACCTTCTCCTCCATCAACGGTAATAAAATCAGGATATATTTTTGTTTCAACCATTGCCTTGCAAATGGCATAAAACTCACTTCTGCGTCCAATACATAATTTAAAGCCTACGGGTTTACCTTCTGATAGGTCTCTAAGTCTTTTTACAAATTCCAGCAAACCTATCGGTGTAGAGAAAGCCGAATGCCCCGGAGGCGACAAAACATCTTTACCCTCAGGAACCAAACGTATTCTTGCTACTTCTGCTGTAACTTTTTTAGCAGGAAGCATCCCTCCGTGACCAGGTTTAGCGCCTTGCGACAACTTGATTTCAATCATTTTCACTTGGTCGGTTTTTGCACGCTCCGCATAAGCTTCATAATTAAACGTACCATCAGCATTTCGGCAACCAAAATAGCCTGTTCCAATTTGCCAGATCAAATCTCCCCCAGGCTGGCGATGGTAGTCACTAATACCGCCTTCACCTGTATTATGTGCAAAATTGCCCATTTTAGCCCCGCCGTTTAAAGCCAGAATTGCATTTTGGCTCAGTGAACCAAAACTCATGGCCGAAATATTGTATATACTGGCAGAATAGGGCTTTTTACAGTCTGGGCCACCAACAAGTACACGTGGATCTAGATTTAGCTCATGATGTGAAATGGCCGCAATGCTATGGCTCAGCCATTCATAACCATTTTCATATACGTTTAACTGCGTACCAAAAGGAATGGTATCGTTATCTTTTTTTGCCCGCTGATAAATAAGGGAACGGTTTAACCGGTTATAGGGCGTACCATTCGTATCACTCTCTACAAAATACTGATAAACTTTTGGCCTTAAGTCTTCCATAAAATACCTTAAACGG
>Ga0116227_10014494_pt1 | contig 11995 bp, 7 predicted proteins | sample S1TSphgellanicum_FD_89693 | JGI IMG/M metagenome (GOLD analysis project Ga0116227, IMG submission 89693) | Host-associated microbial communities from peat moss isolated from Minnesota, USA - S1T2_Fb - Sphagnum magellanicum MG | ecosystem: Host-associated > Plants > Peat moss > Unclassified... | reverse complement strand
TTTTTTTTTTTTTTTTAAAAAAAATACCAAAATTCTTTTAAATTGTACTATTTTTTTTATGCTTTCACACCCCCCCCTCCCTTTTTTTTTTTTTTCTACGTTTTTACCCCCCCCCCCCCCCCCCCCCACCTCCAAAATGTTTGTTCCTAAATGCTCCTAGAATTATGAATTTCATCTATAAAATATGTAAATATGAATTTTTTTTATCAACATTTAAGGTTAAAAAATATTAATTTAGCACTTGTAACCACTCTTGAGGCCTTGAATAAGTCAAATATAAGAAAATTCAAATTTTATCCAAAAGCTATTGAGAAATTTCATATTAAGCAAAATTGAATAATTATTACACTTTACATTATGATTCATGTAAAAATAAATTGTCAAATTCATAATCTTCATGTTTCTTTCCCATAACCCTTTAGATAAATTTAAACATAACTTTTAAAATAAAAATAAATTTAAAAACTCAAAATTGTAATTCAACATTTTTTTTGCAATGGTTGCATGTCATGTCACCTTCCAATGTCAATTCCTTATTCTTATAATTTTGGAAATGGAGTTGGGTGTGATTCATTTTATCATGGACTTACCCTATTATATTTTTTTTAGTATAAAATATTAATACACAACATATATATGTATGTATATTCCTAACATTCACACAAGTGTATCAATAATCTATTTGTATCAATCATTTACATTGATTTTCATCCTCGTCTATCTTATGAAAGAACTTATGATCATTCATCATTCAAATTTTATTTTCCCTCTTATGAGAATAGGTCATATTATCAAACATTGTACACTTTTGATGCAACCACCACTTCTTTGTTAATGTGTTCAAGTTGTGAACTTGTTCACACAAAGCCACATTTGCACATTTTTATGTTATGCCAATGTTAAGGTTGAATGTTGTTAATAATATTCATATTTGAGTGAATGGGTGAAAACACTATGGGTGAACCACTTTTCACTCAAAAAAATGATGTATAACAAGTATAATAGGTGTGCAGTAAATTGAAATCTTGATGACATTTTTTAGAAACCCTAAACATAAGAAAAAAAACTTTAAAATGTGAAATACAACATTTTGGAACTCAAAGCCCATTTTGAATCGAAGTTAAACTTGATCCAATGGTTGTATGAAAAAAAATGGATAAAATCAATGTGCATAAAATATATAACGTACATATTTTCAATAGCCATAAGGCTTCGTGTTTGTGGTTCATAACACATTACCAAACCAAAGGAAAATGAAAAAATAATATTATGCCCACCTATAAAATCTTCTCCTTTTTTTTATGGTAATGGTCTTTTCCTGAAACTAAGAGTTTATTATGCATTTACTATTCACAAAGTGCAAAAAAACACATTTTTTGAATGGATTTTCAACCAAAACTTCTAAACTTTTAAATTGTTTTAAATTTAGTTGATGTACATCAATGTCACTCACCACCAAAAAATTCATTACAAAACTCCACCCATAACCTTAGTTTTGAAATATATTTGCAATTTTTCATACTTTGTGATGTGTATGTTTTGAACACAAATATACTTCATATGCTCAAGTTTGTGAATGTTTGTTGGAATTTCTTTTAAAATAAACTAGTTTAAGTCTAAAGTTAATGTAATATACTTAAAATGAACAAAAATAATCCAATATGTGATGTCCACATGTACCCAAAAAAACCAAATGTAGAATTTCTATTTTTGTGATTATAATTTTTGGGGGGCATAATGTGCTTTCACCTGAATCTTGGCTACAACTTTCAAGGTTTAAAGTTTGATAACTACTTTGATTAATAAGGGATGAAATTAAGGTTATGTGATTTCTTGATAGTTCTTCCCTTCAAAACTTAATCAGAAAGAGATGATAGGAACTAAACTTGGATCCAAGTTTGTGACCACATGACTATGAAGAGGATGCATTGCATAGGACATAAGAGATGATAATCATATATGTCCTATGTGACTACAAATTTAGTCATGGATGTAATCATAAAAAACACATTTTGATGTTTGTGGTCACCACATGTGTCTGATTTGTGCATTATCACATGGTTCCATTAGACCCCATTACTTTACATAAGTCTAAGAATTCACATTATAATGTTTTCCGTTTGGAACACAAATTCCCTCTTCTTGTTGCTACACAATGTTTTGTTGTTGTTGCTATCATGAAACTATCAATCTATATAAAAGTTTGAAACTTATTAAAACCAAAAAATTGTGAACATTTTTTTCACAAAAAATGAAATTAATATAATACATCCTTTGTGCCAAATAATTTTTTTTAAATGAAAATTTTTAAATCCATTAAAATATTACACCAATTTGTTGGCAATAAAGTGACACCCACATAGACAAATGTAATAAGAATTACAGAAAAGTTGATGTTTTGACATCAATTTTGGCTCATTTGAACTCATATGCACCCAAATGTCATCACTTGACATTGTTGTTTAACACCAATTTTAGCTATTATTCTTATTCAATAATCTTATATCAAATGACTTTTTCCAATAAACATTAAAAAAAAAAATTGATAGTATTATAATCCTTCCATCAAATGGAAATGGAGATGGTTTCCCCTTTTTTTAAGATAATTTTTTTTATTTGTTACATATAATGATGATAGGGAAAATGATGCAAATTTAAACCTTGCATGAATATATCTTCGTGTAATAAGTCAATTATTAGTGTTTGTAAGATCAAGTTTTGTTACTTTCTCAAACAATTAATAATAAAAAAAAATTAAATTCATAGGCATGTTTCTCACTATTGAAAATACAACCTCATCACAAGAGTTCCAACTAATGATAATTATTCAAGGAGTGATCTAGACTTGTGTATATGTATTCTCATATTATCCCCTTCTTTCATTTTTAAGGTCAGGAATTTATTTTTCAAATACATTTTTGTAATAACATCTTTAAATTCAATATTTATTAATTATTCCCATGCCTCTCTTGATGTCCCCTTTTGTTGTATATAAAAAATGACATTGCTATCCAAACAATTGTTTATAATTGTAAGAGCTAGGTTGTTTCATTCTTCCCAATTACTTACACTACCTACCCTTATAATAGGTATAAATTGCATTGCAACATCAATTTGTGTTGCAATTCAAATCACACGCATTACTTTTGATCTATTCACTATGATGAAATTTTTTTCTTATATCAAAATGAAAGTCATTCTATATTTCCACACATGGAAATAGGATCCATCAAATTTTGTGACACAATTTACATCCACCTTAAGTTGAACAATTATATGATAATTCAAAATGAAATAAAAATTTTGGTTAATGTTCATTCAATAATGACATTATTTCAATCTCTTGATTTGATCTTCCAAGGAATTTTCTTGTATTAGTAATTGATTCAAATGATATTGTGCACTCCTTTAATTGTAAAATACAAACCAATTTATCTAGATTTGATATATATGACAAAGGTACATCTTACTTAATTATTACCAAATTGACCAAGTGTATGATCACCTATTATTAATTATTATAAAAGTTATACCAAATTTACTTTCAATTATGATGTCACTTATTTGATTCATTCTTTCAATGTTAAAAATGCATTGTTAAGATTTCAATTAAAAGACAAATCAAATTTATTTGTGAAAGTGTCTTGTGTAGAACTTCAATAACATTATCATTAATTTCAATATTTTCATTGTTTCTTGAATTTAAATTTTTTAAATTATTTATTTCAAGAGAATTATATATCAATTCAAACCAATTTCTTCATTTTTTCATCCTTACATTGACACATTTCATCTATTATAATTGGTCGCCAAATGATTCATAATATAGCCTAGATCATTTATTCCAAATTCAACCAACATTTAATTCAAAGAACTTTTTTTTAAAGAGAACACCCATATGAAATTCATGACTATATCTTAATTAGTGTTTTGATGCCATCCAATATACAAACTCATAGCTTGTAATATAATCAATTACATTTAAACAAAAAATCCTTATATATTATCAATGTAGTTACAAAGTGTAAATGACACGAAATGTCACATAAATTAGTTATTATATTTTTCTATGTGTAGAATATTGGTATTTTAAACATACGTATGTATTTTCCTAATACAATACCTTGGCAACTTTGACATTGATTATTATTTTATTTTTTTAAATGAACTTTTGAAAAAACAAAATATTGTATATATGATTGAAACTCTGAAACCTACAATCTACAAGGTGTACGAGAAATCACACATAAAAAATTTGGGGGTGCAACCAATTTTGTGACTTTATTCCACATTGTAGAAAGAATTTATGATGGCATCAACCAAGTAAGCACACTTAACCAAATCGAGGCTAGCCAAAGATATATGACCATCCTTCGTCATGTACATGTGCCATTTGTCAGTCATGTAATCATTCTACTCCAATCCATCCAAAAACACAACCACATCATGTGTTGTGAGCATTGGTGAATTGTGAATTCCTTCTACTTAATCCAACCTTTTCATTCCATCCTAGATCAAAGTGATGCATGCAAGGAAACTCAGTTGTAGAAATTAGAAGTTAAAGTTTCAAGAAATTCAAAAAGAAACCTAAAGATAATAGAACTACCTTCTAGTATTTGTTGTCCATTCAATAATCTATTAGGCAATTGCAATTCCTTTCAAAAAGCACATACAACAAAATAGACCACCCCTTTCAACCACATGCACATTGAAAAGTTACTATCTGTGTAGAACAAAATTGTGCTTCCACATTGCATTTTCATACAATTTAGTAATACTCTTACCTTTTTTCATTATGCTTGGGACTATCAGGTTGGTGAGAGGGTAAAGATTACTCTAAATCAACTAGGGCACATGTGACTCCAATGTGAAAAGAAAAACAAAAGTTGGAGATCCAAAACAAGTATTTGAAAAGTGTGGTGATAGGGGTATATAATTGTTGTTCCAACAACTTGTTTGTGTTGAACAATGATTCCAAGTCTTCAAAAGCTGAACCAAGAAGTGCCTAAATGGTGTTTCAACCTAAAGTATCATGAGACCTTCTACAAAGTATGTCCCACTAGACCAACACTCCTCAAAACTTCCATACAAACTAAAAACCCTTAATTCTAGCATAACTTTCTCGACTCTTGACCAACATTTGCCACAATTTGCAAGTGGCTTTCCCTTTTTTATAAATAGTATGTTAAAGGGGGAAGGAAAAATGTAGCAAGAGGAATAATCCAAAGCAAAAAAATGATTTTTTACAAAAGTAATTATAAATGTTTAAAACACATATTTATATGCATATATGAATATGTAATTAAATTACATATGCTTGCTCCAATATTGGTTCAATCTCTAAATCTAAAGTTTGTTTCTACAAAATAAATGAAGCAAATATAGAGCTCTGATACAAGATTTGATACTCCAACAATGTAACTTAATGAAAAATCTTGCAACCAATCATTTTTTCTTGCCAATTTTAAATACATATATTTTCCAATTTTCATCACAAGAAAGCAAAATAATTGAATGAAATAGTTCACTTACTTCAAAATACACCATGTTGTGAGATATCTTCCTCTTGCATGTTCATTTCTCGCATCAATAGCTTTACACCAAATAATTGTAAGGAAATTTCATGACTCATCTTTTTGTCAATACAAGTCCTATAGTATCTAGCAACATTTTTTATAGTCACTAAATCTTCTAATCAAATTTTTGATCCATCCATGTTTTCTCCATTATTATCAACTAACTTTATTTTATTATAATTATAATTTTTTTTCCTTTTCAAAGATTATCCACTTGCATTCTTTTCATCATAAATTGATGGCCTTAATAATTTCTTTGAAAAAAGAAGGCCACTACCTAGCTCATGTCCACTAGTCCATGTAGATTCTCCTCCCACATAGCACCTAGAGGAAATTTGATTGAGTAATTGATGATAATTTTTTAAGTAAAAACTCTTTTGCAAAGTGATAGAATACTTTGCTTTGCTTTCATCACTATTGAATTTTCATAAATTCCCCTTCTCTCCCAAGTTAACATAATTTGCAATTCCAATAAAATTGACAAAAAGTTCTTTCTTTGTTGCCTTGTTTCCTAATTACACCTTTTTGAATCTTAACTTTATGAATTCATAATTTTCTATATTAAAAAATGTAGTTCATTATTCCTAAATTTCTCATATTGCTCTTAGGAAATCCCGATTGTTATGAAATTGTATAATGACAAAACTATCTTATGGCATAGTGCTTTCTTTGTATAATATTTTTCAAACTCGGGCCAAAACGAGATTAAAGGAGCCACAAGTGTTACTTTGCATGTCCCTTTTCCCCAAAATAACTTTTTCATACAAATGATTTTTTGAATGATTTTTTTTGTAACTTGTTTTGAAAAATGATTAAAATTTCCCCAATAAATTAATAAAAATTCTTAATAAAATTTGAATAAATATGAATTTGTAAAAATGTACAAATTCCTTGCAGATTCCATGTTTCATCTTTAAAAATGATGATAATTTGAAATCATACCAAAAAAACCTTAATTTTTTAAAGTTGAATTTAATGTAATGTAATTTTATTTTTTTAATACATCATGTACATTATACCCCATTTATATGTGGCAAATCACTCTTGAAGTTTTGAAATTCTGAATTTTCAAATGTACATACTTTGAATTTTCAAAGTTTTGGAATTCCACATTTTTGAAATTATGAATGCTTTTCTAGTGTGTCTAATAGGTTATTATCATTTCATATTTTTTAACATTGACTTATTTCTATTATATGAGTCCTTTGAAAGTCCTTTGTAAAAATGTCCTTTTTTAATGACAATTTTTTTTCACTTTCAAAAGTCCTTAACTAAACCAAAACTTTGAATTGGATCAAATGGATTTTTAATTTAAGTTTCTTGACATTCATGTGTGTTAAAAGAGAATAATGGGTCATGATTACCATGGTTTCAAATAGCAAAATAAATAAATTTCTAGTTTTTTATGACAAAATTTGATATCTGACGCCCTTGTGGTTCCTTTGACTATGTTTTGACCCACCTACCTTTTCAAAACCTAACTGTCCCAATCTTCCACTCATTCCACTTACTACTTTTGATATCTTATGAGAAGCACATCAAAATCTCCTTATGAATTTTATCATTGAAAGGTTTACAAAAGTGAAAAAAAACCCCAAAATTTGCATTCTAAAAAAAGGACAAAGCATAAATACCCACTAGCAAGCTTTGAATCAAGTTGGAATGGGACAAAGTGAACAAGGATTAAGAATTGACAAGCTTGAAGTTGGGGTCCTACTTTAGAATCTGCTCCCAATCTAACCACTTTTAGCATTAAACGTGGAAGTTTTTTACAAGTCTTTGTAATTTTGCTCAACATGATTGATCTCAAACACTAAACACCTAATCCACCATATCCAAAACTACAAAACTTAGTTTAATCTCCCTTCTTACAACGACTAAGCTACACAACTAGAAGTAGTCCAAGTCTATGAAAATTCATCATGCTAAAAAACAATGATAAAAACCACCATATAACCATATGAACAAATAACTTTAGATCAAAGATATGCGATTAAAATAAAGAAATCTCCACAACAACACTTCAATTTAATACAACAAAATTGCAATCATAACATTATGAAAATTGTTCATGAAATGTTAGACCATCACCTCCATCACAAACAACATTAATGATCTGTCATGACTACCCACTAAAAACTAATGTTGATAGCAAGTTAATGTTTAAATTGCATAAAATCATCAAAATTCATGATTTGAAACAAATCCATGGTGAAATAGCAAGGATTTTTCTAAATCAAAAAATATCAAAATATGTAATGGAGGAGAATAATGAGAAGATCTCCTTGCAGTGTTCCACATCAAAAGTGCAATTGTAACCTAGCTCATCTAAAACATCAACCATAGATGTGGCACTTGACAACATGTTTGCCAATGTCAATATTCCAATATGCTTGAAGTTCCTAGCACCACCAATAACCATTTCAAGTTCATAAAAGAAAATTTCCCGCAATTAAAGACCCTTAACACTAGCATCCTCTATGGCCAACTATGTTAACCTTCATTATTGTTATGGGGGAAAATGATGCCTTTGTTGAGTTCATTCCAAGCTTAACAATGAAGGAGCCAAAATTTTGCTTGCTAAATAACATTTTACATTGTAGTACAATCAAACAAAAAGGCTTTGAACAAAGTACCTCAAGTAGTTAAATTCACACGCATGCTCATAGAAAAGGGGTCCTAGTAATAAAAAGGTAAGTGCACTTGGTTCTAGTGATGGCAAAGCCTTTAAAAAGGTCTGCAAATGTTTGAAATACCTTCACTATGGTGAAAAGTTCACAATATATATGTTTAATCAAACACTCTAAAAAACTAAGGGCTAACTTTTGATATATCTCCAAGATCTTGGCTTTGCAAAATGAATGATTTGTAATGATTTGTCATGGTAACTATTTCTTGTCAATGCACTATACAAGAACAAAAAAAAAACTACATATAAAAAGAAGGTTGCAACAATCCAAATGGTTCATCCATATACTAAACTAAAATCTTGACCACTTAAAGATAACCAAAATAAGAATAAACACTCACATGATTAACGAATTTAGGAATTTGGAAAATGATGTTCTTACATGTTTAATGACAACTAAATTCTTTGGCATGTGTCAACAAAAGGCCCAATCAAATTTGCTCAAATAAGGATAACTTGAACATCTTATAGAGGCATCTTAAACACCTCTTTCAATTTGCGCATCATCAAAAGCAAAAAATTTGATAAGGTCTTCAAATTTTTTTGACACATTCTTCAAAGGTTTTTTTTAAAAAATTATTGACCATCTTCCAATGCCCTTACTACAATAGAGGGATGTGTTTTTGGAAAAGAAAGAATCCACCTCCCAACTTTTCTAAATATTCTTGTGAAAACACATAAAGATGTCTTTTCCAACGTCAATTCCATGCTTTTACAACTACAACATGTTTTGCATTTGTTAAATGGTGGATCACATTTCAACTACAAAATGTAAAATTTCAATTAAAGTTTACTATGATGATTTGAGAACTTCAAAAGTTTTTATCACTTGATAATTGCTTCGATGTGAAATTGTAGACCTAAGATACAAAGGAATGAGCAACCAAAATCTAACAATATTTATAAATAAACATTAACAAGAAAAATTTTTAAAGGTGACATCATAATTATTGTCACTACATTGTTGTTGATCTTCATGGGGTGAGCTACAAGCATGAGGAAGAGACCTATGCCGAAGTTGCAACTAGGTTGATGTATCATTCGAACACTTTCACTGGCACCAAATTATGCACCCTGGTCAAAATATTACACTAGTTAAATTTTCAACCAATTAAATGACCATTCACCATCAATCTTAAAATGATTAATAATAAGATTATACAATCTTATTATTTTTATGTGTTGAACATTCATGAGGATTTTAGGTGGTAAGTGGCATATGCCTTGTACACTAAATTGGGAGGTTATTTACTATTGATGGGGTGTTTTGATTTTGCCATGAGATTTAACATGCGTTGTTCACTAGATACGTATGCATCATGGCTTTGTTACTGTTTATTCTTTATGAGCCAAATAAAAAAAAAAAAAAAGACATTGCTAAGGATCATGACTGCCAGACCAAAAAAACAAGAAAAGAAACTTGAAGAAGAAAAGCTAGAAAAAGAATTGGTCAAATGGATCTAAAGATGAATAAGCAACTTTTGCAATGGAATACGAAACAATGGGAGAAGCTAGAGGAGAAAAAAAATTATTCAGTATCCATTCAAATTGATCATGGATAATGTCAAATCCTTGAAAGTTTAAGTCCTTTTCTCCTCCTCCTCCTTTTCGCCAATGTAGGGAAGATGAATGTGCAACAACCAAAGACATTTTGGAGAAAAAAAATCAAACAATGTGTCTTTTCATGTACATAATTTAGTAAAAAATGTGTCTTTTCATATCTAAAAGAATTAGGGCACACAAATATACATGGCTTGAAGCCATAGACCTTAGATAAATCTAAAAAATTACTAAAAAATACACTAGACCTTGAAATATTTTCCATTTGAACTTCCCATGCTTTGGGATGGAAGTTAATCAAACATGCAAAATGAGAGCTACAAAAATGCTTAAAAGGCTAAAATGAATATTATAACATTTAAGGTTTTTCTAAAATTTAAATACAAAAAAATAAAATTTATTTTAATTGTCCCTTTCTTTCCCCCTTCTTCCCCCTTTCTCCAATCCTATTATCAATAATAGGTGACGACTCTCATGTCATGTATTTGGATGCCCTTTAGCATTTTAATGGTCATAGTTTCCCATGCATTTTAATTAAAGCTTTCACCTTCAATTCATACAAGCCATCCAACAAATATAAAACAATCAATAATGAACATTGAAGGTAGTCTCCCACATCCTTGCATCAACTAGTGTTCAATTAATATTATACCTTGAACTTTCATACCTAGCTACTCAAAGTTTTGACCTTAATATTGTTGAACATGCTTTCAAAAAATTCCATTTTTTTTAAGGAAAACAATAATTATTATGAAAGGCGACTCCACAATGTGTGGCCCAAAGTCATTTGTAGGTGATGGAAGATAGCTTAGTTGTTCCAATGATGATTGTGTGGAAGTTCCTTTTAAAGATGGTGATGGGAAGTTAAAGGAGATTGAATTCAAATATGAACAAATAATTTATAAGTTTTCTTGATCTTCCCTTGTGATTTGTAATATGTGTAAATCATTTTTATGTATATATATTTTTTCTTATAGCAAAAATTTAAATGATTACTCATAATTAGAACAATGATGGTTGATTGAACCACCTCTAAAGCCACATTGGGGCCATAATTTCAGCCCCCATGGTCAATTATGCTTCTTCTTTAATTGGTTCACCCTACTTACCATCACCTCTTATAATTCAATTTGGTGGACCTACTTGCTTTTAACATTAAGAAACGGCTACATGGTGCTGATTCTACCAAGTGTACTTACACAAATCTCACCTTAATTAGCATGCCCACCATTGTTGAATAGAAAAACCAACTACACATGGCCATATAAAAGTTTAATCAAACCTTCCATGGGTAAAATCACAATCAAAGGAGCCACCCAAATAAGTGGACATTCCTTAAAACTACATTTTTGTATGTTTGAACGATCACAAGGGAAACGTAATAGTTTGGATTGTCATATAGTTTTTGGAATATTTTCCATTAATTGCAAAGTTTACATGTTCAAAGCTTGACACAAATCAAAAACGTATTTACATGTCCAAAGCATTCAAACCCCGAGAATGGACAATCCTTGTTTCTTTCAAACATCCTTTTTTTCTACCAAATGTGCACCATTCCTTTTGAAAATTAGAGAGGATTTTAACATTGATGATTAGAAGGTCAAAAGGACTTGAACTGATGAAAATTGTTTTTATAACCCATTTGAGCACAAATTTGGTTCAAAAGTGTTTTTGACCCTAAACATTATGGATTTTGAAAATGTGGCTTTAACAAAAATTGTTCATATAAATGTGATAGAAGGCATGAATGCATAACATACATGATATAAAATCAATTTTTAGTCAAAATGTATTTATATTTAAAATGTAGTGTTAAATGGGGTATCCAAAATACAAAATTTTAAATTAGAAAATAATGCAAAAATGACACGTGTCATGTGCAATTCTTGGAAAAGGATTTTTACCTTGGCACTGGTCTAGCCTTAAGGCTGCAGAGCAGCCAGGCCAAAAAAAAGAAACATTGTATTGTTGAACCAACTCTTGACTTGAATTATGGTGTTTTTTCTTAGTAACAAAAACAGTAGTTATATATTGGCCCGCGTAGCTTAGATGGTAGAGCATTCCCATGGTAAGGGAAAGGTCTCCGGTTCAAGTCCGGTCGTAGGCTCTGTGGAAAGAAAAAATGATTAGATATGGCTAGAACCAAACAAATCAAGAATTTTACTTTAAA
>Ga0116227_10014490_pt1 | contig 11997 bp, 7 predicted proteins | sample S1TSphgellanicum_FD_89693 | JGI IMG/M metagenome (GOLD analysis project Ga0116227, IMG submission 89693) | Host-associated microbial communities from peat moss isolated from Minnesota, USA - S1T2_Fb - Sphagnum magellanicum MG | ecosystem: Host-associated > Plants > Peat moss > Unclassified... | reverse complement strand
TGCTGCCCCCCCCCCCGAAAGCAGCAAACATCCTCCCCCCCCTCCCCACTACTTCATCCATACTTTCTTTCCCCCTGCAACAAAAAAGGAAAAAAAAAAAAAACCCAAGCTCCACAAACCCAATGGCTTCTTCTTCTTTTTCTTCTTTCTTGAGCCTCACTTTTGTTTCTTTCTTTTATATTTATTATTATTCTTGGCACACAACCAAATACTGAAACTCAGAATTTTTTACAAAAAAACCCAAGAAAGAAGAAGAAAAATAAAATGTACACCTATATGAAGAAGAACAAACAGGACCCACCCAACAAAAAACATATATATATATATATATATAAAACAACAACAAAATGATCTCAACAAACAAAACTACCCAACAAGAGCTCTAGAGACAAAGATAGCAACCGACATGCAGGAGGAAGAAGAAGAGGAAGATAATAATATATACAAGATATTTAGCAAAACCCAAAAACAACACACACAAATAGAAGATATGCTCCAACGGCTGGCTGGCTGGCTGGCTGGCTGGCTACTCTCACTACTAGTACCAGTGGGAGTGGGCTGGCTGCTTTGCTTTGCTTTTGCTTGCTGCTTGCTTCCTCCAACAACAAAACAACGACAACAGCAACAACAACGACTACTACTACGAAAGACAGCAACAGTTGCCAAATGGGTTGTGGCAAAAAGACAACAAGTCTGCATATTTTTTCTCTCTTTTTCTTTCTTTTTCCCTCTCTCTCTCTCTCTCTCTCTCTCTCTCGCAACCACTGTTGCTGCTGGCTGGCTACTATTGCCAGTTTCTTTCTTACTAGGTAGGTAGGTAGGTAGGTACCTGGGACTACTAGGTAGGTAGTTTCAGGTTTCTCACTAGGTAGGCAGGTAGGATTACTAGGTAGGTAAGTAGGTAGGTAGGTAGATACCTGAGACTACTAGGTAGGTAGCTTCAGGTTTTTCATAGGCAGGTACCTAACCTAATCATAGCTTAGGCTTGCCTAACCCACTTTACATACCTACTGTTCCCAAAAATAGTTGGATTTTGTTTTTCTTTGGGGGAGGAGGAGATTGGGGTGGGCCTTTGTTTAGCTTTTTTATTAATTTCAATATAAATAAATAAATAAATAAATAAATAGATTAATTTTCATTTCCAGTTTTGTTTGTGTACTTTAGTTTCTGGATTGGTTTCTAGGTAGTGGTGCCCAACAAGAAATTTTCCTGCAAATGCAGGCTGAGTCTCTGAACATATGTAATACAATTAAGTTTTTTTTGTGACTGCCCAACTCAACGGGAAGTTTTTTTGGGGTTCTTTTTGTGTCCCCATGTGAAAGTTCCCAAAAGTTTCTCATAAAGTTCCCAAGTGCTTTTCACAAAGTTTCCAATGGGTTCCCCAACATGTTCCCAATAGCACCACACTTTTATCCTATATACTTTGCCCAAAATTTTCTCTTGTTTCTCACCTGTCTAGGTGGGCCAAAGGGGAATATGCACAGCATCATTCATGTATTGCCTAGGTATGTAACCTAGAGTTAGTTTTCACATTGACAGAAAAATAATAATAACATTTTTTATAAAAAAATTCCTTTTTATAAATATGAAATCATTATTTTTTCACAATCTAAAATGATGATATTGTCATAGGAGGAGTGAAATTATTCAGATTGTAAGGGGTTTAGGGTTTGCGATGATAATTAGGATTGGTGTTCAACACCTCGGCTTCATATTTTTTCACAAAAAAACTCATTTTCACTATTTTAAAGAATTATTTATTTAATGACAAGGGTATAAAAAAGTAAACATGTTTCCAAAACGCTTGCTAGTGGTGCCCAACAAGAAATTTTCTCGCAAATGGAGAGAAGATGGGGTAGGCATTAAAAAATAATAAAAATAATAAAAAATAAAAATAATAAATATATAAATTGTTTTGAAAATCACTATGTAATTTCCCCTTTGTGGACTTTGTAAACCACAAAAAGCCTGAAACTCTGACATTAGTGACACCTGGAAAATTCATGGGCATGTATACTTACATCAACTGGGCTAGCTATTAAAAATATTGCTTTCAATTTCTCCAAAAGACAATTCACTTTTTGGACCCTTTTGCTCAAAGATATTATATATAGATATAGATATGTATATATATATATACATACATACATAAATTTAATATGTATTTACATATTTAAAAATATTTTACAAAAATAAATAAATTGAATATGTGGAGAATTGAGGAAGTGAATCTTGGAGTTTTAATTTTTTAATTTTTTAAAATATTTAATTTTATCAGGTTTTTTTAAAAAAAAGAGAGAGAGTATGAAAAATTTTTTTTTTTTTTTTTTTTCCTGTAGAGTTGCAATAACAAAAAAACAAATAAACGTGCATTTTGAAAAACTCAGCCCCAAAAATGCAACAAAACAAGTATGTTGGAAAACACATCACAAAAGCACAACAAAACACGTTTGTTGAAAACCCCCTCACACCAAACCCTGTAAAATTTGTGGTATCCAAAACTGGTGATCATTCACATTAGATTTAGCCAAATTTGGCTATAGACCAGGTCTGAAAGTTTTTTAAAAACTTTTGTGAATCCTTCACATTTTTGGCTACAATGCTAGGACCCAAATAGAGAAATCAAGAGGATTTTATTTTATTTTTATAATGATAAAAATGTGGCAACTAGAAGAAAACCAAAAACACACACACACACATTTGTTTAGCCATTTTGAGAAAAAAGAAAAACCAATTGGCTAAATTTAGCCAGCCAAAAATGTTGGCACCGACCAGCTAAAGGATGGATGGTAAAAGGTTAAGAAACAGTTTCCTATTGGGCTCAAGTTCCTTACCTAACCATGGTGTTTACCTCAGTTGCTTTTTCACTACCTCCCTCAAAAACAACCCACAAGCAGGTTGTTAGAAGGTAGGTAGTAAAGATACCCCTAAGCTATGTGTAATCCACATAAACCATCTACTTACTTAGTTATTTATTTACCTAGGAGTTACTTATTTTCTTACTTACCTACCTATATATAGGACCTAGTTCTTAGGTGATGGGTTACCAAGGTGAAACCAAATATTAACTCAGTTAAGGTTCATCCACAACTGAGTCATAACTGGCATCCAATGGATGATGGATGTGCTGGTGGGTGTTGGTTCACTCCTTTCATCTCATTACATACTCCTTCCGAGAGATTCCCATGCATGGCTTCACGACAAACAAAAGGGGGGAATAAAAAACTAAAGAAGTAAAAAAAAAGCACTTAAAAACCCCATAATTAGAAAGCCCAAGTCTATTTTCTTCAAAAGCAAAATAAATTCAACTCCAAATAAGAAATGTAAGAAAATTTGTTTGATTTGTTTGTATTCTTTTCTATTGGAAACCAAACCTATGAAATTAGGGATCACCCACTCTTCTCATGGAGTGGCTAGAGTGGTGGGTTGGCAATAATATAATATAATATAATATGGTATAGTAATTTATTTTATTTATCATGGTGCAATCTTTCTATTAGGGTTTTGAGTTGTGTTATTAGGTTTTTGGTCAATTATTCACTAAATATTTAGATTCTTAAAATCAACTCTTCTTACATGTTATTTTTGTCTAACCCCAAGTATCTAACTATCTATCCTTGAAAGACTTGCTTTGTTTGTATCATCACCATGCAATTGCATGAAGTTTTTATTTGGGGATAGGTAGGGGGGGGGGGCTTTGATCTTTTGTTTGGTAACTATCCAAAGGGCCTAATTTTATGACCCTAATTCTAAAGGATTATAAAATTAAGGTAAGACTAACCCTTTAAACCCTAATTTTAAAGGGTTAGTCTCACCCTAAGTATACCATCTTGATTTTTTTTCATTTTATCCCCAATTTTTCATGTTCTTCCCCAATGGATGGAAGGAAGGAAGGTTCGTTAGTGTCAAAAGAAATTATTAACTCCTTTGGGATTTCCCCATTTCCCAAAAGAAGCCACATAGGTATGGCAAGAGACATTTCTATACCTATTGGAAAAATGATGTTTCCTTTTATTAATCTTCTTGTAGTTTGTTCTTCTTCATTTGATCTTCTAACCCTAAAACCCAAAGATAAATAATATGCTAATAATAATAATAATAATACCTAAGTCTTTAAAACCCAAGGTGAAGTAGTGCACATGAAGTCCTCAAACCTTTATGTATATGTAATTCCTTAAAATTTCCAATTTTGGGGCTTTGTCCACACACAAAACACAAAAGTTTTGATGCCCTAAAACACCCACTAGTCATTATTAACTTATTCTTAACTAGTCATTAACAAATGGCTTAATTTGTATGCTCTTGTCCTCTATCTTTCTTTATATTCCCATAAAATAATGCAATTTAGAGGTTCAAGTGGTTTGTACAACGAAGTAGAATAATAATAAATTATTGGTTAGGGAAATTATATATTTCCAAGTTCATTTTCTATTCAAAAGGAGTTAGAATTTTTTTTAAAAAACACAGATCCCAAGGACTAATTTTAAAAATGACTTTTGGAAAAATAATAATTTGTAGAATATTTAAAAACAGAAACCTTTTAAAAAAATGCCCCTCTTTATTTATTTTAGAACTTCTCGTGTGTAATTAATTAAAATGATAGATAGGTTTAGATATTTAGAATATTAATTGCAACACCCCTCCAAGGTAGATAGCAAGAGGGAGATAATAGAAGCCAAATTTGGGCCACCAAATTATAGGGAAGGAAAAATCAAACTGAAGGTAGCTAAATTTAGAGACAAAAGTAAGTAGTAGTGAGAGGAAAAATCTAAAAGGGGATGTGGTGAAGGATTGAACTAAAAAGAAGAGACAAATTTGGGCACCAAAACGTACCCCTAAATTTGGGCACCAAACCAAATTGGGGAGAGTCACTAGTTGGGGGGGATGTGTAGGTATATATACATTAGGCTAGAGAGAGCCAGGTCCCAAAAGAATCTGGTAGGTACCTGGTTGCTACCTACCAGATTCTACCTACCTTCTAACCTAACCTAATACCTACCTTCCTACCTAACTACCTACGCCTTTAAGTAATAAAACACTGTAAATATGGGTAGTAGGTATGAATTACTGCGCTAGGGCGCCAGTTGGCACCACTTTGTAGCTACCTACCCACCATTCAGTAGGGGTCTTGTGGGCCTTAGATATATATATATATATATAATACTTCAATTTTATTTTTATTTAAATAAATTTAAATAAATTTCTTTAAAATCTTTATTTTATTTTTAAATTGTAGTTTTTACTTTTTCTCCCTTTTTCTTTTTTCTTTTGATTTTAGTTCCTTGGTCAAATTGGGTACCAATTGAGGGGCTATCTGAGGGCCAGTTTTTTAAACAGCTTTCAAAATGTACAAGCGTAAGCGGAAGTGTGGGTATATAAGGGAGGTGTCCACTTTGGTTCTTTCTTCGTGAAAATTTCGGGGAAGTGGGTATATAAGCGAGGTGCCCACTTTGCTCTTTCTTTGTGAAACTTTAGTGCGAAAAAAAAAAAGGAATGAATGGTTAGCATACAACTTACAAAAGCAAGACTCCCCCCCCTCTCGTCAAAAGAAAAAAGGAAAAAAAGGAAAAAAAAAAAAAAAATCTCGGGAGATTAGGGTTGGGGATGGAGTTGAAGTCAAAAGCAAAAAGGAAAAAAATCAAAAATTCCCAAGGGTAGTAGGCAAAGAGCTTTCCTTGGAGTTACAAGTTTTTATTTATTAATTATTAATATTTTAATGTGGCGTATTAGATATTCTAAAGAAATTCCCCTCTAACTCACTCACTCACTCAATTCCGGTGAATATGCCTCATTCAACACAAATGCATATTCACAATGGGTTTGTGGGAGCGAGGAAAAAGAAGCAAAGTTGAGCCATTGGACACAAAGATATATTTATTCACAATGGGTTTGTGGGGGCGAGGGGAGGCGGGGAAGGAGAACCAAAGTTGGGAACAAGTTAGACGGAACACATCTAGGCATGTGTGTGAAAGAAATAAGGAGGCCCAAATATTTACTCATGTTTAAAACCATTCGTAATTGGTTCCTAAGTATATATATATACTATGAGTTAAAGCATTGTTAACCCTAAACACCCCTTTTAAAACCCTAAAAACTCCACCCTTTGAAACCACAAATCCTAAATATCAATTGAAAGTCTAAACCCTACCCAACAACAAGGGTCCACCTTATTATCCCAAAACATGTCACCATGAGCCACTAACAAAAAACACAAGTCTTTATATATATATATATATATATATAATTTTGATGGTTTGTAAATTGCAATTACATAAAACAATTCTCATTTTTTGGAAATATAATAATATATTTAACACCTAAATTTGATTTATTAGTTGTTCATGACATTAGTACAAATTGTCATAAAGTATCAAAAGTTCTATGTTGACCATAAGAATGCATTTAAAAAAAAAATAATTTCATGATGCATTGTATTTTTTAAAAAATTCACGTGTTTTTTATAAAATAAAACGTATAACGTAAGATCCTAATAAATTTGGAGCTTCTAAAATATTGTTTAAAAAACTAAAATTTAAGGAGTGGGTACAAATAAATTGAATAACTTTGAATTTTGCATGAGACAATTCAATAGAAATAATGAATAATTTGTGTTGTGTCTTTGTTTAAAGACAACTCATTTCTTTTGTAAGAAAATCATCAACTGAAATTTTTTATTGCAGAATGAGATTTTATTTATTTTTGAATAAATTGAAAATGATGTTGTATATGTCAAATCATGTTTTGTTACAATTATGTTAAACAATGAAATCTTAAACTTTGTACACAATGGATTGTGTGTGACCCATCATTAATTGAATAAAAAATAGAATTCTTTGTCATTATATGTAAAGGATTATTATCAAAATTTGGACTTAAATTATCTTCTTTTCAATTGATGTCCATTTTTAAATTTAATCTAAGGAAATTGTTCATATATGTGTGAATTTGCTCCAGTGTAAGAATCCTTACATTGGAGCAAATTGTAGTTACATGCACATAGATCTATTAACATTTTTATTTTTATTTTTATTTTATTTTTTGAGTTACAATTCATTATGGAAATCACACGTTTGGTTAGAAATATGTGGCAATTTGCATTTAGGGGGAATCTTATCAAATTGCATATCTTGTTCAATGAATGTTTAAATGTTTCAATTGATGTATTTTGAAATGTTTAGATGATTAATGATGGTTTTAGCATTAGTGTAAAACAAATATAGCAAAGCATTTTGTACATGTGTTTTTACATTTTGTTAATGGAAATTAATATCCTCGTGTGTGGTTTTCTTACATAGTTTGAGATGTTGAAATTTTATTTAAATACTTTGTGAAAATGACCTCTTTTTTGTTTTGTTGCATGACTTTTTTTCATAACATTTAACATTTTCATGCCAAAACTTCATTTTAGAAGTGTGTTAAAAAGCCAATGTTGGATGGGTATATTTGATTTACATATCAACCAAATAAAGGTAAACGAAACTTTCCAAAAAGTATATATATCAGCCAGGTAACGGTGTATAAGTTTCCAAGAATTTGCAATCTCAGTAAGGGTAAGGGTATATAGGCTTTCCCATAATCGCATTGGGGTTTAGGACAAAAACAAAACCCTAAAAAACCTCGCAAGCTCTTGATATCCAAAACAAGTATAACTTTGTAATTGTTTTGGGAAACCTTAAGACTCGGGATAAATCCAGAGAATATCCTTTCACTGGAATAAATTGTCCATTCAAATGTCATTTCTCCAGTGTCGTAGATAATGGGTTGGATGTGTATTCATGTCTTGTGGTGCTTGAAACGTGTCATACATGTTGGGGTCTAATCTAGTGAAGCCAACCAACCACACTCCTTCAAGCTGCTTACTGTTTCGTGAATGACATCTTCTGTGGGTTGGTAGTGGACTCCAAGTTCCTTTGATTTCTCATTTGACAAGGCATATGTTGGAACTCTGGGTGCAGTCTCATCCGCATCCCTGCAGACCCACCAGTTCACACACTCAAAATCAACTTCAAAATGAAAACTAGACATTCAAGAAAGACTTCTGCAACAACACAATGTGGTGTGGCTAGTAGTACGGCTCGCACCCTCCATCCATAATAGGTGGCTTTGAAAATATATCAGCATATAAAGAGAGGTGTAACTTACGTTGCAGAAATGGGATACATAGGATACAGTTTCTTCAACAGTGCAACAATGTCAGCGTTGTGAAGCACAGGACCAGAACATATGTAACGGCCATTTGCATGTGCTGACTCATATGCCAATATGTGTGCCATTGCCACATCTTTCACTCCCACAATCCCCAATGCACGATTTGCAAATGTCTTGGTTGTTCCTGCAAATTACAGCAGCACAACAACATCAAACATTTCGCAGACTCATACATGTAAAATTGAAAGACTTTCATTACTTACTTCGTCGAATAAAGCTGAGTGCTTCCAGCAGTAAGCAGGATGATGTGAAGGACACTTGCCATCAAGGAACTCCAGAATAGTTTCACTGCTGGTGTTTTTGGAGGCTTGTAAAACAGGGCCAATGACCAAGGAAGGATTGATGACCACCATGTCCAACCCTTTCTCTTTCACAAAATCCCATGCTGCCTTTTCTGCAAGTGTCTTGGACAAATTATACCATAACTGCAACAGCCAGCCAGCCATCACCATGAAATGATCTAAAATCCACCACTACCCTCATGGCCAACCACAACTGTTTTGTGAGAGGAAAATTTGAGCACAACTAAAATGCAGATTTTCAAGTATTGCAGTAATCAGAGAGCATATAGATTCCAGCAGATCCACCAGACCTTCCGTTCCCTGCAATAGTCTGGATCACTCCAGAAGCTCTCATCAATAACAACACCAGGAGTCCATTTAGGAGTATAAGCAACAGCTGCTACAGATGATGTCAAGACCACCCTCTTTGTGTGTGCTTTTGCACAAGAAGCCAGCACATTCAGAGTTCCCTTGACTGCTGGATCAATAAACTGCGCCTGTCATGTAAATGATCAATGACACTGTCAGAAAAATAATCCCAACCCAACTCATCAGAAAACAGTTCATCATCAAGTCCCAAGTATGCAACAGACCAGAACTCCAAACAATTCCCCATCTCAACATCCGCTCTAAAAGTTTGTGAAGAAATTTTTTCATGTGAGGTTTGTCTTCTTATTGCATACAAAGTTGAGATTACACTTTGGGAAAGATAGACATGCTACTAAACATGGGCAACAAATTTGGTTGAACAGGAAAAGAAAGGGACACCTGAGGATCTGTGACATTCTTATGAAAGAATGGAGATGCAGTATGGAAGACTCCATCACAGCCTTGCACGATCTCATCAAAGCATCCAGGCTTCAAAAGGTCCGCAGAAAACAGCTTCAGGTGATCTCTAGCACTTGGTAACTGCAGCAGATGCTTTGCTTTCTCTGCCCATGGCCGATCCCATCCCCACTATCATTATTACCCTTTTCTTCTCAAGACAATAATATGGTGAGAGAGTTTCTAGTAATCTCTATTTCTATGAAGACAAACCCAAAACCCTAAACATTGAACCCTTCAAAGCACTCCTCCTTATATTGCATACCTAACCATGGAAGGATCAAGGGGGGGATGCAAAACAGAGACCCACCTGGGTTGCGAACCGTGCCCCGAACTGTGTAGCCACGCTCCAGAAGCAACTTTACTAACCAAGAGGCGATGAAACCCGAAGCTCCCGTAACACAAACCGTCTTCCCTGCCATTCCTGTTTTTTCCTCTTTGCTCAGGACTCCTTCTCCTTTATTATTCTCACCCCCCAAAAGAAAAATGTGTTCGAACCAAAAGGAGAGGAAAATGCAGACAACCAACCAAACCAAAGCGCAATAGTAGATATAATGCTCAGTACAGAAACAATTCTCACCGATGTGTTGATTAGGGTTACGGAGTTCTAGTGAGATTTTCTCTCGGATTCGGATTTATAGCCTTGTGCGCACCATGCAAGCAGCAGCGAGCGATTGGGGTTACAGGAGTACTTCCTTACTTCCTATACTGAAAGAAACTTCTCTCGGACTTTCGTCTTCTGCGCATACCAAGAAGCATTGATTTTGGTTGAAGAGATATCATGTCATGAACAATTCTAATCTCATGTGAGAACATTAGCAAAAAGCCTTGATTGTTTGTGCTAAATCTCGTATTCCCCATCTCTACAGATGTCAGTTGCAAATCATAAACTAATGACGTTCAAATCTACTGCAACAAACAGAACTAACTACATGCATGAGCGACGAGTGTCAAGTTCGTGCAGTTCGTACAGCAGGCGACGGCAAAGGCATAAGCCATTCTTTTAGGAAAAAAGCAGCTGCAGCAGCAACAGCAGCTTCCAAGGAAACCGGACAGCCCAAAAGAGCGTCAGCAAAAAGCTTGCTAGCTACTGCAGTTCTTGTTTAGAGCTTCTTCTTCTTCACGTTTTTCCTTGCTTTTAACAAACACTGATGTTGGTTTCATATGTGCCACAGAAAGCTAAACAACAGCTAAAAAGGAAAAAAAAAACCAAAGTTCTCTTCTAGCCGCTTCGCACTTCACTCGGGATTTTTGAGCATCTTCGACATAGCCCTTTAGCATCATCTTCATCATCATCAGCCATGATGCAAAATTCTCAGAGAGATTGATTGATTGATTGATTGACTGATTCTTTCTTTCTCATCACCTCCTTCACCATTCTTCTTCTTCTTCTTCTTCAAATCTTGAAATATTCTGCAACGCCAATGCCACAACAAGAGAAGAAGAAGGTTATCCTAAGAAAATATCCTTCCTCATCAAAACCCAATATCAAACCCTACACCCACACCTTACAAAATTGTCTTTTGATAACAAAACCCAATATATATATTTTTGGAAGTGAGTTAAAGTTAGGGTTTCAAAGACCAACCAACTTGGATTTTTTGTTTTCAATATTGCATTGTTGATATATTCAAAACCTTGTTTATATAAAGGTTATAAATTATTACTTTACAAAATTATAAACAAGTATGTAAGGTTAGTAGAATAGGCTTGTGCCTTGAAGTTTTTTTTTAAAAAAAACGTACATGACAAACGAAATTGTTAAAATGGAAGCTTTGAATTGTTTTGAAAAATGACTTTAATAAATTTCAACTTCATGTTGTTGTGCATTATTAGTGATGATCAACTATTTTAATTTTTCTTATGTTTTCATATATTTGTGTCAATGTCAAATTTAATTTAAAATTAATATACATTTCATGGACATGAAAAAACACATGTTAATTTGTTTTTTTATATCCATGTTGGTGGATAGGAAAAAGGAGTGAGGCAGTTATAAAATGGATGTAGTTATTAGGAAAGGTGGGAGATAGTTATCATAAAAGTTAATAGGAAAAGGAAATAGTTATAAAGAAAAAAATTATGAAATAATTAGGCTTGAAAATGAGATAATTATTTTTGAATTGTCTTTGGAATGGTCATGTAGAAACGACATAAGAAACTTTTTGCAAAGAACCCCATATAACCCAATTCCTACGTCATTAGAACTATCACTTAAATATTGTAACAGTCTCACAAGGTGTAAAAAAAATTGTGACTAATGAGATTATTCAAATATATGCCCTTTACTATTTTCAAAAGTTACCTTATTGAATTAGTATTCAATGTTGCATAGAAAAGGCTACCAAGAAAGGATTGGCTAATGTTGGTGAAGAAAGAATGAAACAAAAAATTAAGGATTATCAAAGTGTAACAAAAAAGGAGAGTGCTTAACTTAAACAAACACCTTGCTGCCTACTGGATCTATACACGATCTGCAGTTCCTGGGGTTCTGACTACACTTCTGATCTTTCCTTCCTAGTCATGAGCATTCGCCTACAAACTTCTGCTGACACACATAACTTGTGCTCATGGGCTTCCATGCTAACACATTCAACAGATCTCTGGCTTTGGATCTCACTCTATTCTTCTTTCAGACAATGCCACATGAAAACAAAATGCAATTCCTTGGCCGAGCTACTGG
>Ga0116227_10014489_pt1 | contig 11997 bp, 9 predicted proteins | sample S1TSphgellanicum_FD_89693 | JGI IMG/M metagenome (GOLD analysis project Ga0116227, IMG submission 89693) | Host-associated microbial communities from peat moss isolated from Minnesota, USA - S1T2_Fb - Sphagnum magellanicum MG | ecosystem: Host-associated > Plants > Peat moss > Unclassified... | reverse complement strand
GCCACGCGCCTGCAAAAGAGGCTGCAAGGCCAATGCCGGCGGTGGGTCTGTCGAAGTTTATCGGCTCCCACATGGTTTGCCAGCGGCCATTCACCAGCATTTTGATTTGCTCATCGTAAATTGGCTTCATGTCTTTTAGAAATCCACGGCCTGCCATATTTGATTGCCCCACCATCAGGAAGGAATGCAATGTATTTTTCATCTTACTTTTTTTAATACTGAAATCAGTGCTGCCGAAATTAGCACATCTGTTTTGATTGGTTCGTTACAGGAAACAATAAAACGGGCATCGTGAAAATCCACGTTCGGAAGAAGTACTTCTCACTAAGCAGACCTGCAAGATATCGATCTATGATGTTACCGTTTTCCATTTGACCCGTTAATTTGTTTACGTTGCGTCCTAACGCAATATTAATCTAAAATAGTAACAGGTGCTTTCCTGAAATAGGATATACGTATACCTGCAGCGGACAAACAGATTTAAGGGTTTATATTTTGAATTGCTGAACGGGATTAATACTTTTGAGTTAGTTAATCCAAATAATAAACATTCCCCGTAGCATGATGATAGAAACAGTTTCGGTTGAACAGGCGTTAAAGAGAGGTCGTAATAGGGTGATAATTCCTTCTTTTTTGATTATTGGTCTGGTGATATCCGGCATTATCCTAAGTTTTTTTTCTCTTCCTGATTACATGTTCGCTTTTCTCCCCTTGCTATTGATACCCGGTCTGCTTTTAGCCGGCGTATATCGTGGTGTGATGGTTACCAGATGGCGGGTCTGGGCATTTGGAAATGTGAGAAATGTACATGAATTAAAACGAAGAGCTATTCAGGCGATGCTGATCCCCCGTAGTGAGAAAAAGATTTTTGAGAGACTGGAAATATGGTCGGATGCAGACAAAGAGAAATGGAGGCAGTTGCAAACAAAGTTTCAACGGGACGATGTTTTCATCGATGATCATCAGATTCCCCAGGAAACGGTGATCCGATATTCGAAACTCAAAAAAGGATTTTACCTGGTTTTTTATTTATTTGCATTCTGCGTGGGTTTGTTTTTTTTGTTTGTTCCGAAGAAAGAGCGATTAGGGCTGACGGCCATTCTCGGGTATCTCTGGGCTACAGGGATAACCGGTTTAATGGGCTACATGTTTTATATTACCATCGGGGAATTCAAAGATACTTCTCCGAAACTTGTGATCAATAATCTGGGTATAAGAGTAAATGCCAATTTGTTTTACAAATGGTCCGAGATCAGTGAAGAAAAGATTGTACACCGACGGGCAGCCAAATCTACCCAAACTTTCCTGGTATATACCACGCGGAACGGTGTAAGGGAAATGTTGCTGGATGATTTCAATATTGGTTGGAAGAAGCTGGAAAACCTGCTGGCATTTTACAGGAGCAGAGGTAAGGCGGTCACAGGGAATCGTTTGTAGCGGCAATGTCGACTACTCATTTATCTGTACCGGTAACCTTTTAATACAGTTGATTCCGCAATATTCTTTTGATCATTTGTATTGTAGAACGGCTCACCTGTCCTTTGTATTTCTGGAGAATATTACTTTCACTTTCGCCGGCACTGAGTTCGTTGACCACGCGCAGCCATTTGCCCAGGAACTCTGAATTAGGGGTACGGTATCTCATCAGTCTGCGTACGGTTTCAATAATCGCTTTATGCACAGTGCCTTCGTGGAGTTCAAATACCTCATCATTATTGAGTCCCAGTTTGATGTCGTCTGCAATACGGGAATAATCCTGGAGGTATTTTTCATTGGCTTCCATCACCTGTAACATGGGATTGTCGCTGAAGGTGATATCGGCATATTTCCGGTGTTGTTTCTGCAGGGCATGCAACGCATAGTTCCGGGCAATGTTATCACAGATAATGAGATCGTCTTTGCCCAATTCAAACCATTCTCCCTTTACCCGCTTATGCTGGAAAACGATATGCAGACTTTCTTCCAGGTCGGTCATATTCAGGGCGGCATATTGTCTGATAACACGGAACATAACGGGCAGGTGTGTATGATAAGCCGCTAACCGCTTATGCAGGTCCTGCGTCTTCCCGATCTTATACAGATTCTTCCCCGTATTAAGGATATACACACATTTTCCGACTTGTACTTGCTCCATGAGGTGACTTCGCGCTTGTTAAATTGAGAATTATATGATCAATTTACGACTATGATCCTTATATACAAAATCAACGGCGCGATAGAGTGGGTTATTTACCAGGTTGGGAGGCAGAAAATAGGGCCTCATCTATTCTTTTTTTCTGGCGGAGATGATGTCTCATGTGCATTTCGGCAAATTGAAGCCACTCCGCCGCGCTGAAGTAACCGAGACCGGGATGTTGGGTTTTTCCATGAGCGTTGTAGAAGTCGGCGGTAGCGCAGCATTGGTTGATTGCTTCTTTGATAGATAGCAAACCTTGCCTTAATGCGGCTTTGCTATCAGGTTGGGGGGAATCCGGATCGTTGGATGGGTTGCTGAAAAGACTATCGGAGAAGCCCTGTTGCGCAAATATAGCTTTGGCGTCGGGGTGCATCTCCTGTTCATGATTAACATTTTTTAGCAGCAAGGCGGTTTTTATCTCCCCGATAAAATACCCGGTATCCGCTATGACATGCAGATACACCTGCCCTAAAGACCAGGCGGCCGGCCGGGGCTTTTGGCAAAGCATGGTCAGCGTGTAGTCGTCGAGGTAAGCTATCCATTTGTCGATGGTGGCATTAAATTGCGGGAGTACCTTGTGCATGTCCATGAGTGTTGTTTTCTATCCTAAAGTTAGGGTACCTATGGATATTTTTTAAACCAGTGTGAACGCTTTCGGCGCTCATGTGAATAACCTGGCTGGACCAGCGATCCGGCCAGGTTATTTTTTCTCATCTACCCATAAATGATAAATCCTTTTTCGATAGAATTTATTTTCCGGAATTGCAGGCGGAACACGCCAATTCCGTTACTACTGCCATTGGGATTACTATTGCCTTCAATGGTTTCAATAAATCCACCGTTTACGGCGGTGACAATGCCGGTATGACCGAAGCCTCCGCCATGACTTTTAATAAAGATGCTGCCGGGTACTATCAGGGATGGGTTGTTGACCGCCCTGGCGGTGGTAATTTTCAGCCCCTGGGTATTATTCCAGTGGTCGAGACAGCCGGCTGTTTTATAAACAGGGTTTGGAATGCCCAGTTCTGCGGCGGCTTTCTTGAAGCACCAGTAAACAAAGGCGGCGCACCAGTAATTCCCCGGAGGCGTGTTGGTGCTTGCCAGATAAGCGTTTACCTGTGTGCCGCGATTGCTGCCGGGCGGTTCTTCCATGACGCCTACCTGGCTTTCGGCCACTGTTATCGCTTTTGCCAGCAGGGCGTTGGGCGCATGGGTTTGTTCCGTTGCAGGTACATCAAACAGGGCTTCCCAGGTAATAGCGCCTACTTCTCCATCTACGATCAGCGGGTTGCCGAATTTGTCGCGGTGCAGGGCCTGGAACTGTTTCACGGCGGCCACCGTTTTGGGGCCATAGGTACCCGTGCCTTGCAGGGCGCCGATACCCAGTGTAATGAGTCTTTGTTGAATCACTTTTACTACAGCGCTGTTGGCTTCGCCGGGTTTAACGACTTTGTTGGGATAATTCATTCGTTTTGATTTTGAGGTTATACGATTATTGGCAGTGGGAGTACGCGGTAAGGGGTGGTTATTTTATACTTAAAGTCAGCATAGAAAAGGTACGAAAAAGTCTGGTGATCCGGAAAAGAGAAGATCACTTTTTTGAGTTGCATCCAATAGGAAATAGTGGCTTACGTGACCCTGTTTGCTGATACCAGACTGTTTTACAAAAAAAAGAGCTGGTCTGAACAAGACCAGCCCCCCGGTGTTTTTTTCGAGGACATCCTCTTCTGGTGTATCGCGCCGTTTTTTAGAAGTTGGTGTTGATGATTAAAGTATTGCGGTCGGATGCGGCAAAGTCCATCGGGATAATACCATACCTGCCATGGGTATTATTGGTAAAATAGGTATTGATCTGTGGGTTGATGGCGTTAGAAACGGTGGTGATACTGGGGATCCCAAAGATCAGGGATTTATAGCCACTGGAGAAGTTGATATACAGCACCGACTGACTCCCATTTTTCGCTTCTGTGAACAGGTTGGTAATACCCGTCCATTTGCCGTTGTTGTCGGGTACTACATATTGATCCTGTACCCGTAACGAGGAATTGGCGTTGTTGATAGAGAAAGTAGTGTTGTCCGCCCAGTTGGTGGCTTCAATACCTTTGGGTGTGGAGGAAGCGCCAAATCTTCTCAGCAACACAATTTTCCCTCTTACCTGTCCGAGGTTGGGAACGGCATCGCCTAAATACCATTTTGCCGGTTGCAGTTGTGTGTAGCTATCGAAAGTTTGTTCGAAGCTGCGGGTGTTGTTAGAAGGGTCATATTCCTCCTTTACGCACATAATGATGGTTTCTGTAGGGTTAGTTGCCAGGAAGCCGTAACAGGCGGTTAATACGTCTGTAAAGTTCAGGTTCTGGTATATAGACCCGTGGTGAATGGCGAAGGCATCGCCGATGTGGCGGCACCGGATATCCAGGAAGCGGGTACCGGCGTCGAGTTGTTCGCGGATCGACAGGTTCTGGCATTTGGCGGTACCGCTAACGGGTTCTACGCGGGCGCCACTGTCGTGTGTGCCGGGAATAGAGAGACTGGTCAGCGCGGTGTTGTCCGCAACAGACCCCATCCATCCCGTCAGGGTTACACTTAAAGTGTTGGTAACGGCTGGGTTGTTCACTGTTTCAATACCGGCGGCGGCATTGGGATTCATCAGATCCTTTTTACAACCAAAAAGAGAGCAGGTGGCCAGTGCCAGCGAGAGGGTTTTTAGGTTCATAGTGGAGGTATTTATATTTTATATTAAAAATACATGCGAATAGTGTTTGGTTCATCGCAGTGGAAATTAATTGTCGGTTAACAAATAGTGATAGTAAGTGAATGTTTTGGAAATGAGGTAAAAGGTGTGATTTTTTATCATGAGAGGAATACATATCTTTATGCTCTACATCAACCATCATTTGCTTTTCGGGGAAACGTTTTAAAAAATATTTTTGAGTACCGTGCAATTAAATAGTGAACCAGATTTACTATTCAGGGTGTCGCAAGGCGATGAGGCTGCATTTGCGCAGTTATTTCATACGTATCAGCATCGCCTGGGTGCTTTTGTGATGCAGTTGACCGGCTCCCGGCCACTGGCAGAAGAAATTGTACAGGAGATTTTCATCCGCATCTGGGAAAAACGGGAGAAGCTAAGCCAGGTGGAACATTTTCATTCCTACCTGTATGCGGTAGCCCGGAACTACAGTTTATCATTCCTCAAAAAGCTGGGTCGGGAACTGGCCCGTAAGCAGGCATGGGAAATGAGTGTAGCAGTTAACCAGGACCAGGAAGAAGATACTGTTATTAAAAACTACCGTCGCATTATAGACCAGGCCATATCAGAGCTGCCCGCCCAGCGGCAGAAAGTATATCTTTTAAGCAGGGATGAAGGTCTCCGACAGGCGGAAATAGCCGAGCGGATGGCCATTTCCCTGGAAACGGTTAAAAAACATATGGTGCTGGCCCTTCGGTCTATCCGGAACTACGCCATGGCCCACCCGGAAATCAACGTATTGTTGCTGGTGATGAGTCATCCTTTCCGCCTCTAAAATTTTTTTTTCTCCCCCATTACCTCTTTTTTATACTTCCTGCTGTCTTATAGGGTAGAACCACTCTATACTGATGGATAATACCAGATTGCGCTACTTACTAAGCCAATATGCCAATAAAATGCTCACCACGGCGGAAGAGTCGGAGTTGAGTGACTTTTTGAATGCGGCAGATAACCAGACGCAGTTGGAGTTGATGATAGAAGAGGCCTGGATGCAATCTGTAGAAGCAGAACCGGAGATGACCTTTCCGGTTCCCGAAGTGAAGACGGAACCGGCGCCGGTATTTATGAAGCCGGTATATCGCCGGCAATGGGCTGCCGCGGTGTTATTCCTGATTGTGGCAGGAGGCGCCTGGCTGTTATCTACCCGGGAGGGAAAGCCAGTCAACCGGCAGGTCCGCTCAGCGTTGATAAAAAGGAAGATGTAGCACCAGGGGGCAACAAAGCCATGCTCACCCTGGCCGACGGGAACGTCATTGCATTGGATAGCAGCATAAAAGGGGCACTGGCCCAACAGGGGAATGCCAATTTACACGCAAGTCCGGGTTTGCTGAAATATGATCCCGGGCATCCTTCTGTTAACAGCGGAGTCGCCTATAATGTACTGAGAACACCTAAAGGAGGACAATACCGGCTGGAATTGCCGGATGGCTCCCGGGTATGGCTGAACGCAGCCTCTTCCCTGAAGTTTCCTACCGCTTTTACAGGAAAGGAACGCCGGGTAGAACTGAGTGGAGAGGCCTATTTCGAGGTGGCGCAAAATGCCAGTCAACCTTTTTTTGTAACGGTTAGCAAAGCGAATATAGCTGTATTGGGCACCAGTTTTAATGTAATGGCTTATGCCGACGAAGCCGCCATCCGGACCACCTTACTGGAAGGTGCGGTTAAAGTAAGCGGGAAAGATGCTGTTAGTTTATTGAAACCCGGAGAGCAATCCCTGCTCGAACCCGGCGGTACAATGAAAGTCATAGAGAAGGCAGACATAGATCTGGCCATCGCCTGGAAAAATGGCGTTACCTCTTTTAAGAGTGCGGATATCAAAACAATCATGCGGCAGGTGGAAAGATGGTACGATGTAGAGGTAGTATACAGCGGTGCTATACCAGCACGCAGTTTTACGGGAGATATTCCCAGGGATGCCAACCTGTCTGAACTATTACGATTGCTCGAAATCAGCAAGATCCATTTTAAGATGGAGAACCGTAAGCTGATCGTAATGCCGTAAATATCTTATTCAATTATATCAACCAAAATGCCACGACAATGAACAAGAGTCCCTAGTGAAGGAAGGAACCGGCATAAAAAACCAGGAGCGATCTCACCCGCCCCTGGCAAAAAGCCTGGGTCTGTACTGACATCAACATTACCAGAAATCAGATTATCTAAACCCAAACACAACAAATGTATGCAATCTAATTGTCATGCAAAGCCCGTTTATGTACCCGGGCTATTATCAACCATCAAAGATCGCGTCCTGGCAGTTCGTCAAGCAGGCGTCCATCTGAAGTTAAAAAAACAACTGATTATGCAAATAAAATTAACAGCTATCCTCCTAACGGTAGTTTGTTTGCAGATCAGTGCCAAAACGTTGTCGCAGCAGATAACCTTATCGCAGAAACATGCACCCATTCAAAAGGTGTTTGAGGAAATCAAAAAGCAATCAGGTTATAAATTCTGGTATGAAGATGACATGCTGAAAAAGAGCAAGCCGGTAGATATCTCCATACAGAATGCTTCTCTGGAAGACGTGTTGGCGCTGCTTTTCAAAAATCAGCCTTTCAGCTATGAAGTGATCGGTAAGATCATTGCCGTAAAAGAAAAAGATATACACCTGGAAAAAGCTGCACCATTTATCCTCATACCGGAACTGGTGATCAGGAAAATAAGTGGGGTGGTAAAAGATAGTACAGGAACGCCTGTTCCGGGTGTCACCGTACTCGTGAAAGGCACCAAAACCGGCGCCTCTACCGACGTACAGGGACGCTTTACCGTGGATGCATCAGATGAAAATGTAACACTGGTGTTTACGTCTGTAGGATTTGATCCGAAAACAGTGAACGTGGGCGCGAATACAGCTTTCCTGAATGTGACACTCACCGCCGCTTCCAGCGGATTGAATGAAATGGTGGTAACGGCATTGGGTATCAAACGTCCGAAAGGAACCGTGGGATATGCGATCAGTACCATTAGAGGAGATGAACTGACCAAAGCAGGTACCACCATGAACCCCTTCCTGGCTTTATATGGTAAAGCAGCGGGTGTAGGTGTGAACACCGGAGCAGCCGGTCCTCAGGGAGGTATCAGGATTAATATCCGTGGTGCTGCCAGTATGAACAACGACCAGAACGTGCGAACTTTGTTCGTCGTAGACGGGGTGATCTTAAGTGACCGTAAAACAAAGATGGGTGGCGATATCGGTCAGGGATTCGATTATGGCGCCGGTATCAACGACATCAACCCGGATGATATCGAATCTATCGACATCCTCAAAGGCGCAAAAGCGACCGTATTGTATGGTAGTGATGCTGCCAACGGTGTAATGCTCATTACCACCAAGAATGGCCGTAATGCAAAAGGATTTGGCATGACCGGTAACCTGCAATACAGTGTGGAACAACCAGTTTCTTACCTGAAACTCCAGACAAAATATGGCCTCGGTGATAACCTGTATGATACCACCTATGCTACCATAAATGGCGTAAAAACCAGAATGCTGCCAAACAAACGTTTCAGCTTCGGTCCTGCTTTTGACGGTGCAGATGTGATGTTTTACGATAGTTCCATGGTAAAGAACGCTCCACATGCCGGCAACTTTATGTCACTGTTCCGTAATGGTCATTCTACTTCTGCGAATGTGGCCATTGCTGGAAGCAATGAAAAGGGTAGCATGCGTGCTTCTTATACCAATTATAACTACCAGGATATTGCGGCTGAAAATGGCTGGCAAAAGAGAAATACCTTCAGTTTCAACGGTACTTACAAAGCGTCTGAACTGGCATCCTTTGAAGTAATTTCCAATATCTACAATATCACCACCCAGAACCGCCGTTCCCAGAACGATGGCCCGGTAGCATGGGGGTATCCGGTAGACTATGATTATGATAAAATCTATCCTTACTATACAGATGCCACCGGTTACCAGCGGGATCTTTCCAACGCAAGGGTATCCGATGCATTTACCAAATTAGGTAGTTATATCTGGAACCAGAAGAACAACCGTTACAAGGATGATAAAGTGCATATGATCACTTCCGCCAAAGTAACGCTGAATTTTACCAGGAATCTCTTCCTGGTGGGACAAGCCGGTCTGGATTATGATAATACCAATTATACCACAGAACAAAGCGTAACAAGGGTTATTCCAACCGTACAAGGTGGATCTTTCGGAGTGGCAAAAGAAAACTCCACTGCCCAAACTTACCAGGCGTTGCTGAACTATAGCAAAAACTTCCTGAACAATGATTTGCGGTTGTTTGCATTTGGAGGAGGTGTATACCGGCTGCGTACTGTAGAGTACCTGGGAACCAATACCGTTGGAGGGCTTACTTTCCCTGACTGGTACTCTTTCTCTAACCAGTTGGGCACGCCAAATGCAGATAATGCTTACCTGCTGAGAAATTACAGCCGGGGATCAGATGTGCTATACAGTATGCTGGCATCTGTTGCGCTGTCCTGGAAAAATGAGGCGACCCTGGAAATACAGGGCAGACAGGATTGGAACTCTACCCTTCCTCCGGAAAATAACAAGTATTTCTACCCTGGTGCAGCAGTTACCTGGAACTATACCGAACGCTTTGCCTTGCCTGCCGTTAACAGCGGACAGTTGAGAGTATCCTGGGCAGATGTGGGTAACGGTACCTCCCGTTATTTTTCTAACAGTCTTTATGGCTATAACCGCATTCCAAGTACTGGCGCTAATTCTGTTTCTCCTCCGGATAAACTGTTGCCAGGCGCACTGAAACCAGAACGTAAAAGAGAATTTGAAGTAGGTATTAACAACACTTTCCTGCCCCAGGACAGAATTACCCTCGACTTCTCTTTCTATACCAATCACCGTTATAACCAGATTATCAGTCTGCCTATTTCCGCTGCATCCAGCTCTACCGGTCTGACCGTGAACGCTGGTGATGTAAAAGCATGGGGCTTTGAACTGGCCTTAACCGGCGCTCCGCTGGTAGGTAAGAATTACCGTTGGAATCTGACATTGAATGCCGCCAAACAGGCATCTAAAGTAATTGATCTCTATCCGGGAGTTATCTACAATCCTTTCCAGAACCTGATCAACGGTTCTGCTGTAGCGATCCATGCTGATCAGGGTAAACCGTACGGTGAAATTCTTACCTATGACTACAAACGTGATGAAGCGGGTAATAAGGTGGTGAACAACAACGGTATCTATGTGTTGGACGATCAGAAAACAATATCAGCAGGTAACATAATGCCGAAAGTATATGGTGGTTTCATTTCTGATTTCCAGTATAAAAATTTCAACTTCCGCATCGGTCTGGATTATAAATATGGCGGTACCATTTTCTCTTACACTAACAACCGCTTAACGGGTGTGGGTCAGCTGGAAAATACCATGAAATACCGTGATGAGGAAAATGGTGGTCTGGCTTACTATATCAATTCCAATAACCAGAATGTTCCATGGCAACATGGACAGGCTGCACCCTCACAGTCAAAAGATGGCAAAGTGTATCATGATGGTCTGATTCTGCCTGGCGTTAAATTAGATGACAATGGTAAGTATGTTCCAAATGATATCATGACCAGCGCTTCTTCTTACTATAGCAGTTATGCCAATGATCTGGCTACCTCATTCCCGCCAGACCGTTTATTTGAAAATAACTACATCAAAGTAAGGGAGGTGGCACTTTCCTATACATTACCGGCATCTATGGCTAAAAGGATCAAGATGCAACGGTTAACCATTACCGCGGCTGCCCGTAACCTTTTCTACCTCTACAAATCTATTCCTAACATTGATCCGGAAGGTGCACTGGGAGCGGATGTATTCGTAGAAAATACCATCTACCCAACGCAACGGACTTACTCCCTGGGATTAAACGTGGCTTTCTAATGTATAAACTGAAAAAAATGAAAAAAGCTTACTTATATATTATTCTGCTGTCGGCTTCCATGCTGGGTGCCTGTAAAAAGGACCTGGAAGACAGGTACTATGACAAAGATAAACTTACCAGTGGCGGCGGTACAGATGTGGTACCGGGGTTATTCACCCAACTGGTCACCAATAACAAAATTTTCGCACAGGATTATGGCGAATGGTATTACCTGCTCAACGGCGGTACCAGTATCACTGGCTATGCACAGATAGCACAGCGGTATGTATCTTATCGTTATGCCTGGTTCTCCGACTATAATGATCTCACCACCGGTAACGGTTTCGATGATTTTCCAATTACAGGACAATCGTTTTTTCAAAGCAGCTATACCCGCCTGAAAAACTATGAAGAGCTCACAAACACGGTGGCTTTACGTACCGGGCAAGATAAAATAGATGCCGATATGTACCTGAAGCTGGCCAGTTTTGTGAAGTGCTATCAAAGTGCTAAGCTGGTAGACTTCTTTAACAGTATTCCCTATTCAGATGCGTTTCAGGGCGCTAAAGGTGGTGCACAATACCTGTTCCCTAAGTACGATGATCCTAAAACCGTTTACCAGTCTGTTATCGCAGAAATAGGTACGCTGATCGACGCATTGCCAGGTGCTTATACACAGATGTCGGCTTCCGGCCAGGGGATCTTTAAACAGCAGGATCTCATTTTTAATGGCGACATCAATAAATGGGTGGCCTTTATGAACTTTACCCGTCTGAAATTACTGGTAAGAATTGCCGGTGTGGATGAAGCGTATGCGAAGCCACTCATTCAGGCAGCATTGGCCAAGCCATTACCACAAACGGATCAGTACTGGTTTTATTGGTATGATATCGTTCCAACCGGTGGTGGTACCTGGATCCGTGGCGTATATGAAAATACTTTCGCCTCCTTTATTCCTAATATTATCATGAAAAGGCTGAACTACGGTACGCCTGCTTATGAGGAAGGTATCGATGATCCACGTCTGCCTGTATTGGCCATGCCTACCAAATACATGGATTACCGCGGCGTATCTGGCAATATCGAAGCGCAGGAAGCCCTGTATAACAGCGGTGAAAGATATTATGCATATGCAGATAATGTGACTTCCTCTTTTGCCCAGAATGCTAAATCAACTTATAACCATGCTACCTTCCACCAAAATGCGAAGATGCCGGTATATATGAGCTCCT
>Ga0116227_10014488_pt1 | contig 11999 bp, 7 predicted proteins | sample S1TSphgellanicum_FD_89693 | JGI IMG/M metagenome (GOLD analysis project Ga0116227, IMG submission 89693) | Host-associated microbial communities from peat moss isolated from Minnesota, USA - S1T2_Fb - Sphagnum magellanicum MG | ecosystem: Host-associated > Plants > Peat moss > Unclassified... | reverse complement strand
TTGAATAAGGTTTTTGCCAATTTCAGTCACATCATTGTGAACACTTGCCACAATGTTAGAATCATAGGACAATGATAAAATTCGAACATTGTTGTTCAAGTCTTCGGGTAGCCACTTTTTTGGCCAACATATGCATTCTTCTCGATTGTTGGTGGGGCATGTTGTCCATGTTTCCTTCCATTCATCATTTGTGCCAAAAGTAATCCCATGAAAAAAAATGATGGTCAAGTTTGGATTATTGGAATTGCAAGTGGGATTTAAATCATGCACTGGATATTTCTGCAAAGAAAATGAAAATGAGAACACAATTTTTGAAACATCTTTCGAAAATAATTTGACTATACATGAAATAAGAGAACTGCAATATACAAATTATAGTAATTTGATAAAAGCAATAATTAATTGAAAAGATTAAGTTTAACAAGAAGACAATAATAGATGAATTGGAGAATACCAAATTTATCTTGCATGACTAATAAATGAAGATCATTCACATGTGTCTTAGACCTCAAAGTTTCAAAAAAAGTTCAATTAAGTAAATATTGTTACATAGTAGGTGGAACATATGCCAATCAAAAAAGGTTAATGCTAAGAATTGGATATTTCAAGTTTGGGTTGATTAGCTTAGCCATCTAGTTTGGTTCATTTGTATTTCATGACGTTTTCCTCAACATTTGGATCATTAAGACCTCCAACTCCTAAGGAATCGGGACACAAACCCAATAAGAATGTCCAAGCGCATTTTAATAATTTGCTTTAGGTTGCTGGATTAAGACTACACATTGAACTTAACTCATAATCTATAATGACAATTCCAATCCTTACAAGTTCAATATATTCTTAGTCAATGCCGATTGACAAATTTCCCTTTCACCAATTCTATTTGTTATAGCAACTGAGTTACCAGCTTAATGTAAGAGGCTATAATGAGGACTCAATTTCCTATTGTTTTGAACATCATTTCATATTGTTTTTATCTAAACAAACAAACTGGAAAGTAGGCAAGGTGAAAATGTATGACAAGGAAGCTTGTAAATGATTGAGGACATCCAGGTACCCTAGTGACTAAAGGGTATGGTTGTGAAGCTGCAGGTTGGGAGTTCAAATCTGAACTAGACCTCCTTCTCCCGATGCTTTGTGAGGACAATAAGCTATCATGGTTGTAAGGGTCAAGGAAAATTGTCCACACCCAAACAAAAAAAAAAAAAGTAAAGAAAAATCAAACTTCAACATGTAACTTGGGAAACCCCAAGAAAAAACTGTGCAAAGAAAGCTCATGATAAGATGAAGAAGAAGCACCCCATTGCTGTGCGATCCAGAGCTTGAAGGAGCATTTTCAGCGGGGACCAAAGGTGTCTCAATCACAGCAGGGATCTGCACAACATCTCTCTTTCTTTTGGGTGGCCCTTGAGAAAGATCAACTCCTTTTCCCTTGAGGCAATATGAATTTCCCATATTTCGCATTACTGAAATTCCTTTTGCTAACCGCTCTCATAAATATTTTTCTCTTAACCTTTTGCTCTCATAAAACCTGCTAGAAATCCTTTGCCATCCCAATAGCATACACAGGGTATGATGGGTGTCCCTCACATCACGGATTCTCGCAAGCTAAGCTGATCTTTCCACTAGATCTCCCCAAAAAAATAAGCCCTTTCCTCTTCACGATGAAACTCTCTGGAATTCTCTCACACTCTTCTCTCACTCCTTGTCGACTTTTCTTACAGATGTTTTTTCTTCTCCATTTTCTCCTCGCCCAGAAACTTCTAGAAGGGTTTTGCCGTGACTCTCCAGACTCTCTAGCATACGCGCTTTACCAAATTCTTGGCCACTGAACAATTCATTACTTTCTTTTGTGGAACACATGTCTCTATTTTCTACTCATAATTGAGGATGGAATATGCAATGTCAACTTGAGACTTGTCAAACGCGTTTTACTTTTGCCCTTTGGCCTCCTCCATTCTTATCATCATGACTTTTGTTCACATCCACACACTGACCTTTCTATAGCGGAAAAAAAGCTAAGCCATAAATTTAAAAAGTGCTAAAGTCAAACGCTTTTTGAGATTCTCAATAGCCGAAATTCAACCAAATTCAAAAGAAAAATCGTCAGATTTGCTTACATGGTTTTCAAGTAGGTAGCCAAAAATAAGAGAAATATGTTTAAAATTGTCTAATGCCTATATTTAGCTCATAGCTTAATCTGACTAATCTTCCTACCGATGATAGCCACTTGGGCTGTATCTCAAAACTGACCAAATTTTTTTTATTCATCCACACGTTTCCTGCTGTTGGCTGATTTCACCCAGTGCATTATGGAAGCGCTCTGCCCAGAGCTCATGTTGCAGGCAATGCATGATTAATTTGGCCTTGGGCGAACCGGCCAGGATGAATGGACCCCCACATTGGGATCACTGTAAAAACCCCCAAAACCCATTTAATAGGCCGTATTAGGCCCCAAAATTTTATAGATTTGGGCTTTGGGACCTGATTTAGTCTAGTAAAATGATATTTATGAATATTCACTAGCAATTTAAACAAGCTTCGTGGTTTTGCACCATGATCCCAATGTGGGGGTCAATTTGCCTTGGTTGGGTGAACCTGGCCTACACTAGAGCCTTAGACAAAATCAGGGTCTCTAAATCGACAAAGACAGGCTCTAAGAGGCCTCACTCAAGAAGGTGAGTGTACCAGTGTAGGTGCTGCTGGTTCGCCCTGGCCAGTGGCTCTGATTGGAGCAGCCTGGGGGGAGAAGGAAAAATTACATGGACAGTAGTCATAGCAAATAAATCCAGAGTGGAAAAACAAAGGAAATTCTGTACAGTGGAGTGATTTTTCTTGGTGAATTTTCGAACTGTGGCTTCGTAGAAAATTTGAAGAAATTGGGAAAATTCGTTTTAATATTGTTAATTCCAGAAAAAAATGCACATAAAATGGAAAAAATCAACAAATTTTACAAACCACAAAATTGAAAGAAGGAAAGGGAAAAAAACAAACACTGGTACAGAGGTATATATGTGTGCACCCTAAATAAAATATGGAAAAACATGTTGTGAAACTAAGGGCGACTTTCAATGAAGGTCCAGGGACCAATGAATTCAAGCAATCTTATTGGTCAAAAGCTTTAAATTGGTCCCAAGGCCTTTAGACGAGGGTCCAAGACCAAAAAGTGGCAAATTGAGGCTAATATGGCATGTTTTGGAGGGAAAATCGATTGGTTTGGACCAAAAGACAGTGATTAAAGGAAAGCTCCTGATATGGATAACCAACAATCAGGCTACGGACCCAGTTACACTCCAACTCAAGGATTCAAGTTGCTTCACGTGAGTCCAAATTGGTTCCTAGGAAATTGGACCCTGGACCCTTGTCTAAAGTGGGCCTAATGGTGTTTTACTCCAAGACCCTTTTGACTCCTTATGTGGAGAACCACAATCAGCACGATTGACATCTCGTGCAAAGTGCAAACATGTTGGATCCGAGATCTGAGGCCTTAGCCTAGTGAAAGCCAGTAACTTTTTGCTCATATTTGGTTTTCTGACTTGCTTTGTGTTATGGTGCCCACAACCAAGTCTGTTGTTTGTGAAGGAATTCGGGAAACCTGTAATTAATGGCCAGGCCGAACCTGCAGCTACATCAATACATTCACCTTCTTGAACGAGCCCTTTCCCCATGATAACTCCAAGACGCTTCAAAGAAATGTTAAATTTGAACTCAGAGACCCTGATTTAGTCTAAGGCCCGCTTTACACTAGGAGTCAGGGCTGGAAAAACTTGGGGCCAACTTTGAGCATTTTTGGCTTTTTGTCTGGCCCCAAGTTACTAATAAATGCTACGACATTGGCCACAAGGGTTGCAAATTGGCATCGTGACATCAAAGGGGCAAACATCTTGGTTGATAACATAGTATTCTCTGCGGCTCTCCGCGGCTCTTCGCCTCCACATGGGCTCTCCGCTCCTTGGGTGCGTATCAGAGGGACCCACTCTTTCCTAAGTCCAATGCACGCTTTCTTAGTTGATTTCGAAGCGCTTCTCGATGGTAAAGATGAAAATCTACTCAGAGTCTGAAGGTCTCCAGATCTCCAGGCTAAACGAGTTCTTTCTCGTGGCTGACAGGATTCGGAAAATAGGGCGAGGCGCGCGACAAGGTTTTGGCAAATTCAAATGCAACAAATTGAACCCTAGCGGCTGCGACGGCACCCGAGCTCCCTCTTGACAAGCAACGAAAACTCGTTTCTTGCTAACGGATCCTTTGATCCGTTAGCGCAAGGCTCTCATGAAGCTCTCTTTGCGCCAAGTTTCTTCCTCCCGGGAAGCCTGTTCAGCAAGGAAGGGAAGTACGCAAGCCAAGTGTCGGTGGACCTGGCCACCCTTAGTGATTCAGCGAGATGTCAGCTCCTAAACAAGGACGCGCAAGCGAACTCTCCAAGGAGCGATGGAGGATCGCGCGAAGGCTGCCTTCAACGGTCATCTTCGCTGATCGCCCATTGGGACACCTTGACGCGAACCACAACAAGCGTGGCCGTAACTTTTGGCAGAATTCTTCTCACCTAGGTACCTCCAAAGAAAACCTCTCCTCTCCCTCGCACTTCAGATTTGTTTTCTCTAATTGTTGGGCAAGGCTTTGGTTCGGAGGGCTTGGGCGCCACCACCGTAAGGCAAGTGGTGAGAGAGGATCTCTCAGCCGCCAAAGCAAAGGAGCCAAACAAGAGAAGCGCAATAAGAAAGAAACCAACCACCTTCGCAATGGCTCCTCCCAACCCAATTTTGATCACGCACCCATGCAGCGGACCAGGAACAACCTCCCCTGCGGGGGAGGCCACCCAAGGTCCATCGCTAGTGGATTATAACTTGGAATTAGAGGCGGATTTCCCAATGGACATGGTACTCGAGATGCAAGAAAACGCAACCAAAAAAACGCGCAAAACAGTAATAGGCAGAACTTTGGGAGGGAGAGCGACTTTCAAAGCCCTCCACGAGTGCTTGAAGCTCCACCTCCCGGCCTCCTTCATCTCCGCCACGTTACTCGCAAGGGGATATTTCAAGATTCTCTTCGAAAACGAAGAAGGCGCCATAACAACCAGAAAGCTCACAACCGTTGAGTGGAACGGACTCAACCTTTCGTTCTCAAGATACACACCAAATTTCGACGTTAGCTTTCAAGGAGCGGAAGCGCTATTCACAGACACGATAAAAATTCAGTTCTTCAACCTCCACGAGCAGTTTTGCAATACAAGGGCGTTAACCATCATGGCTAGCAAGTTTGGCGAAGTCCTGGAAATCGAAGCCACCGATTCATACATGAAGAGGCCGGCTGGGCCCATGGTAACAATCGAAGTGAGAGACATCACCAAGCTTGCGGGGTACATCAGGATCCTTTCCATGGCGGAAGGCGCATTAGCAAAGGACATAGTATTCCAAAGAATCATCTACTCAGGCCTTTTGAATCAATGTCGGAAATGCCCAAGATTCGGGCACCATGCCCAAATATGCAACCTCAACAAAACCAAGCCTCGGGAAGGGCTCACCCACCACAACAACAACCCCCCTCGTCCGAGCGAAAAGGCAGAGAGGGCTTTAGATTCTAGAGCGCCACACCAAAGCGCGACCCGCGCAAGCAAAACAGGACCCTCCCTAAAAGCTCAGACCATCCCCCAAGCTAAGGGGAATGGCATTGGCGCGATCCCAAGTCCCAAGTTAGCCCCAAGTTGGGGCTAGGTCACTCAAGTTGCGGAATTTCTGGGACTCGGGGCACGTTCCCAGCTTCTAACACTACAGGGGGTGAGAGGGGCGTGCTGAAAGCTCCGGGATAGACTAGGAAGAGGGACAAGCTTACTCAATTACATGGTCCTGCATCCAAATCCAACCAACAAGTTGGTTCGAACTCATTTTGCACCCTTTTGGTGTTGGGACAAGCCACGGGCTACTTTGGACTCACTTGACTCACCACGGCCCAGACTCAAAAGAAGCCATCACCTTCCCCCATATAGTATTCTCTGCAGTTCTCTACCACACTTGCATCCAAATGACTTTTTTTCCCGGGACTCCCAAAGTGGAATCTCGAAATTGTCCTAGTTTGGACTCTCGATATTTTGGACGCTCATAACTTCTCGCCCCAAATTCGGATCAGGACGAGGTCTAAACCAAAGTTGTACATTTCCTTGAGAGCTTTCCAAGGGTGTGCTGCACTTCACCTGCACGCACCGGAATCAGGTCGATTCCCGACTTTTAGTGGTCGGGAGTCAAACTGCCAATTTGACTTCCGGCCTTTTTTTTGACCATAACTTGTGCTACAAATGTCCAAATGGCTCATGCAAGGCCATTCTGGACATCTACACTTCAAGACCTTTCCAACGGTATAAAGAACGCCTCAATGCGAGGTGTTTTGACCCCTATAATTGCGCTTTGAGTTTTTGGGAATCCCGGAAGACTCCCAAGTCCCATTTTTGGGAGTGTGAGTGGCGACCTCATAACTCCCTCAAAGTGGGGTTGCAACATCGGGAGTGTGAGTGGCGACCTCACAACTCCTTCAAAGTGGGGTTGCGACAGGCATATCACGTACAAAAGCATGGGACCTGACAATTCGCCTTCGGCCCCCATGCAAGCGACCAACTCACTCAACCCCCCCATCGAAAGCTCAGCAATGGGGCTCGGCCAAAGGGGCTGGTTGAACGACGCCCAAAAGGATCAAGTCATGGCCGAATCGATAGAGTCCCCAAGTCACTTCAAGTCCCGCCCAGACGTTGAACAGCCCCCAAAAGGAGACTCCGCATCAAAAGCCAAACTATGCTTTGGGATCTCGGGATTGGCCATCTCTTAGACACTCACCCTAGGTGCGAACGCCAACCCGTTCGCCAGCCCAGGTGAAGGAAACCGAGGGATCGAACTAACCTTCAAGAGGACTTGACGGAAGACTGGTCCTTCCAAGGAAGGAGGAAGCACGTCCCCAAACTTACCTCGCCTCGGCAAGACCCCCACCAATCCCCTCTCCCCACCTCGCATTCAGATACCACGCCGGGGGGGAAGAGAAGTCAAATGCATTCCGAGGTACATCACACTTTCTTCACCTCCCTTGGCATCCCTGTCCCACCCAATCAAGAATTTTGCAGAGCCAGAGTGTGGTCGGTACTGGTCAAGGAAAAGAACTCCGAGAAGGAAACCCTTGTACATTCCAAAAACCAAGCATCGCCGAACCTCTCGCTCAACATCAGAATCATGGGACTCGTTGAAGCAGAATGGACCCATAATTCAGCCTGGGTGGACCTCACCCAACACCTAGAAATGGATCTAAAAGAGAAATTTTTAAAGTACAAACTAGCCTTCAAAGACCGGCTCCACCTCGAATGGAGTTGGCAAGAGGAGTTGAGCAAGGGAAGGACAGAGTGCACCATCCTAGCCCACATTAACACTAGAACAAGTGCTCTAAGCATCCAGAACAAAAGACATTTGCACTGGAAAGCACTGGAGTCCATACTTGGCATGAACAACGAGGTCGAGTTCTTAGCCCCGGCGCACAATTTATTGATGAAGACCGGAGCGGAGAACACGGCCCTTCTTTTGCCCATAACTTGGGCTGCATATGTTTGAATGGCCAATGCGAGGCCATTTTCGATATCTACGTTTCAAGACCTTTCCAATGACACCAAGAACACCTCAATGCGAGGTGTTTTGGGCCTTGCTGTCAAACTCTGAACATTCAGGAGTCCCGGTGGACTCCAAATCTCCAACTTTTCCAAGTGTTGGGCTTCACCCCCACACTTGGCCAAAGTGGGGTTGCGACAATCGCCTCGCTCGTCAAGGAAAGTGGAATTCTGATAGAAGGTTGCACCTAGTACATCACTCTCCAGCTCCCTGACAATGGCTCCTTAACCATTGTCAACATATACGCCGCTCGCTCATCCAACGACAGAGCTTTGATTTGGAAAAAGAGAAACCAAACGGGGTTCACCTCGGATCACATCATATTGGGCGGAGATTTCAACCATCTCGAAGAAACCACTCACAGAGGCACCTTAGGCGAGAGGCAGATGCATAGGAGGGAAGCCGCCTCCTGGCATCACATGACCTTACACTACGGAGTGACCGACGCATGGTGCCTCGACAACTTCCGCAAGATGTCCAAAAAGGAATACATGTATGACAACGGGAGATCCGGAGCAAACTCAGCCATATCCTGAATTGATAAATTCTTGGTCCACCAGGACATAAATGTTAGGGGTGGGAACATCGAAACAGCGGCCTCCATGAGGAAGCTCTCAAATCATTCGCCCCTGATCATCATGATCTGGGGGCAACATGTCGCCCCTAACAACCCCTCACGCTTTTCAACACTTCACTCCTAAGTGAAGAAAAGTGCAAAAAGGAGATGTTGCAAGCCTGGGCAGGCGACAACCCGCTCCCCACCAATGACCGGGACTGGCCCACCTAGCTAGAGGCCGCCACCGCGAAGGTCATGCGTTGCAACGCGTGTCTCATGAAAGCAAAAAAACGCGCCCAAGGGACCCGCGTCAGGACGCACGTGAAAAAAGTCCAGCTGGCGGAGGTTCAGCTTCATCGGGACCCGACAAATGAAGAAGTGAGGGACATTCTCTCCAACTTACAAGGCAAGCTATCTGAGGTTTTCCAAGACTCTGTGCCGCGCAACCAACACCTCTCCTCAGCCAGCTGGCACAGGTACGGGGACACTTGTTCAAAAGCCTTCTTTGATTTCCACCGCATAGGAGAAAAGAAAGCCTTACTAAAAGAACTGGAAACCGAGTCCGGGACAATCTCTGGCCAAACCAACCTCTCCTAATACATTACCGACTTCTATACGCGTCTGTATTCTTCAGACGCGCTCGCCCTTGGCACCGTTGAAGCCCAACAGCAATGCTGGGCTAACGTTCTCATCAAGGTCACGAATGAAACGAATGCGCTTCTGACCAGAAATCTCACACTCAAAGAGATTCACGACACCATCTGCGCCTTACCCAAAGGCAAGGCCCCCGGGCATGATGGCGTCCCGATGGAATTCTTCCATGAGTGCGCAGAAGAAGTCGCACCGATGTTCCTCAAAGCTTTCACGACGATGCTGGACTCTGGGGAAGCCTCAACCTACATCAACAAAGGTATGATAATTCTCATCCCCAAGTCCGGGGACCACTCCAAATCAACAATTGGAGACTAATCATGCTTCTGGGTAGCACGTATAAGGTTTTGGCCAAAACGTTTGCTAGAAGGATCGAGGTATTCCTCCCACACATAATCAGGCCCAACCAAACGAGCTTCATGGAGGGCAGGAGTATCTTTGATAACACATTCATGGCTCAAGAATCCTTGGATTAGGTAGAAGAGAGCAACCGGGATCTGGTTTTGTTCCTTCTAGACTTCGAAAAAGCCTTCGACATGATAGAATGGGGATTTTTCTTCACGGCACTGTCCAAGCTTGGCTTCAATAACACTAGGGTGAATTGGGTTCGAGCTCTTTACCACTTGGCCTCCTCCGCCATCAAGGTCAACGGGGTCATTGGGCCAGATTTCTATTTGGCCCGCTCCGTAAGACAAGGGTGCCCCCTGGTCCCCTACCTCTTCATTCTAGCCACTGACGTCGTAGGACACATGATGGAAGATCCCAAATATGGGGTGGAAGGATTACACCTACCAAAAGGAGGTTGCATCAGGGATCAAACCTTCGCGGATGACACCACGCTCTACCTCCAAGGCTCCCCAACCAATATGGACAAAGCTCAAAACGTCCTCAAGCTCTTTTGCCAAACATTCGGGGCAAAAATTGGAACAAATCAGCTGCCATCTGGGCCAGCAAGAAGGGAAGAACCTGGACCTAGGGCAAAGAGGTAGGCCTCAAATGGATCCCCAAAGGCGAAGGCACCTGATACCTTGGAATTCAAGTTGGTTTCCATCTCCCCACCGAAACAAACTTTGACAAGATGATGCTTGCCCTCAAAGGCAAGTTGATCAATTGGAGCCACAACAACCTATCATTATCACTAGCAGGTAGGATCCTGGTGGCGAACCAAGTCCTACTTGCCTCCACGTGGTACCTAACGGCATGCTGGAATCCCAACCCCAGAATGTGCAACCAGTTACGGGGAGTGGTCAAAAACTTTATCTGGGGAGGCAAGGCCATGCCCGCCTGCGCCAAAGTAAAGTGGGATACGCTTGCCCTCTCACCTTCTCATGGAGGCCTAGGCATTATTGATCCCAAGACACAGTCCGAAACCTTGTTAGCCAAGCTCCTGGTTAGAAGTCTCACCCTCGACGGGGAACCATGGAAAGAGCTGGTGAGACACCGAGCCAACCAGACCAAGCTCCCGGTACACGGCAAAGGTCCCAACATTCCGAACATTAACTGGCTCTTCACAGCGCCCAAACTTAAGAGAATTCCGTGTTCCATGTGGAAAAGCATAGTGGGAGTGTGGATAAACGTTAGACCAGGTCTGACAAAATCAGACCCAACCAATGCGGCTGAAACCCTTAGGCGGCCCCTCTTCGATAACCCCTTAATCATCAACATTAAAGGCATGCCACTAGGAGTTAACGGCCTGAGAGAGGGTTGCACCTTCGCACGCTCAGGCTGCTCCCGAGTCAAGGACTTGTGGAACTCTGAGCGCAACAAATGGAAGAGCCTTTCTGAGCTGGGGATGAGCTACCATGCCTCCAACATAAGTTACAAGGACATCATCACCACCAGCATCCCCTCATGCCTAGACACACACATCAGTTGCGCCCAAGCCAGAGATTGGATCAGCAACCCAGCTCCTAGCACGGGTGACCCGTTCGACTGCGTGTACTACGTACTAGAATCCACCCCAGGCAAGGCCAGCGCAATAGAATTCTAAATCTTGCCAAGTGGTTGCATTCAAGCCATGAGCCACTAGTCGCTCACCCTTTCCATTGACAACTACCGCCTGGTCAGAGTCCTTTTCTAGGAAAGACCCAGGGAAACTCTCAAAGTGGCCAGAGAGCCACCGGCTTCAGGTAAGAAACCCCCGCTCTATTGGGTCTTTGAAACAGGATTCATCCAAGACCTCCCATGGGATCTAGGGGAGTGGCACCGGCAAACTTTGCCCCCACTAGGGGACACTACACCACCAAAAGGGGGTATAAGAATGCAAGGAGAATGGCGCACACCCCAAACATTTTCACCTTCATCCAAAGACTCAATCTCCAAAACTCCACAACCTTAGAAGTGATTGCGAGAATTTGGCACAACGCCCGCCCAAGGAAGGTGGGTACGCTAATCTGGTTGATTCTCAACCAAGGCCTCCCGGTGGGCACATGGCTTCAATTCATGGGGATCCCCCCCCCATTGCAAAGTTTGTGACTCATGAGCCGAAAAATCTCCGCAACACTGCCTGCTCGAATGCCCCATGGCGCAATGCGCTTGGGAAGCTTTCAAGAGGATTTGGGAAGATTGGAAAGCGCCCGAGGGCACCGCCCTCTCCTGGCCATTCATCCTACTCGGGGAGGCTGCCACCGAGCGAAAGGACGACCCTCCCGGGCTCCTTGCTTATCACGCCGGCAGCTTCACTTACCCTAGGCAACCTCTTGACATTATTCGTAGCTTTCTTCTCTATTACCTCTGGTTCGAGAGGTGCTGAAGGCACTTCGGTGACCAATACTCTCTCAAAAAAGTTCTTCATCAGGCTTGGGTGGCCACCTTTGAGGTCGGCATGGCCACCTGGAAAGCCATTAGATCTCACCACCCCATCAAGGACCCCGACATTCAATCTAGAATTGAGATTGCCTTTAGAAAGGAATGGCTTCACATGAACATTTTCGGGAAGGACAATGCCACCATTGGGTGGCATTTCCTTCCCCCTTCGTATTATTTCAACTTCTCTAATGATTGATGGGCTGTTGCCTCCCCCCCTCTCCGGGGTTCACCCTGGTTGATAACAGGTGATGTATCAAGCTTGCAGACTTTGGTGCATCCAAAAAGGTGGTTAAACTTGGAACGATTTCTGAAGCCAAGTCCATGAAAGGCACCCCTTACTGGATGGCTCC
>Ga0116227_10014486_pt1 | contig 12001 bp, 10 predicted proteins | sample S1TSphgellanicum_FD_89693 | JGI IMG/M metagenome (GOLD analysis project Ga0116227, IMG submission 89693) | Host-associated microbial communities from peat moss isolated from Minnesota, USA - S1T2_Fb - Sphagnum magellanicum MG | ecosystem: Host-associated > Plants > Peat moss > Unclassified... | reverse complement strand
TATGGTTTTTTAATCATGTTAATTTTGAATCAATGTCATAATGTTTCTTTTACACCCATTACATAAAATATTCATTCATCCATATTTGGGCCATTTGGATTTTCAAACAATCCCCATTTTATGGTGTCTCTACATTTGAAATGTTCTTATAATTGGAAATAAGGCAAAACCTTTGTAGTTTATTTGTTCACTATTAAGCACCCAGTACCCAAAGACGCAAATGAATAACTTAAACTTCTTTGAATGATTATACATTCTATAAACTTATGGTACATATCCATGAGTTATACCCATTATTTGTGTTACCTTCGTCCCACTCAAATAGTTGGTGTTTTTATGTGAATTGTTGAGACACTGCCCCACTTGTTCTAGTGAATTTCCCCACAATTCTAGTGTGTGGGAACACATTGGGATCTTGATGTGAACATGTTGAAAACTTCATGATGGGAACTTGGTGGGAACACATTGGGAACATTAAAAAAATTCCATACATCTATGGTTTTGTGAATCATGTTGTTAGTTTTGAATCAATGTCATAGGTTTTTCTTTTTATTAAGGCGAGGTTTTTGAAGTTTGCAAATGTGTAGATGGGGTTGCCAATTACAAATTAAGTCCCTAGCTCTCATTTGATAAGTACCATAATAAATGTGCGAATGTGTTAAAAGTTATAGAGACATGTTTGCCAAACATTAGGCATTTTATCCAAATATAACAATTGGTACATAACTATGTAGGATTTATTAGATTTTCTACCACATTTAGAAAATCAAGGCATAAATGATGTAACTTCATACTATTGAGGTCCTTGCATGTATTACATATTCCTAACAAACCATACAAACATGTGTGATTAGTCAAATGTAAATAAATACAACATTGAAAAATTTCAAAAACACCCAATAACAAGAATGTAAAATTTACATCTAATCATGAATGACACCATGATGCAAATTGCCTTAAGTTCACGCTAATGTAGAACTTCCATCTAATCAAACATGATAACATCATCCAAATTACCCTAAATCATGCCCCTTTTATTTAACTACTAAAATTAAACAACCTCAAAATTTTGCAAAGTTGCACAAATAAAACATAGTCCACCTGTGTGTCTCATAGGACATCTTACAATATTCTATTGATCTAGTAATATTAATATTTTTCATTGATAAATGATAAGAAATAATTTGATCTTTTGAACATGTGATTTAATTTTGATTTTGTTTGTGGATGTGTTCAAAGTTTAAATTTTTCATCGGTCATTTTGGCCTTTGGGACACATGACCAAAAAAATTAAAAACAACCCAAGTTTAAAACTATACTTGGTGGAATTGCAAAAGGTTTATTGACATGTAATGGATAAGATGAAAAAATTGAATGTGAAATTTCTTTTTCATTTTATCTTTCATTTTTCTTATAAAAATCAGCTTGACTTTAGTTAATGTAGGAGGACCCTTTTATCAACATTAGAATAACTATAAAAAAATCTAAAGTGTTGAAAGTATCAAGGTGACATGTGGAATATTTTATCACCATATCCAAGTGGTTTAGTAGTCAAATTATTGGAGAATAATTTTTAAAAAATAAAGTAGGGTAGAGAGGTTAATGTCCAAACACTTAGTGGCATGCAAACCTTTTATTTTTCATTGAGTGATTGGTTGGCAATGCTTTTCAAAGACCAAATGTAAATTGGCTATGGGCATTCTTATGATGCTTTGAACTACCTAAAATGGTGAAGAAACATGTAAGTTATGGCCATTCAAAGTGAAAGGGGTAAAACATTTCATAAAAATTGGCTATGTTCACCTCTTTCTTGTTATCCATACAATTTCATTGCTATGAGCATACCCTTGTTGTTGCATAATAGTACATTACCTACCTCCATCCTTGGGATGATTTTTTACCCAAATCAAACATTCATCTCCCTTTAACATTCATAAAATCGCCATAATGGTCTAGATGCATCATGTCCAATCAATTGGTCACCAAAAATCCCAAGAACATTCAACCCTAAACCTAAGTTTGCTAAACCCTAATTTGTTGAATATTATTGTCTAGTAGAATTGTGGGCACCAAATTTCGTTCCCGCTTTCCTTGTTCTCCTTGTTGAACTAACATTCTAATTATTTTTCTCAAAAATTTGGGCTTGTAGATCCTCTTTGGGAGGTAGTGATTAGGGTGCAAAATCTTGAATCTACTTCCTCCTCATGCTCTTCAAAGCTCCTTGAAGGTCTTGGTTGTTAGCTTCTCGATCTTGCTCCTAGTTGGGAAGCTTCCCTTGCTCCTGGTCATTGGCTCCTCTTGATCCTGGTTTGAGTTCTTATTGTTCCTAGTTCGTAGCTCCTTGTACCCTTAGGTTGCAGCTCTTATTGCTCCAGGTGAAAACTCCTCTTGCTCCTAGTTCACAACTCCTTGTGTTGCTGGTTTATAGCTGCTCTTAATCCTAGTCAGAGTTCCTTTTGTTCTTGGTCTTTAGCTCTTTTTTATCCTAGTCTAATTCCTCTTGCTTTTGGTCTACAACTTTTCTTGATCTTGGTTGGAAATCCTTTTGCTCCTAGTTCATAGCTCCTTATACTCATGGTTAGCAAATCCTCTTGCTCTTGGGCTATAGCTCTTCTTGCTCCCAGTCTTCAATTCTTCTTGGTCATGGTCAAACTCCTCTTATTCTTGGTTTGTAACTTTTCTTATTCCTAGTTAAAGCTCCTTTTGCTCTTGGTTGGCAACTCTTCTTACTCCTAGTTGGCACCTTCTCTTGTTCCTAGTCATAACTCCTCTTACTCCTAGTTTGTAACTCTTCTTGCTCCTAGTCTATGGCTCCTCTTGGTCTTAGTCAAAGTTCCTCTTGTTCCTAGTTGGCAACTCCTCTTGCTCCTAGTCTTTAGCTACTTTTAGTCTTGGTCTAACTACTCTTACTCTTGGTTTGCAACTTTTTTTGCTCCTAGTCAAAGCTCTTCTTGCTTTCGGTTCGTAGTTCCTCTTACTCTTGGTCTACAACTTTTCTTATTCTTAGTCCAGCTCTTCGTGTTCTTGGTTCACAACTCCTTTTGCTCATGGTTGTGTTAGCTCTTCTTGTTTCTAGTCTATAGCTTTTCTTGCTTTTAGTCATAGCTCCTTTTACTCCTAGTCATTGGCTCTTTTAACTCTTAGTTTTGTAGCTCTTTTAAGTTTTTATTCCTTAGAGCTTTTAATATATTTAGGCAATTGTAGCACTTGGCCATGTAGCATTCATAAATGCATGGGTTGTTGCTACATTTCTTGGTTGATATGGTGTTGCATTGGTTATTGTAATGGTTGATGATGTAGTTAGTGCTACATTGGTTATTGCAACATTCATTGCTCCACTCAACACTGAATCATTTTGCTACATTTATTTATTTTATTATTACTCTTATTGTTGACTAGTACTTGTGATCCCCAAATTACATGTTGTTTCACTTATGTGTAAGCTTGCGGTGACAGCTACTTGGATGTTTTAATGCAATTGTCCTCTAGCTGCTTTTATTGTTGCAAGGGACCATTAGGCATCAAGGTGGTTTTGTCTTGCCTTTTAACCTCTTGCAAGGCTGCTCATTTTGTTGGGATTATGGTACTAGCTGAAAGGGACCATTGTGCATCAAAGGTGGCTTTGGCCTACCTCTTAGCCTCTCATAGGGTTGCCTGTTCTGCTAGGGTTGGGGTGTTAGCTACCTTCCTCAACCTATCATCCTCTTTTTGCTTCCTTTTTGCTTCTTTGGCTTCATCAATAGCTGCCTTGTCCATGGTTTTTTTCTTCAAGATAGTAAAATACACTTTAAAAGTGACACCACGTGATTGACAATAGTCTACTAATGGTTCTTTTACCTTTGGTATGTTTTATAGGTAAATGTGGCAACAATAGTAGATTGTGAATCCCCATTAACTCTTGTGTTGATTAAACTAAGTGGTTCTTGTTCCTTTTTATGTCCAAGCTTATGAAGCGCAACTGCCTCCTAGTCAATTGCCATGTCTTCCCCTTTAATATTTGATATGTTTTCATGTTTATCTCTTCTATCCTATCATCAACTTTTACAAGGTTGTGTGACATCCACGTAGTAGCATTGTTCCACTTCAAGTTTGTTAATAACGTTACATTCTTCAACCTTAATTTGTACTCTTGTTGTGTGTATATGAAGGTCTATGGCAATAAATTTTCTAATCCCTGGTTCATCTCCCTCAAGTTGTTCATCTGATTCTTCTTCTTCCCTTTCATGTTCATTTGTGACCACTATGTAAATGTTAAAAGGTCCAATCTTGTTGTCCATTGCTTTAGGGTTTAGATGGTATATGCCTATAACGTTAAATCTAGACCTAATGTTTTGTTCTATGATTGATTTGTCCAAGGCTTAATCAACCCACCTAGCTAAAGGTATATTATCAAGCTCCATGTAATTGCTCTTAGACATTGTAGCATCTTTTTCCTTTTTAAAAGTTGTTTTAAAAGGCTAAAAATAAGAAACATTGAAGGTTGTAGGGCTTGAAAGGTGTGAGCGAGGAGAATGACCATGTCCAATTCAAATTCATGTGCTTGTTTTATGGCCTCCAAAATAACATAACTACCATGCCCATCTAGAATTAACAAATGCATATTGGTAAGTGAAATTCCTCCCAGGACAGACCTCTTGAAAAGAGACAAAAACTCTTTGGAAAGAAATAAGGTCATCCATGTTTTTTTTGCATTGCCATGCAAGTTCTGGGCTTGTAGAGTTGAATGTAATCATTTCATAACTGCTCACCTTTGAAAATGTAAAACCCTAGTAATATATCCTTTGCTGCATTCATTACACAATTTATGGTTAGCCATTTTCGAGACTTAAGAATGATGTTGTAAACTATGTTCATCCCTCTTTTAGCCAAAACCCCTAGCTCTCGATTGTCAACTTGCTTGAACACTTGTTTTATCTAAATTCCATATATGGTCTAGGCTGTATTTGTGTTGGTCATACAATGTCTGCAGGTTGCTATAAAATGAATTACATGCACTAGTAGTTAAGCCCTATGCTTTGTTGACATCAAGTCTTTCTATGATTCATATGACAACTTCCGGGTGTCAATTCTTGAACCAATGGTACCAAGTTGTGCTTGGTGTGCCATTCCAAAATGGGGTTGCCTTTGTTTGTGTCAACTCTGCCACCTTCATTTTTAGTTGGTGCATAATTACAGACATGCTTATTTCTTGCATGGCTAAGATCCAAGCCACAACAACATCTTCCCCGTCTATGAGTACACCCCCTAGCCCTATTTTCCTATTGTGTGTTTACCCATTCAGATGGTCACAAAAAAAGTTCAAGGGTATGTTCCATGACATAGAAGCTCTTCGCATGAAACACTTCCTTGTTTCAATCACCTCTATAACTTCTTGCAATGCTTTAGTTATCCATGTGCCCCTTGGTCTTATAACTAGTACTCGATTCATTTTTTTCATATTCATACAATTTCAAGTGTAGGAGGTACATTCTTTTGATCAATTGCATGACTTTCGCACTCCTCTAGGTCTGAGCCTCAAAGGGCTTGGGCACTCCTATGTCGGCCCAACTAAAGGTACACCTTTAACCTTCATGAATTCAAACCATGAATATAAAAAATCAACTTGGGTAGGGATTGTTTGCTAAGCATATTCAAACCATGGTCCATTGTGTGATATGAAGGCATAGAACTCCTTGAAGTCCTTCCACTGAAATGTGATGCTTTGGGTTTCTGTGTAGGTGGTGGGTATGTAGGTCAACCTACATTGAACAACCGTTTGGGGGAATCTTCTTCTTTTTACTATCCCTACACTTCCTTCAACTTGTGAATGTCCTAGAACATTATGTGCCCACCAGTGGTAATACAAATAATTTTTTGTACCTCTTAGTGTAGATCTGATCTATTATATTTGTTCCTACATTAGGTCCTAGTGTTGGTATTGGTGTAAGTTCTTAGTGCAAAGAAACAAACTTTGGATTTGCCGATTCTATCTTTATTGCTAATTTTAGACCTAGACCAGACCTTATCTCTATTATGGCTTCAATTCTGACATCAAAACCTTGAAACCCTAATTTAGAACTCCCAAACTTTACTATATTGTAGCCCTTTATTTCAAATCCTTGTTCATTTATTAATTTTACCTTAACATTTGAATTTGAAAGTTGGATATTTTCTACTACTTCTACTTTGATATCTGAACCCCTAAACCCTATTAAAAAACCCCCAGCCTTTGTTATCCTACAGCCCCTTACTTCAATTCCTTTTTCATCTAACAACTTTATCTTAACATTTGAAACTAAAGGTTGTATGACTACAACTTGTCTTGCTTCTAGATTAGAATTTACTCTTATTAATACTTTAGGCCTTTCCTTCGCATCTAAATGAGTACAAATTGAATTCACTACTACAAAATGTGAGTGCAATTCACTAGTCCCCATTCACTAAACCAATGAATTCATTGCTTTCCCACTAATCATCGTTCATTACGACCAGTGAATTCACTCAAAATCTAGTAAAATCACTTGGCATATGGGGACACCTTTTGTTGTAATGATTAGATCTTAAAGATGTCGCACTAAGAATAATCAACTCTAGGAATGCTTGTAAACCTTCCATTAAAGTTGGTAGAAAGGACATAATTAGAACTACAATCTAAACCTCAAATGGGAGAGAATGTGTGCTATTGCTCATGTAATTTATGCCTTGTTGATTTATGGGCGGGAAATACAAAATGGACAACTTGGGGGGAATTTTTTCTTAGCTAGTCAATTGGGGGCTAATAAATGATGCCAGGTTTCTTTAAAACCTAAGCCTTTGCTTATTGCTTGATTGTTTTAGGGTTATCAATCTTTTTTATGTTATTGTTTTAAATATGCACCCCAAATGATAAACCAAACATGCCTTTGTGTTCAATTGAACTTTGAAACACCCATAAGCAAATGCTTCTTGTTGTTGGCCACGTTAAGTGTCTTGTAATTCTAGCCCTAATGAAACCCTAAAATATAACCCTTAAAATCCCCCACCATTCAATTCTTTTTATTTTGCACATGACTCCCACCCCTAGAACCATTCAAAAAAAGGCACTTGGCAAACTTTTCTTATCTTACTACATTGCTAAAAAAAAAGGTTCCAAACCCAAATATTTCTTGGCAAATGTTGATCATGGGTCTTCAAATGTCTGTCAAAAAATGCACATTGTGCACCCACCGGCCATAGAGACATTGGCATGTGCATAATCAGGGGCCTCTCTACCCTAGTGCGCATATGTTTAATCTCACATGTGAATGGCCACTCCATCACTAAATTCCAAACAAGAGTGATTGAGTAGCTTAAATGTGACCTAACCCTAATTCATAAGTCCAAATCTCATTCACTTTAGGTCACAAACCCTTGTCCAAGAAGTTCTAGTGGTTTTTTTTATTTCTTTCAATAGCAAAACTGGTGCAAAATCTTGACAGTTTTCTGAAAACTCTTTGCCATAAAAGCTTAATGTAGCAAAAATCAAGATTGTACAAAGAAAGAGCAAATGCTCAGATCGAAAAAGATCAGGAGGAAAGGCAGTGAATAAATAGGGAACAACAGTCATCACTAACCTCTTGTAAGCTACTAATATAACAAAGGGTCATTGGCAGTTAAAGAGACAACTAAACTATATTTACAAAGGTCACTAGTAGTTTTATACAACTTTGATTGTCACTAAGAAGTGGAGTTGGATCCGAGCTTCCGATCTCCAATTTAGCAAACATTTTTCTCAAATGCCCAACATCTTTTGCAGCCTCATAGAGTACTCGATACTTCGTCTCTATTGTCGACAAAGCAACAGTTGGTTGCCTTCGTCAACTCCAATCGATTGTGGACGTCTCTCCAAACTTGTGCACGATACCAAAGGTTGAGCGGCGTGTATCAAGGTCACGCACATAATCCGCATCAGCAAAGGGAACAAGTAGATCTTCCCCTTTTGAAGGAAAATGCAAGTTGAAATGCTTAGTCCCTTGTAAATACCTTAATATATTCTTAGCTGCAATCATGTGAGGTTCTTGAGGGTTCTTTAGATATCGACTAACAACATTAACAACAAATCGGATATATGGTCGTAAATTTGTGGCAAACAAAAGACTACTTACAATCGACCTATTCAACTTTTGATCAGTAAGAGGGGCATGCATGTCTTTCTTTAGTACTTGACCTGGATTCATTGGAATGCGAAGGGCTGAACACTCACTCATGCCAAATTTTTGGAACAACTTCCCAATGTAGTGGTGCATATGCATCCAAGTTCCAGATTCATCAAACACAAACTCAGCTCCTAAGAACAGTTTTGATCTCCCCAGCTCTGTCGTTTCAAATTGTGCTTTAAGTTGATCTTCAATGCAATCAATCTCCTCAAGAGTATCACCGGTTAACAACAAGTCGTCAACGAGCAAAATAGTATATTTTGCCATCAACAATTGAATAGTAAAGGTTGTAGTTAACTGAGCTCCTCAACATACCTTCTTTTTGCAAATGGTCATCAATTCGAGAATACCAGGCTCTCGGTGCTTGTTTGAGACCATACAAAGCCTTAACAAGTTTGCAAACCTTCCCAGCTGATTCTACATTCTCAAACCATTCAGATACTGTCATGTACACATCTTCCTCTAGATTCCCGTTCAAGAGGCAGTTTTGACATCGAGTTGTCGAATGTCCCAACTTCGTTGTGCAGCCAAAGCAACTATGGATCGGATTGTATTCCAACGTAGTGTCATGGAAATCAACCCCAGCTACTTGTTGGAATCCACGAGCCACCAATCTTGCTTTGTACTTGAACACCTCTGTTGAAGCTCCCTATTTTGCCTAAAAGATCCATTTGGCAATGATAGGAGTCTTACCTTCAGGCGATTTTTGATATCTCCATGTCCTACACTTCTGAATGGACTGCACTTCTTGTTGAACAACTAACTTCCATCCCTCATGTTATATTGGTTCAACATAAGTCTCGGGCTCTTCATCCGTCAGAATCTTTGTGTCTTCAACGGAAAACACATGAAAGTCACGAAGCCTGCTTGAAGGTCTTCGTTCACGAGTTAACAATCGACAAGGGTCTCTGTTCCCATGTCTTGATGTGCTTGCTGATCAACAACATGATGCGATTCATGATCAGCTGTAGTGTCTGATAAGTCAATTGATCCATCTTGTCGAACGACATCATTCATGATAGGTCGGCATTTCATGCGCAGGAACCTCCCAAGCGTTTTGTCCTACTGGAAACAAATTTTCTTCTAACACTGGTGCTTCCTCATCTAGGTGTTTGTATCCAATCTTACTCTCATCGAATGTCACATCTCTACTCAAAACAATTTGTTTCTCTGTAGGATCATACAATCTATATACTTTAGACTTATCATCATATCCCATAAACAAACACTTCTTTGTTTTACTACTTATTTTGTCACAATTTTGTTTTGGTATATGTACGTAGGCTAGACAACCAAAGACACGTAAATGATTGACATGTGGCTTCTTCTTGCTATACTTTTCTTCTGGACTGATGCCTTTGTTTGCGCGCGTAGGTCCTCTATTGACAAGGTAATTTGAAATGTTAACCGCTTCAGACCAAAGAAATGATGGGACTCCACTTGAAAACACATGCTCCTCGCCTTTTCGATTATGGTGCGATTTCTCCGTTCTGCCACCCCATTGTGTTGTGGAGTCAAGGCTTGGGTTAGTTGTCTTTTGATCCCGTGAATTTGACAAAAGTCATTGAATGCTGTAGATGTGAACTCTCCTCCACAATTGGTTCTCAGTGCTCCTATCTTCTTCCCAGTCCAACTCTTTGAAGATCTTGAATTTCGCGAAGGTTTCACTTTTGGCGCGCAAAAAATAAATCCAGCTTTTTCGAGAGTAGTCATCTGTGAACACCAAGATTTATGCCACGACTCTTTTGGCATTGGACCAACTAGATCAGCATGCATGGATCAGCTGTAGCACATTCTTTGCACGATTTTTGCTTTCAGCTGGAAATCTTTCGCGATGATGTCTCCTTGCTAAACATCCTTCACAACAAACTTTTAAAGATTCTATCTTTGGCATGCCAATGATTCTATCGTGTTTTGACAAATGGTTCAGGCATAAATAATGGAGGTGCCCATATCTCTTATGCCACAAGTGAGATTCTGCTTCAGCTGCAGCAACCTAAATTCGCATGTGCTTTGATTTTTTTACTACCTAGTCTGTACAGACCATTTACAAGATCTACGAATCCGATACTCATGATTTTATTTACTTTTCATATATATTGTCTAGAATCCTTCATGTTAATATTGTGTAGTTGTTGACAACAAGTTGATTTGTGATGCATCTCCCCATTGAAAATGAAGCCTTAATTAGCGCTTGGCATGCCAAAGCAGCATCAATGAATTCTGTTACTATATATGTCCACCAAATTATCTTTGACTGACAGGATTAATTAGTCCTGCCATCGCTTTGTTCTTCATGTCTCGCATCTTCAACTCCATCACCTTCACACCACCGACAACACTAAATCTTTTGTTGAGATTCAAAGGTCGGGGTAATATTATCTCATAGAGTAGAACTAGTAGTCTAAAAGAAAAAGATACAAAAAGAAAAAGTCGGAATATGCCCAATTGATGTACTAATCCATTAGAATTCATCCCCTTGTTGTTCATTAAGGTTAAAATTTGATTTCTCTCTAAGTTGATAAACTTGTATTGGAGACACCATTTTCCAAATTTGATTTCTCTCTAAGTTGATAAACTTGTATTGGAGACACCATTTTTCAAATTTGATTTAAGGTTGAAAGATCAATAAATAAATAAAAATTGGAGTTATTTTAGACCAAACAACAAATACAAACAATTGGGGCTTAAATATTGCAGAAATCAAAAGAAAAGAAAAATATAGTTTGCATTTCCATTGTTAGCAATGTACAATGTGCTGTACAACAATGGGTAAGACCAGGTCCACCCACACCACACCCATATGAAGAAAGCCAATGATATTTCTTTATTGGCCCTTTTGGAAGGCCTTAAATCCCTTTGTGCATGCTTATAGGACCAAACTCAATTTTACATCCTTTCAAGGCATGAACTTCATCCAAATTATTAGGTACTTGCCAGTGGAATTGCTATTGGGCTGTGAAATATGGTTACATGAACTTGGGCCAAACTTCAGAAGATTTGAGATCAAGTCGTCAATCTTTTCAGCTCATTTCATGGCCTACAGTATTATTACATGGTAGATAGATACCCACTTACCCCAAGAGTGGGGCATTCATTAAAAAAACTAGCATAAAAAATGCCCCTGACATTAAAAATCTGAAATAATTGATGATCAACTTTAATAGGTAATAAAATTTTATAGTCAAGCAATAAAAGTTTAACTCAAGAAAAAATAAAAGTTTTACCAAGAGATAAAGATTTAACCAAGAAATAATAAAAAATTAATAGATATGGGTTGGTTGGACTTGGTAAGTAGGGTCAAAATATAGGTGAATAGAATAGTTAGGTTAATAAGATAGCTAGGTTTGTAGGGTAGCTAGGTGGGAGGGTAGTATGAAAATTAGGGTTGAAAAAAAAAGCCAAGAAAAATAAAGTAAACCAAAGGTCAACAACCAAAAAAAGTTTACCATAGTACTATGTTGGTTAACAGATGGTCCAACTTATCATTCCAACTTTGGATATAGCTTCTTTAGGTGTCAAGAGCAGCAGAAAGTTCCCAGGTATGCATTGGATTAGGGCCCTAATTTTTAACCCGGGTGGGATTGAATTTTGGTGTTAGGAAAAGCCCCAAGGCCAAGGGCTTTTAACATGCATAAAGACCCATTCGATTTTTAATTTTTTTTAAAGTGATAACTGGCAGGTATCACATGAAAAAACATTAAAAAAAAAAAAAAAAAAAAAAAAAACATTTTGAAAACCAAAATTCCCATTTTAACAACCGTTCTTCTTTTTAAAAAACCTTCCCTTTTTTTAGCCAAAAATTTCCCCCTGTTAAAAATACATCCCCTTCCCAGATCCCTGTGAAC
>Ga0116227_10014485_pt1 | contig 12002 bp, 9 predicted proteins | sample S1TSphgellanicum_FD_89693 | JGI IMG/M metagenome (GOLD analysis project Ga0116227, IMG submission 89693) | Host-associated microbial communities from peat moss isolated from Minnesota, USA - S1T2_Fb - Sphagnum magellanicum MG | ecosystem: Host-associated > Plants > Peat moss > Unclassified... | reverse complement strand
CTCGACAGCCGGCGTTCCGGAGGTCCTCGCGAACACGCTGCAGCTCAACGTCTCCGGTGCGGCCTTCGCAACCGCGAGTGTCGACTCGATCTCGACGCTCTCGGCGGCACAGAAGGTGGCCCTGAAGACGGCCGGGATCGCGAGCGTCGGCGACCTCGCCGGCGCGGACCCCGCGAAAGTCGCGGACGCATACACCAAGGCGGGTCTGGCAGGCATCACAGCGGGTGACATTGCGGCGTCGAAGACGACCGCGGGGATCATCGCGAAAATTCGCTAAGCGTTCGCCGGCACATTTCTCTCGGGAAGGCAAGGTCCGGGAGACCGAATCGCGAAAGTGACGTCACTGTCATTTCGTGAGGTGCCAGGATGTTGCAACTCGATCGCAGCGCCGGTGATTGCGCCGTGTTCCCCTTCGACTGCGAGCATCGCGGCTCGCATGAAGACCTTACGCGGCTGCTCGGTGGCAAGGGCGCGAGCCTGTGGGCGATGTCGCGGCTGGGAATTCCGACGCCTCCCGGGTATACGATCGCCACGAGCGAGTGCGAGCGCTTTCTGCGGTTCGGGATGAGCGACGGACTGCGGTCGGCGGTTCGCCGGCAACTCGAGCACCTGGAGAACGCCGTCGGGCGCCGCCTCGGCGACTCGGCCGATCCGCTGCTCCTGAGCGTGCGCTCCGGCGCCGCCGTCTCGATGCCGGGCATGATGGATACCGTGCTCAACGTCGGATTGACGCCGGCTACGTACGCGGCTATCGCCCGGCGTAGCGGCGATCCGTCGTTCGCCCTCGACACCTACGCCCGGTTTCTCGACATGTTCGCCACGACCGTGCTTGGTCTGGAACATGCGGTCGACGGACCGGCGAGCGAAGCGCGCTGCCGGTCGCTCTACGACGCGATCGTCGCGCGCGTTGGTCCGCGCTTCGACGATCCCTTCGAACAACTCGAATTGTGCATCGACGCGGTGTTCCGCTCCTGGCATAGTCCGCGCGCGAGCGTGTACCGCCGCCGCGAAGGCCGTTCCGACGCGCTCGGCACGGCCGTGAACGTGCAAGCGATGGTCTTCGGAAATTACGATGCGAACTCGGCCACGGGCGTCGTCTTCACGCGGGATCCGTCGACGGGAGAGGCGGTTCCCGTGGGCGACGTGCTCTTTCGCGCTCAGGGCGAAGACGTCGTCGCCGGAACGCATAACGCCCGCTCGATCGCCGATCTCGCGCGCGTGCTGCCGCACCTGTACGACGAACTGTGTGGCGTGATGTCGCGCCTCGAACTGTACTACCGCGACATGTGCGACATCGAGTTCACGATCGAGCGCGGCAAGCTTTGGATCTTGCAGGCACGCCCCGGAAAACGCTCGCTCCAGGCCGCGGCCCGCATCGCGGTCGAACTCGCCGCGGACCCGCGTTTCGAGCTCTCGCGCGCCGGTGCCGTGGCGATGGTGCCGCGAGAAGCCCTCGACGGAACGGCGGTGACGGCGCATCGGCACGTGGATCGCGCGCACGCGCCGGTCGCGCGCGGAATCGGCGCGTCACCTGGCATCGCGAGCGGCGTCGCGGTCCTCGACCCCGATCGCGCGGTCGACCGCGCCGGCCAGGGCGACACGATCATCCTCGTGCGTCCCCAAACGTCGCCTGCCGACATCCACGGCATGAGCGTCGCCGCCGGCATCGTGACGGCCGTGGGCGCACAGATGAGTCACGCTGCCGTCGTCGCGCGGGAGTGGGGCATCCCGGCCGTCTGCGCCTTGGAAGCGCTAACGGTTCACGACGACACCTTCGAAATCGCCGGCACGCTCTTCCACGAAGGAGATATCCTCTCAATCGATGGAACGACCGGCGACGTTTTCATCGGTGCCGCGAAGATCGCGGCGGGTGAAGCGGAAGATCCGTACGTCGCGACCCTGCGCGCCTGGCGCGACGCGTAAGGTTATTCGGGTTCGGTCAGCAATTCGACGAGGCGCTGTCGCGCCGCCGCATCGATCCCGAGCGCCGTAGCCAAGTAGGTTTCGACGTCGCCGTAGCTCTCGTCGATCTGCGCGAACGCGGCTTCGATGTATTCCGATCGCGCCGACATGAGCATGTCCGGAACGCCCGGACGCGTCGATGCGCTGAAGAGCGGCGTGAGGTCGCGCCGGTAATCGTTGGTCAGCACAAAGTCGCGCACGATCGTCTCTCGCGGCGTTCCGACCGCGGCGAGCAGAATCGCGATCGCAAACCCGGTTCGATCCTTCCCGCTCGTGCAGTGGATCAGGAGCGGCAGATTCTCCGCATCGAGCACGACGTGTAGCGCCTTGCGGTAATACTCGGCGCCTTCGGTAACGAACCCCCGGTACTGGTCCAGAACGCCGCGGCGCACGCTTTCCGCATCGAGGGTGCCGCCCGCGATGCCCTTGAGCATTTCGATGCCGCCCGCCGGAACGAAGCCGAGGTCAACGATCTTGATCGTGCTCGCTTCGGGCAGACGGTTGGGACTGCGCGTGCGTTCGAAGGCAACGCGAAAGTCGATCAGCGCTCGAATTCCGAGCGCGGCGAACCGTTCGATGTCGGTATCGGTCAAGCCCGAGAGGTTGTCGGAGCGGAAGATCGTCTGCCAGCGCAGACGGCGCCCGGCACTCGCGGGGTATCCGCCGATATCGCGGAAATTCACCGCTCCGGACAGACTCAACCGGCGCTCTCTCATGCGGTCGGCAGCAGCACGGACTTCGTTTCGAGATAGGCGTCGATGCCCTCCGGGCCGAGCTCGCGGCCCATGCCGGAGGCGCGCATTCCGCCGAACGGGCTGCCGAAGTCGAGAATTTTGCGCGAGTTAACGCCGACCGTCCCCGTGCGCAGGCCCCGGGCGACGTGTTCGGCCCGAACGATGTCGGTAGACCACACCGATCCCGACAAGCCGTACGGCGAGTCGTTCGCCAAGTCAACGGCTTCCGCTTCCGTCGCATACGGGAGCGCGACGATCACGGGCCCGAAGATTTCTTCGCGCGCGATCGCCATGCCGGGCGTTACGTCGACCAAAAGCGACGGCGCGACGTAGTTGCCGCCTTGCGGAAGCGCGTCCGCGGCGCGCGCGCGCGTGAGCGGCCGCGCGCCCGCCGCGCCGGCCGCATCGAGCGCATCGCGAATTCGCGCGAACTGCGCGGCCGTCGCGACCGGTCCGATGTCCGTTTCCGCGTCGCGCGGGTCGCCGATTGTCAGCGCGTCGAAGGCCTCGGCGATCGCGCGTGTCCACGCGACGAAGCGTTCGCGCGGCACGAGCACGCGCGTTTGCGCGCCGCAAACTTGCCCGTTGTTCTGCAGCATCGCGCCGAGCAAGTCGGGCAAGTGCCCGGCGAGATCGAAATCGTCGAGCAAGATCGCCGCCGATTTTCCTCCGAGCTCCAGCGTGAACCGGCAGAGCCGCGCCGCGCAGGCGCTGCCGACGTGTCGCCCGGCGGCCGTGCTGCCGGTGAAGCTGACCTTATCGACGCGCGGGTCGTCGACCAGCGCGCGCCCGAGTTCCCGTCCGCCGGTCAAGACGGAGACGGCGCCCGGCGGCAGGTCGAGCACCGCGAGCAACTCCGCGAACAAGTCCGCGCTGGGCGCGTTCTCAGGGCTCGGCTTGAGAACGATCGGGCATCCGGCCGCGATCGCGGGCGCGAGTTTCATGCAGGCCAGAAAGACCGGAACGTTCCACGGCACGATGCCCAGACACGTGCCGACCGGCAGCTTCTGCACGAGCACCCGGCCGCCGCGCATGCCGTCGCGCACTTCTTCGAAGGCGTGCTGCGCGACGAGCGTCGCGTACGCTTCGAGCAGCGCGATGGCGCTCTGAATCTGAAGCGCGAGAGCTTGCCGGCTGGGGCATCCGTTCTCCGTGACGATCGCTGCGGCCATCGCTGCGCCCTCTTTCGCGAGGCCGCTCGCCAGTGCGCGCAGTGCGCTCTCGCGCGCGGTCACGGTTAGCGACGCCATCGCGCCGGCGGCCGCACGAGCGCCACCGAGTGCGACGTCGAGCTCGCCGGGTCCGGCTTCGCGCAACTCGAAGGCCGGCTTTCCGTTGAGCGGCGAGTCGAGCACCGTGTGCGCTCCCGTCGTCGTCAGCCAGCGACCGCCCGCGAAGCAGCGGTTCACCGCGTGCACCTTAGGCTCCGCGGCCGGCAGCGGCTTCGCCGGCGCGCGTCCGGCCGCTCAATCGAATCAGCTCCTCGTGGAATTCGAACCAGACCGTATGATAGCTATCGATCAGCGGCGCGGCGACGAAACGCCGCTCGCCCCGCAGGGCCCGTTGCAGCGCTTGTTCGAAGCGCGGCCGGTACGGGGCGGTTCGCGGAACCCGTGTCGCGATCCATGCGAGCAACGGCTGCAACTCGCGATCGACGGTTTCGATCTCGCGCAACACCTTCGCGTCATACGCGGCGTCGGCGTGATCGTTCGGGACGGCCGTTCCGCCGACGTCGCGGAGCTGCCAGGCGACGATCGCCGACTTGAAGCGATCGTTGAGCTCGCTGAACCTTTCGTACCGCCCGTCCGTCTCCGCTGCGTCGAGCGCCGCTCGCTCCGCATCGAGGGCGGCGCTTGCCGCGACGCGGCCCGGGGCGGTGAGTCGCCAGCCGATCTTCGAACGCTCCGCCGCGGCGGACGCTTCGAGCGCGGCCAGTTCGCGTTCGACTTCTTCCGGCGCCGTCGCCACGGCGGCTGCCAGGGCGTCGGTCGAGGCCAAACCTTTGATCGAAAGGGCGACGAGTATCGCGTCACGGAGCATGCGACGAACCCTCCGGCGTGCGCGCGGCCGTTCGCGCCAGAACCTGGGCGCGCAGCCCGCGCTTGTCAAGCTTTCCGCTCGCGAGCTGGGGGAGTTCTTGCCGCAATTCGATGGCCTTGGGCAGTTTACTCGGGGCCAAACGTTCGCGCGCGAATTGCAATAACTCGGCCGTGAAATGCGAATCGCCGAGCCGCGACGGCGCGACCGCGACGACGGCATGCACGCGTTCGCCGAGGTCGTCGTCCGGAACGCCGAAGGCAGCCGCTTCGACGACGTCGCGATGGGATTCGAGCGCGATTTCGATCTCGCGCGGGTAGACGTTAACGCCGCCGGAGACGATGGTGAACGCGTGACGGCCGGTCAGGTACAGATATCCGTCCGCATCGACGTAGCCGATGTCGCCCATCGTGGCCCAGCCGCGCCGGTCCAGCGCGGCGCGCGTTTTCTCCGCATCGTTGTGATACGCGAGGCGGTGCGCGCTCTCGAAGTAGATCGTGCCGGTCTCGCCCGGCTCGACCTCACGGCCCTCGCCGTCGACCACGTGCAAGGTGCAGCCGAACGCTTTGCCGACCGTGCCGGGATGGGCGAGCCATTCCGCGCTGTCGGCGTGCGTGAAGCCCACGCTCTCGCTGCCGGAATAATATTCGTACAGGATCGGTCCCCACCAGTCGATCATCCGGCGTTTGATCTCGATCGAACACGGGCCGCCCGAATGCATGGCTAGGCGATGCGTCGGACACGCGAAAGCGGCGCGAGCCTCCGCGGGCAATGCGAGAAGCCGCGCGAACATCGTCGGCACCCATTGACTGTGGGTCACGTGGTTGGCGGTCATGGCGTCGAGGGCTGCCTGCGCGGAAAACTTCGGCAAGACCACGAGCGTGCTGCCGAGTCGCAACGCCGTCATTCCGAAACGCAGCGGCGCCGCATGATAGAGCGGCGCCGGAATGAGGAAAACCGAGGTTTCGTCGAAGCCGTAGAGCTCGCGCGCGCGATCGGTGCGGCGCTTGTCGTTGCCGAGCGGCAGCAGCCCCAGCGGCGGCTTGACGCCTTTTGGCCGGCCCGTCGTCCCGGACGTGTAGAGCATGTCGCCGCCCTCAACGGCGTCGTACGCCTCGAAGGGGCCGCCGGCAATCGCGCCTTGCAACGACTCGCAGCCGCGCGTCTCCTCGCCGTAAGCGTAGACCAGCGACGGGCGTGCCCGCTGCTGCAACGCGAACGCGGCCTCGACGCGTCCGGCGAACGCGGAGTCGATCGCGAGCACCGCCGGCGCGGCGTCGTCGAGGATGTAGGCAATCTCGTCGGGCGTCGCGGACGTCGAGATCGCGACGTAATAGAGGCCCGAGCGCTGCGCCGCCCACGCGACGGAGAAGAAGCGCGACGAGTTCGCGATCAGCAGCGCGACGACGTCGCCGGTGCGCACGCCGCGCGCGCGCCATGCGCCCGCGAGCCGGTCCGAATCGCGATCGAGGCCGGCATAGGTGAGCCGGTCGCCGGTGCCGGCGACGACCGCGGTCCGCTCCGGGGATTGGGCCGCGACGATCCCTGGGTGCAACGCGATCCTTTCCGAGTGCGCGGGCAGATAGCTGGTTACTGCCATCTTGACATATCCTGATTGTGACGTCAATGTCATCTTTATCCGTTTGTGGAGGGAGCACGCAGGTGACGCAAGTGACAACCGTTCTCGAATCTTGGATGCAGAACGATCCGGCTTCGAAAATTTACCGACTTACGAGTCGCGCGAACGTCGGCGAGGTCTTCCCCGATCCGATCACGCCGCTCAACGCCACGGCCGGCTTCTTGCACAATCTCGAGCCTGGTTGGCGCGACGCGTTCGTCAATTGCGGCGTTTGGGATCACGACATCTACGATCCGGCGGTCCCGCACAATCCCTTGATCAATTTCAACGGTTACCTGTACTTGAACATGTCGCTGATGCGGCTTTTCGGCGTGCGCGTGCCGGGTTTCTCGCCCGAAGCGGTCGACCTGCAGTACTTCGGCGACATGCCCGGCATCCCGTCGTACGAATCGGAAGCGCGAGCCGGCGACGAGAACCCGGCCTATAGTGAAAAGGCCGGCGCGTGGCTCGTCGGGCAAGTGCTCGGCGCAACCGATCTGAACGATCTCGACGAAGAGCGGCGCATCGTCGAAGACATCGTCGCGAAACGCCCCGACCTCTCCAAGGTTTCGGCGAGCGAGCTCGTGGCGAGAATAACCGGATTCGACGACCTGTTTCGCCGCCTCTGGAGCCGCCACATCGAGGTCAGCCTCAAGACCGGCGTCGGTCTCGGTGCGGTCGCGCAAGTCGCGGCGGCGATCGGCAAGCCCGAGCTCGCACTGCAACTCGTCGGCGGAATCGGCGACGTCGACTCGGCCCAAGCGAATTACGATATCTGGCCGCTCGGCCGGCGCGTCGCCGCGTCCCCCGAATTACAGCGCCAGTTCGATGCGGGCGTTCCCGGTTTGCTCGAGCGCTTGCGCGCGGATTCGCATCCCGATGCGGTCGCGTTCGTGAACGCCTTCGACGCGTTCCTGAAGCGCTGGGGTTTCCGCGCGCCCAACGAGTGGGAATTGCGGTCGCCCACGTGGGGCACGCAACCCGAGATCGCGCTGTCGGCGATCGACCGTCTGCGCTATGCCGTCGAGGAGGACGCGCCGGCGAGCGGCAACGCGAAGCGCGCCGCCACGCGTGAAGCCGCGACCAAAGCCGTCCGCGAGGCGCTCGCGCCGATGCCGGACGTGCTCGCCCAGTTCAACGGCGGCCTCAACGCCGCGCATCTGTTCAGCCGCGGGCGCGAGCGTTCGCGCATGACGGCGGCATTACTCGTGCACGAGCAACGGCTGGCCGCTCTGGAACTCGGTCGCCGCGCGACCGAAGCGGGTGCGATCGAATCGCCGGCGGCGGTGTTCATGTTGGTGCGCGACGAGCTAGACGAATTCGCGCGCGATCCGGCGCGGTTCCGGGAGACCCTAGCCGCGCGCGAGCGCGACTACCTCGCGCTCTTCGACCTCGTGCCGCCTTTCGTGGTCGTGGGCGATCCGCCGCCGCTGGCTTCGTGGGAGCGGCGTTCGCGCGAGCTGCAAGCCCAACTGCCGGTTGGAGAAACCGTGACGGCCGTCTCGGGTTCACCCGGAAAAGCGACTGGGCGCGCGCGGGTCATCCTCGATCCGACGGCACCGGGCGAACTGCAACCGGGCGATATCATGATCGCACCGATCACCGATCCAAGTTGGACGCCGCTCTTCTTATCGATTTCGGGCGTCGTCTGCAACGTCGGCGCCGCGTTCTCGCACGCCGCGATCGTCAGCCGCGAACTCGACATCCCGTGCGTCGTCTCGTTCCCGAATGCGACCGCGACGATTCCGGACGGCTGCCGGATCGAAATCGACGGCACGGCCGGTACCGTGCGCCGCATCGAGTAAACGCGTTACCGCGCGGCGGCTTCCCGCGCGGCGACTTCCCGGGCGGCGGCTTGGCGCAGCGCCGACAGGCCGCCGTCGACGGGCAGATCGGCCCCATTGATCCAGCTCGCGGCAGGTCGCAGTAAAAATGCGATCGCCGCTGCGATCTCACCCGGGCGCCCGTGGCGGCCGGCAAGGTCTGCGGCCGCGGCAATGCGCTCGCGCCCCATCGTCGTCCGAAAGTCATCGAGGATCGGCGTTTCGACAGGACCCGGGCTCACCAAGTTTACGCGCACGCCGGAGGCGGACGCATTCCGAACGAGCTGCGGCAGCGCGAAGACGAGCAATCGTTTGGAGAGATCGTACGCTTGCGAACCATCGATCGCTCGCGCGGCGAGGTGCGCGTTTGCTCCGGCCCAGCTGGTCTCGGCCGTCAGCGCGTCGAGTTCCGCATCGGACCACGTGCAGCGCAGCGAGGCCAGGCTCGACACGAACACGATGCTCCCGCCCCGGCGCAGTCTTGGAAGGAGTAGCTCCCCCAGCAGACGCGGTCCGAGGAAATTGATCGCGAGAACGCGTTCGGGCGCAAGCGTCCCGGGCACGCCGGCCACGTGAGCGATACCGTCGAACCCCCCGTCGATCGAATCGGCCGCGCGACGGACGTCGTCCGGATCGGCGAGGTCGCACGCGATGCCGCCGGCGCGCGGGCGCACGTCGAGCTCCACGACCTCGTCGCCCTCATCACGCAGGAGCGCCGCGGTTGCCGCGCCGATCCCGCTCGAGGCGCCGGTGACGAGGATCCGGGGCACGAGCTACGACCACTCCGCGATCAGCTTCGTCGTGCCTGCGAACCAAAACGAGGGAAGACGTTCGCCCCGACCGTGTATCCGAAAATTCCGGAAGCGCGCCGTCAACTCTTCGAAGAACACGCGAGCTTCGAGCTTGGCCAGATGCGCGCCGATGCAAAAGTGCGGACCTTGGCCGAAGCCGAGGTGAAAATTCGGCCGGCGGCCGATATCGAAGACGTCCGCGTCGGGGAACTCGTCCTCGTCGCGGTTGGCGGACGCGAAGTATGCCACGACCTTGGCGCCGGCGCGCAGCTGCGTCCCGGAAAGCTCGCAATCTTCGGTCGCGGTGCGGCGCATCTGAATGATCGGCGAGACCCAGCGCACCATCTCTTCGACCGCGGTCGCGACCATCGCCGGATCGCCGCGCAGCCGATCGAAGCGCTCGGGGTCGGCGCAGAGCTCTTCGTAGCCGCCGGAAATCAAATTGCGCGTCGTTTCGTTGCCCGCCACCGTGAGGACCATGAAATACGGGTCGAGCTGCGCGTCGGTCAGCAACTCGCCGTCGAGCCGGCCGCGGGCGAGTTCGCTTGCGAGGTCGTCTTCCGGGACGGCGCGCCGCTTTGCCGAGAGCTCGTGAAAGGCGGTGAAAAGCCAGTTTCTGGCGTCCGCCTTTTCGGCGACGCTCGCGCGGGTGTCGCTCATCGTATTGGCGTGCATCACGATCTCGTCGCGCAAATCGAGCGGAAAGCCCATGAGATCCGAGATGACGGTCATCGGCAGCTTGACCGACACCTGCTCGACGAGGTCGAATGGCTCGCCGGCCGGCGTCGCATCGAGCAAGGCTCGCACCGTGCGCCGGACGTACGGCTCGATGTCGTCCAGACGTTTCTTTCGAAATCCGGGTTGCCCGATGTCGCGGAGTTTGCCGTGAAGCGGCGGATCGGAATTGTGCACGCTCGGAAAGCCGGCGCCTTCCGCGCGCACGTCGGCGATTTGCGTGCCGCGAGCGCTGGAAAAGCGAACCGGATCCCGAACGACTTCGAGGACGTCGCGGTGGCGGGTCACGGCGTAGAAGCCCGGACCTTCGGGTTCGGGATTGAAATGCACGGGGTCGACGCGCCGTAAGATGCGGAACGCCTCATGCTCGCGGCGGTCGGCGAAGAGCCGTACGTCGAGTAAGTCGATCGCAGCCGGTTCGACGCTCACGGGTTGGAAACGCCCGATCCGGCGATCGAGAGAAACCAGATCCGGCCGCAGGTGCGCCCAAGCTCGTCGATCTCCTTGGCCGGCAGCGAGCGCGCGGCCAAGCCGATCTTCACGTATGCGAGCTGTTCCGTCATCGAACCGAGCGCTTCGGCCAGCGCTCGGGGCGCCAGCGTGCGCGCGATCAACCCGCGCGATTGCAGGCCGGACAGCCACCGCTCCGTGCGCAAAATAAACTGGTCGCGTTGGGCCAGCCATAGCTTGAGAAACGACGATGCCGAGCCGCCGCGCGAGGCCGCTTCGCGCATCACGCGCAAGAGCCGGCGGTGTTTGGCGTACACGCGAAAAAACGCGATGTTGCGGTCGGCGAACTCCGCTTCGGTGGGCAGGCGAGCGAGGTCCGTCGCGCCGGCGCGCGAGCTCGTGCGGACCTCTTCGATCAGCGGTTCGAGAATCGCGAGCAAAATCTCGTCCTTGTCCTTGAAATGGCGATAGAAATTCCCGTGCGACGTTTGCGCGTGCTGGACCAGATCGGAAACGCGCGTTTGCTCGTATCCGAGTTCGGCGAACATCTTCGCCGCCGCGGTCAGCAGCAGCTCGCGCATCGCGCGGCCCTTCGGAGTCAAGCGGGCCGGTGCGGCCGGTTGGGCCGCGAGTCTGGGCTCGCGCGCGCGCATCGCCGTCAGCCTTCGAGAATTGAAAGTGACATCACCGTCACTCTACACCGCCCGGCCGGAATGGGTCAAGTCGGTCGGTCGCGGACCGGGTCAGGTGCGCGGAACGCTCGCTCCCCCGGCGCGATGCGTTCCGCGCCGACGTTCAGCGCGTCTCGCTCTCGCTCTTACGCGAGAAGATGCCGGCGAACACTTCCTTGACCGACTGCGCGAAGACCGTGGCGCCCTCGGGGTCGCCTTTGACCATCGCTCTTCCAAACGAGACGATCTGGTCGCTCGTAACGTGCGGCGGAAACATCGCGATGTTGGGATCGGTGAAGACTTCCAGAACGACCGGTCCGCGCGCCGCGAAGGCCGCGTCCAGTGCCGCCGCCAGATCCTCGAGCCGATCGACCCGGATTCCCTCGAAGCCGAGCAGACCCGCGAAGGCGGCCATCGATACGTCGGGCAGATGCTGGGCGGCGGGAAAATCCGGCGCCCCGCTTTCTTCGCGCAGTTCCCACGTCACTTGATTGAGGTCGCGGTTGTTCGCGACGATGAAGATGATGCGCGGATCGGCCCAGCCCGCCGCATAACGCTTGACCGTGATCAGCTCGTTCATGCCGTTCATCTGCATGGCGCCGTCGCCGGTCACGGCGATCGGGAGACGATCGGGAAACGCGAATTTCGCGGCGATCGCATACGGTACGGCCGAACCCATGGTCGCGAGTCCGCCCGAAAGCGACCATTGCATTCCGCGCCGCATCTGGAGGTGCCGTGCCGACCAGTTCGTCGAGGTCCCGGCGTCGGCCGTGATGATGCACCGCTCGGGCAGGCGCCGGTCGAGTTGGACGAACAGGTCCTGCGGGTTGATCCCCGCGGCACCCGAAATCCGCTGGCGCGAGGCGTCGATCGCGGCGCTCCGCTTGCGGGTTCCGGCGATCGCCGCGCGCCACGACGAGTCGGTTTTCTGATCGAGCAGCGGTAAGAGGAGCTCGAGCGTATCGCGCGCCGTTCCCTGCAAATTCAATTCGTTCGGAAACCGCATCCCGAGCCGTAGTGGGTTGGTGTCGATCTGCACGCCGCGCGCGTTCGTGCCGTCGGGGAGGAACTGCGCGTACGGGAAGTTGGTCCCGATCATCAAGAGCGTGTCGCAGTGTCGCATCATGTCGCTCGATGCGAGCGTGCCGAGCAACCCGATCGTTCCCGTTACCCATGGCAGG